>Ga0302285_10002505_pt1 | contig 10236 bp, 7 predicted proteins | sample III_Fen_E2_2_FD_200455 | JGI IMG/M metagenome (GOLD analysis project Ga0302285, IMG submission 200455) | Peat permafrost microbial communities from Stordalen Mire near Abisko, Sweden - III_Fen_E2_2 | ecosystem: Environmental > Terrestrial > Soil > Wetlands > Permafrost | place: Sweden: Abisko...
GATTTCAGAGTATTACGAAAAGAAAATATTGAACTTGCAGAAGGATGAAATACCTTTGTTAACTGCAAAAGAGCTGGAGGATATTGAAAACGAAAAAATGAAGAAGAGTTTATTGAATAGCGTTTCTTTGCAAAAGCAAGTCTCCCATAGGCATCTTTTCTGGAACAATGTTGAAGCAAAGAAAGCAGATTTTTTAAGTCTGGAGAAATAACCGGATCTAGTTATTGGTGCAGAAGCTGAGGAAAAGTATGAGTAAGAAGTGACACGTAAATTAGGTTCTGCAATTTCAAATCTCTATCGTGATCTTCAAAAAGAATGCAGTGATCAAATGCATCAAAGCAAAACGTTTTCAAAAGATATTATCATGGGAGAGAAAGAACTCATTGAAGACCATAAAAAACTCAAACACGAGTATTCTGAACTTCTAGGCCCGAAAGTTTATAAATCTGTTTATGTCGAACAGATCCTTAATTAAACCAAAAAACAACTGAATATTAAATTGCATAATAAACGCCCTAAACTCTCTTCGCCTGAAAGAATACTATAAAATCTGCTGAAGCAAGAGAAAAAGCTTAATGCTTGGGGGAAAACCCTACGTCAAGCTACGACAGAAGAACCAGGTGAGAAAAAATATTCATTAATTGCTAAAAGTGTGGCTCCTTCTTCATCATAAGAAGTAAAGAAAAGTAAGAGAGAGTAATCATTAGAGGAAATCAATAAATATATTGAGAAAGTATAGAATTCATAGCATTAAGCTAGTTTGAAGAAGTAATTAGAGTAGCTTATGAATCTTGACTCCAATAGAAAAGCAATGTTCGAAATGACCTAGCATAGATTCATGTAAAGAAACACAACTAGAGATAGATCTAAGAATAAATATATTAGCGAACTCATGCAAAAAAATAATATTGATCCTAATACCTTCGATCAAATTTAATAAGAATTATCAAAAAAGCAACCTCAAGCAGGAGTCTCTGACTAAAGTTAGAAGCCAATAATCAAATAAGATATTCAGCCTGTAGTAGTAGATTTATGATGATCATGATAGAAGATCAAACAAGATGGATGTTATACAATTATGAAATGTCTAATTCAATCAACAATTTTTTTAATGTAATTGTTAAAAATCTATGATTGTGATAACATTCAATTCTTTATTGAGATGTTGACTAAATACTTTATTCTTGATTCATACTAGGAAGAAGAAGAAGAAAAATAAAACAAAAATACTTGCATTCTTTATTTTTATTTTTAGTGTAGGGTTTTATGATTTTATGTAGAGAAAATAAAAAGAAATTGTATTTTTTATTTTTCTTGATTTTGAAATGTATTTTATTTTTTCTAAGACTATTTTACATATTTTGTCCACTCTTTTTCTTATGGGAGAATTCAAGCTGCTCTTATTGCTCTCTCAACTCTTGAGTTGGGTTTTGCTGGAAAGGAGATTCAATTCAAGCGCATAAGTTCTTAGATTGAAGAAAAATATTATTCTTTCCTAAAATCCCTTGAGGTAATTATTAAAATATCCAAAGTTGTGTAGAACTCTTCATCAAGTTCTTCACTTCTTTCAAAAATAAACCCTTCAAATAGAGGATTTCGGGGAGGGAATTGAACCCTCATATTTCTCTTAGAAATCTTAGTTGTTTAGAAACAATACCTTTCCCAACATTTATTCAAAACTATTTTCTTATTTTTTATTCATCTCAATGGACTAACATGCCCTCTTTTTCTTTTATAAAGAAAATAAATCCAAATTGTCTACTGAAACTATAGGAATAGTTTATTATTTAAAAACATTATTTGTATTTTTGTTATGCCGCATTAAGAGAAATCTTTACTAATAAGTAATTTAGATTAGTTTTAATATAAATCGATATTTTACAAACCAATGCTCTGTAAAGAAGGGGGAAAAAAAATTAAAAAAAACAGTAATAAATATTTAAGGCTAATTGGTATTTTGTAAAATGGTCTTTTGATTTTTTAAAGTAGATTCCTTAATTGAAATAGTGGATTTTTGTTGCTAAATGCTGTGATCCTTCTCATGGAAGAGATAAATTAGAGCAATTATTTATTTATTCATAGTAAAAATGTATGTATTAATAATAATGGTGAATTTTAAAAGGAAGAAGCAGGCACATTGTCTATGTTTATTTGTCTCTTTAACTTTAATAAAGATAACTAGTTATTATGTTTCCTTAAGAATATTTTAAGTAGAAAAAGTGTTCATTATTTGTTCATTTAAAATTTTAAATTTATGATTTCATCTTGACAAAGTAAGAAGCAAAACTAAGAATTAGTATTTTTTAATAACAATACAAATTCATTACAGTAATAACCAAACTCTCTTCTTTTGTTTTATAAAAAATCCATTAAAGACAAAGTTAACAGGAGTAAAAGCAGCTACAGAGCAATGAATGGTAAGAACCAATCTGTGATTTTTAATATTTTTACAGTAGAAAAATATGATTAATTATTTAGAATCAATAATATCAATTATTGTCAGTCAAGCTCAATAGTTGTTGATATTGATAATAGATCTCTAGAAACAATAAGATTGTATTAAAAAAGTTTTATGGTTTCTCATTTATGAGCAACAATCATTTCTTAAAGACTGCTAAATAGTATTGAATAATTAAAAATCCTAACCTATGCAAATAAATGAATTATTTCTGTTTGTTACTTGGATATGAGTAGTGTATATTATTTGAGCAATTACATTCATTAATACAAATAAACTTTGCATTCTCAAATTGTAATACTAGCTAACTTATCCTTTCAATCCCTATTTCTGGAGAGCTTAGAATTGTCATTTAGATTATGTTTCTGTAGTTCTTTAACTGCTTTTTGTATTCTGATTCTTTCTTCTGCTTCTTTTTCCAAAGAACTCATATCATCACTTTTCAGACGATACATGATAAATAGCACGACTCCACCAAACCATGCTCCATAAGCCAAGAAATAACCAAAATGCTTCAATCTAAGTATTCTACTTTGCATTCTGATCTCTGGATCCAATCGAAATCTTTAAATTAAGAGAATTATATTGAACCCTATTTCATTCTATTGAAATGTTTTACTCTTGGAAATATTGCTCTCTAGTAGGAATTGGGCCGCTCATGTTGTTGTGAACTCTTTTTTCTACCCTGTTGTTATTGTTCAATAAAGCAAACGTAAATAAAAGAAACTAAGTTACCTTTCACCCTTGAAGGTGTGCGATCTCTCAACAGTCTCATTTTGTTTGAGAATCTTCTCATCAAAGTTTTTAATGAACTATTTGACTCTTGAAAACATTTTTGTCTGTGCAATTATCTTTGTATTTTGGAATTATTCAGACTATTCGATTTGATTTTTCTTTTTCTCCTGAAGTCAATATGAAATTGTATTTGTGCGGTTATTCACAGGCAAGTATATTTTTGATTAAACATCTAAAATAGTGTTAACAACTTTTCACAACATAAATTGACAAAGATTCTTTAAAATAGTTTAAAGAAGTAGCTCATTTCAACTGAATTTGAGAATTGAGGAAAAGTGAGAAAGTGGATTAGCCATAAGCTAATGATACGTCCCTGATTCTATTATCCTTCCTTCGTTCATTACATGGATGATATCGAAATCTTTCAGGTTCTCTAATTTATGAGAAATAAGGATAAGTGTCTTGTCTTTTACAATTTGATGAAGCAGCAGATCCATAATCTTTTTGTCAGTTGCTGGATCCATGTTCGAAGTAGCCTCGTCAAGGATGATAATATCTTTCTCTTATATCACAGATTGAAGGAAGTTAATGATCTACTTTTCTCCATTCGAAAGATTTTTTCCAGCTTTATCTATTTTGAATGACAATTAGTCACTTTTGCCTGATTATTATTCATTGATTCTGTCTAAATTTAGATCTAGTTTGTTAATGAATCCTTTGATCTCTTCATTGGTTAACTTTCCCATAGGGTCGATATTCTCCCTTAAGCTACCTTCAAATAGGAAACCATTTTGAGGAATTGTGCTCTTTGGATTTAATATAAAATAATGATCAAAACTTTGCACTGATAATTCATAATCTAAAAATCTTACAAATAAGCTTCTGACATACTTTAGAGGCAAATCAAATGAATTATTTCCGTCTATTAAGATTTGCCCTTTGGATACTTCATAAAGTCTGACAAGACAATTAATGATAGAAGTTTTTCCTGATCCTGTTCTACCACAAAAAGCTACTTTTTAGCCTCTTTACACTGAAAATGAGATATCTTTGAGAGCAAATATTGAATTGTCATTGTAAGAAAGAGAGACATGTTCGAATTTTATCGCAGCATTAGAAGAAGATCCATCCTTTCTTATCGGCTAACTAAGTGTGCTTATCTCGTCGATCTCCTTAAATTCATTTTCCTTTTCGCTATATTCCCTGACTCTTTGGAGTACTTTTTCAGTCCTTTTGATACTTTACGTTGCTCTTAGGCTCTATTCAATCTTTGAAACAATATCATCAATAATTTCAAACAACCATAATAAAATAACTAAATTACAGATCCCATCATTCTGTAGCTGTACGCCAGAGCCATGCTTACACTAGCAGGTGAGAAATACTCAATATCTGTGCTAATGCTATACAAAGCTGAAATACAGACAATAGATATACTTAGATAATCAACTACTTTGCTCAAATAGTAAGGAAGAACACCAGCCTAAAAACAATTCTTAATTGTTTAATCTCAAACGATTAATCTTTTGTATTACTTCATAGAGAGTGAAAGCACTAGCATATTTGAATTTTTATATTGCACTGAAATAAGATCGAATAAATGATTGCTTCTTAAATGCTCTTATCGTCTTCAACCCACTTAAAAACTATTAAGAAACAACATAATCTAAAAAAAAGAAACATACTTGAAAGTTTCTATGATGAACGTAGAGTGATCATTGTTTGGATTGGCCAATGCTTGTTAGAGTTATTGACTTTGATTATCTTTCATTTTGTCTTCGAACTGTAAGATCTTTCTCAGCAAAACTATTGAGATGCTCACAACTAAATTGAGTTTCAAAAATAAAGGCATTTGCTAAACATCAAAAAGAAGGTAAGTTAATAATAATTTACTGATTGCCATGAGTCTGAATTCGGAGAGAAGAATGAAGATAACCTGAGCTGCGTTGAAGAATAGTATGAAAAAATAATTGATCGGCAGGCAATCCAGAAACTCCATGTCATGAAATAATCTCTAGACTGCTTAGCCTATTGCAGATTTCTAATCAATGCTTTTCATCTTAGCATACATCGTACTTTTTAGAATCCCCTTAAATATTCTACTTGAGGATGCTAGTTCTGCATATGTATACATAAAGCTTCTTGCGATGTTTAGAATGCTGAGCACCAAGAAAATTATTGCTAGAGTCTACTTAAAGTCTCCAATCAAAAATAGTGGCTTATGAGCTGGATCTACCAATGAAGAAATGAAAGTGTGTGACCAATATTCAAAGATTCCTTGACTTGCTTGATGTAAAATAGTTGCTAGCCCAAAGAGGAATAGCACTTCTATGCCCATTTTTTTAAAATAAAAACCCCAATTGGTTCTACTAGAAGAAAGTGGAAGAGTCTTTGTGTCTATGTCGTCAGTTTGTTCATTTGATAAATATAGCTCTTATGCTAAACTTTCGCCATCGTGGTTTCTTGAATGTTCATCTTAAGTGTGTCCAATATTTGTTGCAGTATTATCTAACTTAGAGATAGTTTTATTCTTTAATTCATAGACTGCATCTGCATATTTAAGGTACTAATACTAATTAAGAGAGATTACCACAGTTTTCTTTTATTCTTTGATCAGATATGAGGAAATCGCATTAAAAAATATTTTAGAAGCAACATTCTCGTCAATAGAGGATAAAATATCGTCGAAAAAGTACAAATCACTATTGCTATACAACGCTCTACAAATTGCCAATCTTTGTTTCTGTCCTCCACTTAAGTTACCTCCATTGAATCCAACAACTTTTTCAATCAAAATGAAATTATTTTCATGCATAAGTGGTTAATTTTACCATAATTGTCTCCTTTTGGAAGAGATGAGAAATCAGTAGCAAGCTGAGAAAGTTGGATGCACTTTTGATAGAGAGTATTGTCATATGGATTTCCAAATAGAATATTATCCCTGATTGTTGCATTTTATAACCAAGTGTTTTAGCAGACATATGAGATGCGTTTATCAACACTTATGGATGCGCCTTCGGTTTAAAGTTCATTTAAAAGCAAGTCAAAGAAAGCAGTTTTTCCTGAACCTACTTCTCCTATGATCATGTTTAGCGATCCTTTTGGAAAACTAACATCGATATCATGTAGGGCGAGTGGTTTCTCACTGTCAGGGAGATTAAAATAATTTTTAACTACTTTAAATGTGAAATAGTAGTTCACATGAGGCCAAAATGCTTTTTTGACTTTAGCTCTTACAGCAAGATTCTAGCCATCCTTATTCGTGATTAGTTAAATATTAGTTTCTTCTTCTATTTCGATTGTATCCATGTAATCCTTGAATCTTTTAAATTAGAACGCAGCTCCAAATAGTGTTCCAATTGCCCAAGGTAGCCCATTCAAAGGACTGACAAATTTATCAAAGAGAACTAGAGACTAGTATTATAGAAAAACAAATTAGAAAAAGTCACTCTAAATACAAAATTACTGTGAAAATATTGAGGGAACCAAAATTTTGGATATTTTGAAGTGTAACGAATAAAAGGACAGACTGAGAAACTCTTCTAAAAAAGTTTATGAATGAATCTCCATATTCGCACCCCTTGACTTAAGTAAATTCTGAATCTCTTAATGCTTAGACTTTTTGTGAAAACAATGCTTCCCAACCAAGATATTTGATCTATTTAAATCCATTAATGATATCTTCAGTCAGCTTGAGTCTCTAGTCTTGAAAGGATTTCAGACGAAAGACAAAGAGTTGAATAATCCCTGCACAGCCTATTGCAAGAAGACTAACCAGAACTGCAGAAAAAAAAGAGTAGAGAGCTACTTCTTTAACCTAAACAATAAACTATGATTCAATCAAAAAAATGAAAATATTTTACCATATGATAGAGATATGAAAATCCAATGAAAAGTTCTATTGAAACTCTAAAAATATAGATGAATTCTGCAATAGCACTATCGATTCTTTCTAGTACTGTGAGCATATTGTGAAATGAAAGAACACGTTATTCTGGTTAATTTGCGAGATTAGAAACATTGGTAAAGAGTCTCATTGATTTTCCATAAAGGATATTTTGAAGAAAAGAGTTAGTCTCTGCTCTCAATCGCTTTTCTTAGCGCTCAGTCATTACTTTCAGCCAATCTAATTATCAAAAGATTAGAGTTAATTTAAATTGATCAAAGTTACCTCGCATGATGTTTGAAAGAATCATTAATGTTGAAAGGATTGCGATTTATCTCAAAAGACTTTATTCTCCAAAAATACTCTCAAAATAGTAAAGAGCCTTGTCAGTTTAAATCACTTGAGGCTCTTTGACCTCATAATATTTTTTAGTTAGAAGATCGAGGGATATTGGGCCTAAGTAATCTAAACCTGCGAAGATCAATGTTGTGAACATTAGACCAACTAGTTGAGGTGAAAACCGCCATAACAAAAAGCTGAAACTCTCTCGTTTTGCTGAGATACTTTCTGGTAATTCATCAATAAATGAAAGCACTTTTGTTAAGTTACGTACTTTAGAAATGAAGTTAGTTTTACAAGGTTATTACATTTTCAGCTGAATTTTTTTTTTAATTATTAAAAGGATATTATTAAGAAACAGCTAACTTGTAAAATAATTATGCATTATCATCTGTCGAATCCTAAATGAATTCTGTTTAAACAGTATTTAATTTCAAAAGCTATTTTCTATCTTCTGTCAATTACTAAACAAATTATATTTAAAAATCAGACATTTAGAAATAATAATCTTTACAAATCTAATTTTTTATTCTTTTTGTTATGAAAATACGAATGTAAAGTTATTCAATATGAAAATAGTAATTTGTTTTTATCCGTTTAAAAGAAAATAATTGGAGATTATCCTTGATAATAACCAAAACAGTTAACAAAAGTGTGCTTGTTTCAGGAATAGAAGAGGAATGAGCCATCTTTAGTTACAAAAACAAGTTTTTCAGAAAGTTACCAGATGAATGAAATCTGATCTGAGGGGAAAGAAAGCTCGATGTTAGAAATAACTTAATTCAGGTTCATGTCATAAAGTAACAGTGAATTTGTTAGCATAATGATTGCAGTTCGGTCATATCTAAAAAGCCATGTATCTTCGAATATGACCATTGATTTATGTTGGAAAGGAAGAGAGTCCAACCAATCATCAAAACTAGGCTGAGAATTCAAGAAAGAATCTTCTTTTGTAGTGAGTAACTTCTGAATTGCGAATATTTTAACAGCTTGCAAATTGTAATGGTGTTCTTATTTGTTATTTTTTGCAATGTAGCATTGGAGCAATAATAACAGATTGTCATAAGATTTCTCAATGCAATTGCATTGCCAATTAAATAAGGAAAAAGAGTATGCGCTTTTTTCCAGTACCACATAATTCCCAAAGATATCATACATGTTGTGCCCTTAGAAGTTTAGTTTTCTAATGCATTATTTTTTCCTGAAATTCCAGATAGAGTATTCTCGCTCTTCAAGATTCCAATCAGGTTGAGTTTCAATGAGGCATAATTCACCACACTTTAATCCGTCGACACTTGAAACGTTATTGCTTGGGGTTATGCAAATCACAGGTAATTTGATTTCTTGATTAGTTTTCTTTGATCTGTTTGAAGCTATTATTTTTAAAAAATTTGTTTTGGAGTAACTTGACGAAGGGAAGTGAGGCATAGCTGAGGGTATTGCCTATTATTGAATGAATCTGCGGAAATCCTAGATTAGGATATAGGAAATGAAATTAAAGCAAATAAAGTAAGAGCCTAGATAAGATATCTTAAAAAGTGAATCAGGTACAATAACAGGCACCATAGCGTCTTCTTCATGTTCCCTTTAGATTGTCGGGGTATGTTTAGATTAATACACAACAGATTCCTCTAGAAGATCAATTATGTAGAATTCTGAGATGCTTTTATTATTGCGGAAATGTACTGCAGAAAAGCGATGGTTAATTCTGCAGCAAGTTCTAAGTTTCATACACTGAGTGCTATTCGGAAGTGTAAGTGTGTTTCCTCTCCGATTTTTAAAATTCTAATAATCAAATCTGTAAGGATTAATATTCTAAGCAGCCTAGCATATTAAGCGAGCGTTTTTATAAATATTGAATTTGATCAATTCACTAAAATTTGAAGCAAATAAGTGTTAAAATATGTGCTGCTGATTCTAAGGATTATTGGCAAGGAGCACCAAATCTTTCAATTGGTTTACGACTATATTTTCTTCTTCAGTTATCTCGTTTTCTTTGATTTATAGTAATGAAGCAACTTTTCTTTCCAACTTTAATTTCAGAGATTCTTCCAAGATATTATCTTTTCCCGTTTGGAGTTGGTCTGCCTTAATAAATGGAGTAAGCAGATCCTTCCCCATTTACTTCATGGTATTGAAACTCTTTGTCTGACGGATATTTTCAGATAGCTATTGCAGGGTCATACATTTTTTTTATATTTATGATTCTACATCATCTATTTAGTCTACTTAATGGTTAAGATGCTCTTCCTAGAGACACCGAGAGCAGCAGAGGTATCCTAATTTTGGACAATCCTTTTCAAGGCAAATAAAATCTGAATGGAGTTTGTGTTTTAGACATATTGAGCTGCTTGAAATTGAATTTTCTTCTTCTTAACTAACTTCTTTTTTCTTGGATTTCCTCTAACATTGGTTGCCCATTTACTTTTAAATTAATAAATTGTTAAATGAGTATTTTTATGAAATTTCTTTTCTCTTTTTTAGAAAGAAATTAAATTGCATAAGTCGCTTTCAAATGCTTGAAATTTTTTATCATTTACAAAATAATTCATTCCCGCAATTAATTGTTGTATTATTTTTTTCCCTCAAAGTTCCAAACAATCGCACTTACCCAAACAAATTATTTTTTCAACTCTCATAATAAATTATTGCAACAATATTGAATAAAATTTTTTAGGTGGGATGAAATTATGCTTGATATCATCCTTATTCTTGCTTTATTGAAGCCTTTTAAAATGAATTAGCTATTTAAATAGTGGAATTGAAAATCAGCTTTCTTTATACTAATACACAAAAGTAGATTTTGATTATTAGGTGA
>Ga0302285_10002507_pt1 | contig 10235 bp, 5 predicted proteins | sample III_Fen_E2_2_FD_200455 | JGI IMG/M metagenome (GOLD analysis project Ga0302285, IMG submission 200455) | Peat permafrost microbial communities from Stordalen Mire near Abisko, Sweden - III_Fen_E2_2 | ecosystem: Environmental > Terrestrial > Soil > Wetlands > Permafrost | place: Sweden: Abisko...
CCATCCCCAACCCCAACCCCAACCCCAACCCCAACCCCAACCCCAACCCCAACCCCAACCCCAACCCCAACCCCAACCCCAACCCCAATTTCAATGACAAACATTTAATAAAAATAATATCAGAAATTTCAAGATATTTTTAAGTTGATTAGAATTTTTAATTAAAAAGAGAAAAATAAGCAAAGCAGCTTAATAGACAAATAGAAAAGATAATATACAAATCTTAGAAAAAAAGACAGATAAAAAATTAGAAACAATAAGATAATTCAGATCACAACAGCTAAAGATAAAACCACTTCTCTTCTCCTATTAATTATTTATTAGGATAATCACTAATCCATCAAGAATGAGCTAGATCTTCTTGACGAGAACTAATCTGTTATCATTGTTTTTGATTGTTTTAATAACTCTAATAATTGCCTTGATTCTGAGAAATACTTGAGAATTAAGGAGTAGAAACAAACGCATTTGGCTTGCTATTTAAAGGCGTATTTGGAGTTATCATAGATTATTAAGGTTTGTTAGATGATTAGTTCGACAGTGCTATCAATGGAGCTGATAGATTATTATTATTCGTATTGCTTGATCCAGATGGGATAAGGTTCTGGGAATTTGAATTAATTTTCGATAACTAGTTGAAAGCTTAGGAACTGGATGTATCAGATTATTTAGGTACCATAATTTAGTTAGGCTAAGAGTAAACAGCTTAATTGAGTTGATCTACTACTTTGGTTTTTGGAATAAATGTGCTTGGTAGATTGTTGCTACTTCTAGACATAATATTCTGGAATTAATTGGGATTAGAAGATGGAATAATGTTATTGCTTGAGTTACTGGCTAAGAAAACACTGGTGTTGTTATTGCTATTTATGTTGATTCCGCTGTTACTGGGCTTGTTAGAAATACTGAGCTAGTTAGAAGTAAATTAATTATTCGAAGAAACAGCTACCATTTGTTTGTTGCTGCCTAAGTTGGTATTTACATTATTTCCATTGAGCACCTGTTACGGAGTAAAGTCACTGAGATTATTACTATTATTGTTGTTGTTATTAGAATTTCTATTGACGATATTACTGCTGGAATTCATGTAATTATTCGATTATTGCATTTTAGAATCATTGTACAACGACAAAAGATTCTCGGATATTTCCTGAAGTATAATAATATCTAGCTATGCAGCCTTTTCGATTATGAATAAGAGCTTCTATTTAAGTCCATGGACTTCGAAGATTTAGCAGACTTGATTAGGGTGACTTCTTATCAAGATACAGAAGAGAATCTCTAAGATTTTCATTTTAATCTAAGGAGTATTTGCATTTTATCCATTTTTCTCTTCGAAATCTGTCAATAAACAGCATAAGCTCTCCACGAATTTATCATACATAGCCATTTCCTAAGCGATCCCATCAGATAGACTAATGATTCTGTTAATTATTGGAATTATCTGCAAGAGATAAACCTAACAAAAATAGAGAAAACATCTGTTAATAACAGGGGAAAAGTTTTAATACAATTATTTTTTTACCGATGTTGAATTAGACAATGGGATGAAAAAGTGAATGTTCTCAAGGAAAAAAGCTTAGAGAAGTTCAAAGTCAATCTCCAGCCATGAAGCAAGAGTATCAAGGATCTTAAATGAGAATGCTTTCAAACTCTCCTCCGATTCTTGTAGGAATTTCAAAAAAATATAAGGTCCACCTAATTCCACTAATTTTTTTCGAGTCAAAACCGATGTTTTAACAAAGTGGCACAGTATCGTCAAAGATATCATCCTTAAATGAACAGGCACTTTGTTACTTTCAGTGATGCTGATTAATATTGGAAGTGCACCGAGAAGAGCGAGTTATTCTTATCTCGGATGGCTGAGGTTTTAAAAGTAATTTATGATTTTCAGGAGATCTTCCAGAAAATCTTCATCGATTGTATTTTATTTGCTTTGCTAACTCAGAAGAAGCAATACTTATCTTATAACTCCAAAGTTCTCTAGCTTATTGAGGAGATTATGCTCATTTGAGAGGTAGCGAAAGAGAAGAACAGTCTTTTTCAGGGATACAAAAGCATCTTCTTATCCCGATAAAACTTCCAAGGATTCAGTTAAAATCTGTATTGTTTCATCTTCGCAGATACTCATTTTGGTAGGTTTATCATCGCAGCCAGCAAAGATCAATAGCAAATCCAGACTTTTTGATAGAAAATTAATTTTTTCTTGATTATTAATACTTGGTTTATTCGTTTCAGTTTTCGAACATTAGTCCTCTAGTGCTCCATAGAATATTAGAGATAACCGAGCACAAATATCATGTTTGCATAGCATTCGGCAGAGATTATGTCTACTCAAGACTGAAGACTCCAAGATTATTGCCAACATGTCCATCCTAAGAAAAACAGACAGTTTTCTTATGTAATTTTATCCATAAAAAAAGATAATTAATAAGACGATATTTCGCTTTTTTACCCAATCGAAATTATCTCTTTGTTGTTTGTAAAATCCATATCGAGAAGATCAGCAACGGAAGAGCAGCCTCCACAAGCTAAAAATATCTAAAGCGTTGCTGGATGAATCAACAGTTAGCCTATGAAATTGGATGCTTCACAACGTATTTCTCTTGAGAAGAGTTCACTAGTAAACTTAAGAATTGCTGGAACAACTCCTTTTAACACACACAAAATTTTTATTACCAATAATTTTTGATAATCGCTACATAAAGAGCATTGTAGTTTAATTTACCAAACAGACACGCCAATTCTAAGAAATATATGTCTTAATCAGTGATTTAGTTCAGGAATGACAGCACAGAAAGTATGAGAGAATGATTCTCAGAGAACCTATCCAGCAAATCAAGAAAGAGAGTCAACCCTGACTGTTAAATGAAATAGTTCTTCGCTTTGGGATATCGCAAGCAAATATCACTAAGATAGGACATATATTCCTCTGCTTTTTTAGATTCTTTGATTTTACTTAATCCATTCACTATCTCCTGCGTATCCTAAAACATCTACTCAAGCAAATTGAGAAAATTAATGTTGCAAAATGAACATTTTTTCCGAGGGCGCTAATACCAAAAATAACCCTCTTTTAAAATACCTTCTGCTCCCTCTTGCTATTTAGCGTCAAGGCAGTGTTCTTCTTCTTAAAGTTATAGTTTCGTAAAGAATCTAATGGTCTAGAATTCTCCACCATCGATCCCATGAAACTTCCTTCCTCACCTAGAGTATTTCTGGTAATTGGATGTTCAGCGCTATTCAATTTCAACCCTACTAATCTCTGATCCTTTCCTGCAATGTTTTTCAGACTCCCTTAGACTGATTAGGTTAATGGGTTTTACACCAATCCGTTGATCATAAACATAGATGCTTCTTTTTGTTCTTCTACTTCATTTTTCGCTTCCCAAGTTGAAACTTAAGCTGCGAGTTATATGGGAAATGAAGGTTTCTATTCACCTGAAGGATTCTGAATGTCTTCTTGTTTAATATCAACCATACTTGCTTCATTAATATGAAAACGTATTGAGTTTAACACTTCCTCAGGTAGGTCGGGATGCGGAGAGTTTATAAGATCAAAAACCTCCGAGTGAATGTCCGTTCTCATCCATACATGCTTCAGTAGATCTAATCATTTTATCAATAACATAATTACCTTTAAATCCTATTATTCTGGTTGTTTAATTATGAAAAATAATATTTCTTAGGTGAATTCTCAATACTTTTAGCATCCATGCGTTCAGAAGGTTCTTTGCGGAAGCACTAAGTCAAGAAATCTGTGCATTCTGGAGAAATATCTTCAGGAAATGGTGGGTGTGGGTCTGTTACCATTCTAAACAATGCTGCGAATTGATGTCCATCGCTGTAAGGTGGGTTTCCAGTGAGTAATTCAATTATTGTACATCCTAAAGACCAGATATCACAACTCGTAGTAATATGTCCTCCAGAATCTGAATTCAACAAAAATAAATAATAAGATTGTTCAATCAATGTTTTTAGATATTTTTTTCTAAATCCTACCTTCATTTATCGCCTCTGGTGCCATCCAGTATGGAGTGCCAACACAAGTTAGCCCTTTATCGTCATCATTTACATGAGTTGCCACTCCAAAATCAGTTAACTTTATAATCCCGTTTGTGCTGTTCATGGTTGTAAGAATGTTAGCTCCTTTAATATCTCGATGGACAATGCCCTATCTGTGCAGATACTCCAATCCTCTTAAGACCTACAAAAACGGTATTAAACCGAATATTACATACTGCCTTCTTAGTCAACAATCAATCATCCAAACCTCTTAAAACACATATTCATTTTGTGATTACCTGCTTGACGAAAATAATTACTAGTGACTCCTAAAACGGTCCAAACTTTCTAATTATCCCATAAAGCGAACCAGACTCAATGTATTCAAGCACAATCGAATAGTGCGTGTCGGTCTAAATGAAGTCTATATACTTTACAATGTTCTCATGTTTTAGTTTCTTCAGAAGATACATTTCTTTTTTAATTGACTTCATCATTTTTTCCTTGATGCTAAGTGTAGAAACAACTTTTATTGCGACAATTTCACCTGTGTCCTCATGCACTCCCTTGTAGACTGTTCCTGTTGCACCTTTACCAATAACATCCCCTACAATGTAGCTACCTACTTTCTTTGGACGTTCTAGCCTTACACCTGTTAACATATTTGTGCTTTTTCGATTGTATTCCAAAGAGCTTTTGTTAATATTTTTTCTTTGAATTGAAGATTAAAAATCAAACAATTTTTGTGCTTCTCACATGATCACATAGATTCTGGGATGAAATCAGCATAACACTCTAACTTTAATCATAAGTTTTTAATAGACCTAGTTTAAATTCTACGCATCTGATGGTACTTAAAATTATTCAAATTCAACAGAAATTTATGACAAAAACACTCTCAAAATAGTAGCATAAATACAAGTTAAATAACCATCAATTTTCTGTTTTCCATGAGAGCCAGCTAGAACAAATGATCTTCTAATAAATTGCAGTTCATGTAGCCTTTATATTGAGGCATCTTTCTACTTTGCGTTATTTATAAAAAAATAAATGTTTCTTCGATAAATAAAATACTAATCTGAATTATTAATGTGTGTTTAGATGTCTTTTCTTGGTATTTTTAATAAGCTAAATCCAAATTATGCCTCTAATTTGAATGGTACAGAGAAACAAACACATATTTATCAATTACCAAAAAAAGAATCAAATAGAATAGTGATCAATTCAACTTAGAATCACATCACCTCCAGTCCTCCCACAGTTATTCAATAATATAATTACTTAAGTTTTCCAACTTCATGAAAACTTTTTTAAAAAGCTGACTCAAAAAATATATTACTGTCTCATTTATATTTTGGTGAAAATAAAACAATAACAAATATTAATTTTTTTTTCTCTTAAATCTGATTCTTATTAGAACAAATCGTTTTGCAAAAAAAACAAATTATATAAAGCATTTTGAAGCTCTAAATATTCTTTCATAAATTATTGTAAGTTAGTGTGAACTATATAATATACCTAACCATCCAAGGACACTACAAAATTTACCCTTCACCACAAACCAGCAAACCAATTTTTGATTATTCCGTTTTTTTGACATAGAATAATTAAATATTAATAAACTCTCTAAATGAGAATGATAAATAAATTGTAAAAGTAATTGTGTAATTTGTGAAATTAATTTTTATGATAAGCCAAGACTCTTTGTTATTTGTGGTTTTGTTAGATTAAGTTTTCAAATGTTAATCAGCAATGAACACCAAGCAGCTTCGTTGAGAAAGGGAATTAATTACAACAGAAAATGTGAATTGCTTTTTAATTAACATAGAAATGTTTATCAGAGAGGCATTAAGTCATCGCCTAGATCATCTCCTCCCCATTCATCATCATTTTGATTTTGTGCCTGCTATTGGGTAGGTTGTTGTTGTCTTGTTGCAGCTCCACGTCTTTTAGAGGGGAAAAAAATAGGAAAAAAAAAGGTAAGTTTATCTTTTCACTGAACATCCTGGGGATTTTTCTTACCTTGTATTCTAAGTGACATCGATTTCTTGATTTTGAGGAGGAGCTCCACCATATCCTCCATAGCCTTGTTGCTATTGATTGTATGCATTCGTTTCATCCTAATCAAGGAATAAAAGGATAAAGATGAATTTAGACTTTGTGAATGAGAGTGAATAATTCTTTCTGTTGTTTATCTGTATCTTATTTATGTTTTACCATTTGATAGTTGACAGTGTATTCCTCAGCTTCAAGTTTTCTAAGCTCCGAAGCATATTGCTCGTAAGGTAATCCCATTTCTTTACAGAGCTAAGTGAGGAATTTCAGACCTAAGGACATAATTAGAATATTTATCAGAAAAATGAAAAATTAATTTCTTCTTTATATTTTTGTTACATTCAACATTGCGTGGCTCATCTTAATATATTTCTTCATAGATCTTGAGTGCTTTCTAGAACGAACCCATTCTGCGGTAGCATGAGGCAACCATGAGTCTCCATTTGATTTCTCTTGGTTGAATCTGTGATGCTCGCTCAAAGAAATGGCAAGCTCGTTCATAGTATTCTTACTTCACATAGTATATACCCAACCACCCGATTGTCTCAATATTCGTTGGCAAGAACTTATAAGACTCTGAATAGTAATGCAAAGCTTAAGTTTCATCTTCTTCCTAAGAACAAAAAAAGTCAATTCGATTTTGAAAATTCATGAAAACAAACAATATTTTAACAATTAGCCTATTGTTTTACTCTCGCGAAGATATTTCCGACTCTGGCAAGAATATTTGGATCGGTGGGCACTCTGGTGAGCAGTACTTAATACCATTTGAGGGCTTGTTTCGATTATCCCATGAGCTCATGAATGCTCGCCATCTAGTAGATTACTTCAGGAGTTGTTATAATAGTCTACAATTTCTCGAGAGCTTACAATGCTTCATTGAACATATTCAGTTTCTTGTTCACAAACGCTAAATTGTACAACGCTTCAATGCAGTCAGCTTCAACTCCGATCGCCTCCAGGAACTATTCTTTAGCTCTAAGGAATTCATTTTTTACAAGCAGACAATTTCCTCTATTCACGAGTGCCTTTGGGTTAAACCTATCGTAGTCGATTGCAACATCAGCATATTTTTCAGCATTTTTGAAATCGTTCTCGAGGAAATACAAGAACGAAATGTTCGTTGCTACTCTACCCATCATGATTTTATCTTTTCTCTCAAATGACTTAAGTGTCTCGATGGACTTATCCATGTTTTTAGACTTAAGATAAGCCATCGCTTTGCAGATTTCGACTTCAGCTTGAACTTCTGGGAAATACGATTCTTTTAGTGTCTCCACAATCCAATCATACCCATCGATGATATCCTCTTCGATAACGGGGGCAATTAATTTAGCACTCTTCACTAGAATATCAATTGCTTATCGTTTCTTTTCTTTGATTTCCTCTCGTAAAGGATCATTGAAGGTTTTCTCAGAATTATTGATATCTTCTTCTTCCTCCTCAGTGTATCCTGGAATTTCAATTCCCAACATCGAAGAGAAGCAATCCTTCATACGTAGTTTATCTCCTTAGTCGTACAGGCATAAGAGCAAATTGAAAGCGGTTTAAAAATCAGGATTTCCTTTCATGATTGTTTCATATGTGTTAATAGCTTCCTATGAATTAACACAAATCGAATAAATATGTTTGTTTATTTCTCAAAATATGACAAAATATTCCTGAAAATATGCATATTCTTGCTATCCGTTGATACCTCGAATTTGCCTTCTTTGAAAAATGCCTGACCGATATTTTTTAAGATCTTGAATCGCATTTCCTTGGAAGTTGGTGGCAGCCAGTCATATACCATTCTGTACATTTTGATTGCTGCACTGTATTTCTCTTGGGTCAAGTAAATGTTGCCCATGTTGACTCGTAGCTTAGTCGCTTGAGGGTATGCCTTGCTCTTGATAATATCGGAGTATTTCGTTAGGGCTTCTTAGAAAATTCCATTCGCTTGAAGTTGATTCGCGAGATTATATGCAACGGAGAAACTCAACTCAACATTGATCGAATCAACTTGATTCATGTTCTCCTTTTGTCTTCTGAGCACTTTCTCCTTGGTGACTGCATCTTTTGCTTTCTCTAATGCTTCATTTAAGTTCCCCTTGACATTTGCAAGAGCGGATGCTTCAAGAAGCTGATTTATCTCTTTTTCTAAGGCTTTGAAATTGCTCTCTGGAGTTTAATCTGGTACCTTATCAATCCTCACTTGTTTATCTGCCACGGTCTTAGGATCTTTCGCTACAACTCCTCTGATAGATGTCATAGGACGTCCAGCTCCAGGAGCACCAGAGCTAGTTGTAGGTCCTCTCCTTGATTAGAGGTTTTGATATCCAGTTGGAGGAGGTTGCTTGAATACAAAAAAATATGAAACTTCAATCAGATTTACAAAAAAATACAATGTGTTGATAATAAACTCAAGTTGTTGATGAGTAAGTGTGTGCGCATACATTCTATTTAACGCCATCGAAGTTGTATTTCGAGGAATTAGCTTGCTGCTAAAAGCCAGAAGTCTAACTTGAGTTGAAATTCTATTGAGTATTCATATTGCCTGCTCGAGTTTGTAACTTGCCTAATGTTTTTCAATCCAATAACATCAATTATTATCAATCGTTTCGTAGTGTCTAATTCCCTTCCATGCCTAACTCTTTCCTTCAAATGTAAAATTCTTCCCCTGGTATTTAAACAAACTGCCTTACTGAGAGGTATTATTCTATTATTGTATCTTCAACTGAGCTGCTTTGTTGAGTGTTTTGCCTTGTTTGCTGAAACAAAAGTGTTATTTTTCTTCTTCTTTAATTTATTGATTTTTAAAAGACGAAGAAAAATGATTAAATTTAAAATTCATTGCTCTAAATAATTGATTTTTTTCAAAAAATAACTCAAGATTTTGGTATAGAAAAAAAAGACCTAGAAAAAAGGATCAACACACACACACACATATTAAGAAAGAAGAGAATTGCTACTGCAAAGAGTGAAACAGCTAAAACTTACAACTTTCTTCATCTTTTTTTGTTTAAGTTTCTCCAATTATTAATCATTTGTTAATTTCATATTTGTTAAACTTATCGACTTAGTAATTTAATAATAACAGTCAATAATAGCATTTTTAGTGCAGAATCTGTTTGCTACAATATTATCTTTTCTTATTTTTTAGATTTTTTTTATTTCTAGTGAAAATCAAAAACAAACACAAAGCAAATCTAGGTTATTTTTGTTTAACCAAGACGATTAATTGTTGAAAATATAATATATTTTTTACTAGAGGGATATTATGAATATTGAAGCATAGAAATTTAAATACATCAAGCGACAAGAATGACAATCTAACATGCAAATCGAAAAGAACAGATAAACACAGTTTAGTTCGATATTAAATCAGTCGTTCATGGCGAGTCTCTTGTCGGAAACGTAGATACCGTCCAAGAATTGTCTAATATCCTTTCCCTTAACGAGGCATGACTGATGGATGAGAGAGCAAGTCTGGGAAACATTGTTGAGATCGATACCGGTGAGGGTGATAGTGTCTATTATTAATACAAAAAAGAATGGATTAGACTCCAAATAATTTCAGAGATTTAAATTGCGATTGTGCTTTTTGTGGGATGAAAAAACAAAACTAAAAATATTATGCGTAAAATATTTCCGTGAAACAAACTCATCCAGCATTCTAGTTTGTTTTTTGGGGATTTAGTTTTGCTTAAATTTGCAAGCAAACGGAGTCTAATGCTAGGGGCTTGCTATGCTTAATGTGGAGCTTATTTCCTGAATTGATTTATCTAAAATGTATCATCAGCCAAATTTTGGATTTGCTATTTGATGATTCAAAAAGCAAGGCTAACATGTGAGGGATGCTAAAAATAAGCAGACACGATTGCTGCAGATGAAAAAGAAAATAGGGAGGAAATAACTCCAAAAAATATTAGTAAATTAGTTACTCTTCTCCTCGTCTCTTCTAGAGATCTTAACTCCGGGAAGAGAGTCGATTCTTCTGATTCTCTTTTCTCCGAGGAAATGCTTGATTTCGACTGAAGAGCCGTCCTTGGCAACAACTTCCTAGATGGGGAAATGTGCAAATGCGAGCTTCATCTTGAACTTGAAACCTTCAGTAACTCCTCTGATCATGTTAGCAATTTGAGTGCCGATAGCTCTGAGAACGGCTCTCTCCTTTCTTGCAGCCTACCAGATGG
>Ga0302285_10002510_pt1 | contig 10221 bp, 11 predicted proteins | sample III_Fen_E2_2_FD_200455 | JGI IMG/M metagenome (GOLD analysis project Ga0302285, IMG submission 200455) | Peat permafrost microbial communities from Stordalen Mire near Abisko, Sweden - III_Fen_E2_2 | ecosystem: Environmental > Terrestrial > Soil > Wetlands > Permafrost | place: Sweden: Abisko...
AAAGAATTCTACGATCGACATGAAGATATTCTAAAAGCGAAATCACCTGATTTCTGGTAGTTCCTGCTTTTTGATGTGCTCAAGACACTTTGTGATAAGAATAACTCTGATGAATCACTGCAATATTTGCTCATGGATTTGCTAGATAATTTCGATGCAGCGAAGTTCTTACTTCAAAATAGAAGATAAATCATTATGTATTTATATAAGAATCATCTACCGAAGGATAAGTAATTCTCATCGTCGATAACTGCTGGACCAAAGGATTAGCCGCTAGGACTCACGAACTATGAGATCCTCAAGGCTATTGTAAGAATATTAGCCAGCAAAATAAATACATTTTTTTATGATATTTGAGCTGATAATCCTAATCATTTTGCTAATTTTTCTTTATTAGGGAATGAAAGACATCGACATCTAAAAGGAGCAGCAACTAGGATCGAAAAAGAGAGATTTAGATGAAAAAGTGCAGAGCGCTTAGAATAAGAAATAATATGACATCGATGAAGAATTCTCCGAAGTTGACTTTATCAAACAAGATCAAAGTTAATTAGTGTAAAAGTTCCCAACTCTTGAAAAGAACAACACACCTGAATATGTCTAAATTAAACTACTCCCCATGCCAAAACAGTATCACTAGATTGAGCTAATTTCCATTTCCTAGTTCCCTGAATGGGCAAGGGTAAACAAAATTACAAGTCTTATTAAGAATGCACAGAATAACTTACCAACTTGATTAACTTTTCTCTTTTCTTTTGTTTTTCCATTTGAATAGCCAGCATTTGGTGAAATACCAGCTCTAAATGAAGTCTAATCTAAAGTGTTTAAGACCGCCTTCTAAACTGATGAGAACATCTTAATTTGTGCTCCCACAGGTGCTGGTAAAACCAACATCGCTCTTATGACGATTCTCCACGAACTTGAGAAGCACGTGAACCCGGTGACTCAGAAACTTATCGATCCTGCATTTAAAATTATTTATATTTCACCTATGAAAGCCTTAGCAAGCGAAATCGTTGAGAAATTCTCCTCTATGCTGTCTCATATCGGCGTTATTTGCAAGGAACTCACAGGTGATATGCAACTTACGAAGAAAGAAATCTAAGAAACTTAGATTATTGTTACAACCCCTGAGAAATGGGATGTCTACACAAGAAAGAAAAATGAAGTTGCAGAGACACTGAAATTATTGATTATTGATGAAATTCATCTACTCAACGATGAAAGAGGTCCAGTTTTAGAATGCTTAGTCTCTAGAACATTGTAGAACATCGAAAGACAACAAAAATCAGTTAGAATGCTTGGATTATCAGCTACTCTGCCGAATTACTTAGATGTCGCATTATTTTTGCATGTCAAAAAAGAATCCGTGTTTTTCTTCGATGCTACATACAGGCCTGTCCCATTAATGCAAAGGTATATTGGTATTAAGGATCCAAAGTAATCGCAGTAAAAAGGAAAAAGAAAGAAAATCGATATCTACAACGATCTTGCATATATTGTTTCTAAGGGTATTCTTGAGCATAAGAAATAAGTATTGATTTTCGTTCATTCCCGAAAAGAAACGATTCTAACAGCTTCGTTCATGCTCAAAAAGTCCGTTGACTGTAATGAAGGGCATCTCATTCGACCACTGATTTAAGATAAGCATTAGCTGCCTAAAATCAAAGATAAGGAATTACAGAAACTTGCACCATTCGGACTTGGATTCCATCATGCAGGTATGCTCAGAAAAGATAGAAATATCGTCGAAAAGATGTTCAGCGATGGAAGCATTCGAATTCTTGTAGCAACGGCAACGCTAGCTTGGGGTGTCAATCTTCCGGCGTATGGAGTCATCATTAAAGTAAAAAATTAAAGATTTTATTGTGCATGCGCTCACTCACATTTGAACATTTGAATAAATTAGGGAACAGATGTATACGATCCTAGTAGAGGTGGCACATAAGATCTATCAGTGCTCGATATCTAACAGGTGATTACATTTTCTATTTTAACTACAAAAGTTTATTTATTTTTGTTTTTCCTTAATTTTCCCTAGATGTTTGGTCGTGCTGGTCGTCCATAATTTGATATCAATGGTGAGGCAACATTAATGACTGATGTTAGTAAACTAAACTCCTTCGCAGCTCAACTCAACAACGCTTCATTCATTGAGTCACGTTTTTCATCAAGACTTAAGGAAGCACTGAACGCAGAAATTGCTCTAGGAAATATTGCAACATTAAAAGAAGCATTTGATTGGGTGAACTACACATTCTACGCTATTCGACTTCGAAGAAATCCAACAGCTTATGGATGCAAAATCGAATAAAACAAAGAACTCTCCATCGAAATGCATATCACCGAAACGATCGAACGAGCCTTGGAATTACTTGACAAACTTCGCATGATCAGATGGGATAGGAAAAACAATTACCTTGCTTCCACTGAACTTGGAAGAATCACCTCACATTATTACATCAACTGTGATACCATGAATACATTCTGCAAAGGGCTGGGTATCCAACTCGATAATGAAGAAGACATGGACGAAAATGAAAAGCGAAGAATCGAATTAAAGAGCGATCTTGGGATTATGAAGATCATTGCCCAAGCGAAAGAATTCGAGAATATCAAAGTTCGTCCAGAAGAAATGGATGAACTTGAAAATCTTATCAAGAAACACTGGATTTTTGAAGAATAACTGGAAATATCGGTAAAAAGAATCTGCTCCACTGATAATAATGTGGGAGACAGCACACCACTGATCGAAACTCCGGAAAAGGTGTTAGCTTTGATGTCAGGGTATCTCTGCAAATGCACATATGAGAATTTCTCATTGATTTCGGATTCAATGTTCGTAGTGTAGAACTGTATTAGATTGCTGCGCTGCATGCTAGATATTGTCACGAAAAAATCAATGGCATATAATTATGAAGTTGTATCGCGATGGTGCAAATATATTGAGCAGAGACTCATCCCAGATTAAAGCCCTCTGCATTAGTTCTGCAAAGCTAACTGGCAAGGATATAATTCGTTCAAATAAAGAAAAGAAAATAGAGTAATTAGAATTTATTTTGGATTTTTTTGCAGTATAAAAATAACAAAAAAAATATTAATTTGTTTTTGTGATTTTATTATTTTTCAAAGGAAGGATTCATTTCCCAAGATGTTGTCGACAGAATTGATGACAGAGACTTACAACTCGATATTCTGAGAGAAATGCCGGCAACGGAGTTATCCTATGCGATCAATCTCAACACGAAAATCGCAACTGTTGTGAAGAAATTCGTTAGTATGATCCCTCAAGTTGAAATCGAATACTAAGTTCGTCCGATTGCCTAAACTGTGCTCAAAGTTGATGTATTCATCACTCCAAATTGGTCCTGGAGCAATAGATGGCATTCCAAGTCAGAGTTATTCAGTCTTGTCGTAGACGACGAAAACGAGATCATGCATCATGAAAGTTTTACGATTTCCTAGCAGCAAGTGTTTAATCATACCCCAACGGAGATTTCCTTCTTTGTTCCTTTCAGAGACTCTAAATCTTCTCACTATAGATTGCTCGTATAGCATGATACATGGGTTAATCAGCCTGAAACATCAGTACAGATAAACCTAGAGAATATTTACTTCCATGGAGAAAAGATGGAATACACTGAATTATTGGATTTGCATCCTCTGCCAACAAATGCACTTAACAACCCTGATTTCGAAGCAATATACAAAATGAAATTTTTCAATCCAAATCAAACTTAGATCTTCCATGCAATGTATAATACCGATAACAATGTACTCATTGGATCACCGACAGGATCAGGAAAAACTATCATGTCTGAGTTAGCTGCTCTAAGAATCTTTAACCTCTATCCGACTAAAAAAGTAAGTTTATTACTGAAAAAATCCTCTAATATTTTGAATAAATTTTGTTAACTTTTCTCAAACCTTAATAATTGATTGTTTTCTTTGTATTTCAGGTAATTTACGTTGCTCCTATGAAAGCCATCGCGAAGGAGAGACTAGCAGATTGGACAGCTCGATTCGGCAAAGGCTTAAAGAAATCTGTTCTGGAGCTTACAGGTGACTACACACCTGACATTGAAGCACTGCTTAAAGCTGATGTTTTGATTACAACTCCTGAGAAATGGGATGGTATTTCTCGAAATTGGAACAACCGTTCGTATGTGCAAAGTACAGGTTTAGTGATTTTCGATGAGATCCATCTTTTAGGACAAGATCGAGGTCCAGTTTTAGAAGTAATCGTCTCCCGTATGAATCTAATCTCCTCGAAGACTGGACATAAAGTTCGTATGGTTGGGTTATCCACTGCCATGGCGAACGGAACCGATGTCGCAGATTGGTTTGGTGTTCCTAAAAACTACTTTTTCAATTTCAGACCTCATGTTCGACCTGTCCCATTGAAAATCTATTTCGATGGATTCAGTGCTAAGGCTTACTGTCCTAGAATGGCAGAAATGAACAAGCCAGCATTCTAACAGATTCGCAAATTCGGTGATAAAAAACCAGTTCTTGTGTTTGTCTCATCTAGGAGATAAACTCGTCTCACAGCTTTAGATTTGATTTCCTATGCGATGCATGATGTAGGAAGTGGTTAGAGCCCCTTTGTGATGTGCCAAGAAGAAGATTTACAAAAGTATCTTGAAGCTGTGAAAGATGAATATCTCAAATAAACACTTTCATTTGGAATTGGTAAAATAATTTTTGCATTAATCTGCGTGGATTGAAAGTAAAGTGTTATTTTTTGATATTTTTTAGGTATGCATCATGCTGGGCTTGATGCAAATGATAGAAACATAGTTGAGGAACTGTTTAAAGATTAAAAAATTTAGATTCTCGTGGCTACTTCGACTCTTGCTTGGGGTGTTAATGTAATAATAATAATAATAGTGGGCTTATTTCTTGATTTTACTTATTTTTTATTTTTTGTTTGTACAGCTTCCAGCTCGTTTAGTTATAATTAAAGGAACTGAATTCTTTGATCCTAAGACATCTCGTTATGTGGATATGCCTGTGACTGATATTCTTCAGATGATTGGTCGTGCAGGCAGACCAGGATTCGACGATAAAGGTATCGCTTGTGTATTCGTGGAGTAGAGCAAAAAGAATTTCTACAGAAAATACTTAAACGATCCTTTCCCGATTGAATCTTCACTCGCTGGATAAATTCACGATCACATAAATGCAGAGATCTCCAGTGGGACTATCACTAACAAACAGCAGTGCATGGATTGGATCACATGGACTTATTTCTTCAGAAGAATGCTTAAGAATCCAACCTACTACAATTTAGAAACAGCAGAAACATAATAAGTTAAGAAATTCTTGATTGAATTAGTCGATGAATGCATTGGAAAACTAGCAGCGAATGGGTGCATAACGATCGATGATGAATCGAAGTTCAATGTGGAGCCAACGTTCTTAGGATAATTATGCTCGTTCTACTACATTAAGAACGAAACTATTTGGTTCTTCAATTAAAAATTAGTTTCAGGTGTGACTATCCCAGAAATACTTCGAATTCTAGCCTACGCAAAGGAATTCGATGAAATCCCACTTCGACACAACGAGGATAATTACAATGAAGCACTCTCGAAACTTTGCCCTCTGAAGTGTGATAAATCAGCTTTCAATTCCTCGAACGAAAAAACATTCATTTTGTATTAGGTAAAACATACAAACATTTGGAAATTTTGTGGAGAAATAATATTTAATTTTTTTGGTTAGATGCATATCTTCAGATTGCCTCCACCTATCAGAGATTACTTGACCGATGCGAAGATTGTCTTAGATAGTTCAGTGCGTATCCTCAGTGCTATGATTGATTTAGCTGCTGAGAAATAACTCCTGGATACTTGTTTGAACATTTGCATGCTGATGCAGATGCTAGTTTAAGCTGTGTGGTTTGACTAAAGTCCATTAATAAATATCCCGAATTTCACTCCATAGATTATTAAGAAATCTGGGTTTAATCATATTTGTTAGATAATTGAAGAATTCAAGCATAATACCCTTAGATCATCGTTGAAGAAGATTGATAGCAAGATTTTCTCAGATGATCGGAAATGGAAAGAAACAGAGGAAGTGATAAAGTCTTTGCCAGATGTGACTCTTAGGGCAAGGATTTACCCATTTGATTCAGAAAAGCTCCAAAAAACAGATACTAATAAATAGCAAGGTAAAAATAGTTTTATTTGAATAAGGTTTTTATGGAATTATGGAGATTCTTAATTATTTTTTGATTTTTTGTGAACAAAACAAAATTAGCTGATATCGAGTTAACAGAAGGAGGAGAAGCAGTTGTCTAAGTGAATTTAGAAAGGGAAAATGAGTCTCAATCCCTTAAAGTTCTGATGAATAACAGTGGAAAAATTAAGGTAAATTATTGTTGAAATTTGTTCAAAAAATAAATTATTTTTTCAAATAAGATCAAATCTTAATTTCACTTTGATATGGCTTTTACTAACAAAAACAGGAAGCTTCTTGGTGGATATTGATTGGAGATGAAGCAGCTGGAAAACTCTTAGCTCTCAAGAAAATTATGTTGAAAAAGTCTCTTCGTAAAGATCTTCAAATACAGCTACCATAGAGCTTCGAGAAAAGCAAGTCTCTTACAGTTTACTTGATCTCAGATTCTTATTTAGGCTTGGATTAGGTGTATACTCTTAATTTGAAATGCAAAGAAGTTGCAAATGATGAGAAATTCCATGCAAATTCAGATGAAGACAATACAGATAAACCGATTAGATAGAGACTCAGTGATGATGAAAGCACCAAAAAACCAAAGAAAACACATGGAAATGTTAAATAATCGAAAGGCAATTTCCTTACAAAGAAGAAAGAAGAAGAAAGTGATGAAGAAGAAGAGAAATAATAACCTAAGGATATTGAGAAAAATGAAAGCAATGTTGAAGCTGAGAAAGAAAAGGAAAAAATGAAAGATAGCAATAAAGGAGAATCAGGTGTAGATAATAAGAAAAAGAGCTATCATGGCAATACAAAGAGAAGAAATGAAGATGGAAGTTATTGTGTTGCAATAGGTGATGATTAAAACGATAAATTCGCATGTAAGCGAAATGTGCAGAATAATAATAATAATAATAATAATAATAAATCTAATAGCAATCCTACTGCAAATAATCCTTAAACTAATAGTAATAATCAAGAGAGAAATAATAAGCGAGATAAAGCTCCAAAGAAGAATAAAAAATTCAGTAACCGTCATTCTGACAGTGAAGATAATGAGCCAGAATATGATGTTGGTTATACAGCTGCTGAGAGCGGACATTTAGATGAGTTGAATAGAAAAAGAAGAGAAGACAAAGCGTTGATAAAGGAACAGAAAAAACGAGATAACAGCAAGAATTAAGGAGATGATGAAGAAGAGGATATTTTGAAGAAAATTCAAAATGACAGTGATTTCAGTGATGAAGAAGACGAAAAAAGAGGAGGATATAGGAATAACAAACGAGGAGTTAGAGGAAATTAGCTGACTAGGAACACTGAGAAAAATGATAATTCTCAAGGAGGTAGTGGTTAATAACAGAAATAGTAGTAATAGAAGTAACAGTATCATGGAGGAGAAGGTGGAAAATAGAAATATGAAAAAAGAGAACCTGGAATTTAGTATGAAAGAAAAGTGAATAACTACACGAATAACAATAACAATAATAATACTAATAAGCCAGTTGTAGCGAATATTTTGAGAAGAAGAGACAGTAGTAAGGAAGGAAAATAAGATGATTAGAAAGATCAAGCTCAGATAGAAAATGAACAATAATAACAACAACACTAGCACAAACCTAAGAAAGCTCAAGAAAAATAGGTTTATTATGTGAGGAAGAATGATTAGGAAAAATGAAGGAAAATCATAATTGTGTTATGTTATGAATATGTTGATTCTCTGTTTAAATCTGCTTTAATGAATGAAAATCAGTTGATTTTAGATTGAATTATTTCATTTTAGAATGGAAATGCTATTGTCTTTATTATCCTGTGTTTTTTTCCCAACAGTAACAGAAAAAAGAATCAAGGAAATAGCTTAAACATAAAATATCTTAGAGAGAAAAAGGGGAAAGAAATTAAACTTCAGATAAATAATATTTTTTCAAATAAAAAGCACTTTTCCATTTGATTATTTGAACTGTTGGATTGTTGCCTTATGGTTTTGACTTTTCATAGCTAGTTAATCGAATAAATCAAAAAAAATAAGAAACAGAAAAAGCAAACCATATGAAAGAGAATAATAACAATAAACCTTCTTCATCATTATTTTCAGGCAATTCCCCTTGGAGAGATGGTTAAGATCCTATTTTCGAGACAGGCACATTTGCAACGATATCACAGCATTAGTAACAGCTGCAATAAATGAACCAAAAGTACATTCCTTACGATGCAGCTTAAAGAATAGCATACAATATAGATTAAGGAAGTAATCCAGGAACTCCAAGTAATTTGAACACCAATCGTCCATTAAACATGAGTGGCAATGTCTTCTTAGGTTCTCGATCATAATTTGCAAGTTAGCGATATGGCGAAGATAAAGAAGCGGCTAACAACGCTGCATTTTAATCGTCTGTGTAAAATCTGCTTTCTTAAATATCTTCAAATCTTGCTAACATCATAAAAGGTGTATAGAAAAATGTAGCAAATGATGTGAATAAGAATCTACGTCATTAAATGAAGAAACAGAGGTATTTAATAGAAAAATAGCATTAATAATTGGTCGATAGGATCAAAGATTAAGAAAGAATAAAAGGCGCTAAATTTAATGAATTCGTGAATGAACGAGTTGGAGCAGCTGAAAGAGTTAAATAATCTGATGGAAAAATAAAAGAAAATAGCAAAAAAACTCATGGATCACATAAGAGTTCAGCTGGATCTTCATCTGGTAGATAGGATATTAGTAATGATAAAACAGTGCAAAAGAGATCAATAAATGAAGAGGATTATCTCATTGAAGGTAAAAAAACATAAAATATTGCTAATACACCTGCAATAAACATTACTAATAGCAGCATAAACAGTGGAAGGGTCCCAAGTGGTAGATAATAATAAGGAAATAAAAGTGGTAACGAAAGCAATAATGAAAGTAGCTCAAATAATAATGCTAACACAGTGAAAATTTAGAAATAATCTGGTAAATAAACACCAAATAACAAGGACACCATTTTTGATCTTTCAAATGGCACTGCTTAGTAGCAGGTGGAGACTAAAAGTTCAAAGAAACAAAGATTTGATGGTTTATTCGAAGAAATCGATGAGAATCCCAGTAATAATAATAATAATAATACTAAAAGCAAACAAAATGATCATCTTAATCCATAATAAAACAACTAAACTCTCCTAAAAGAGAGCAGATTTGAAGATGGCATATCGCTTGTGTACACGATTGACGATGAGAACAACAGGAATTCTTTTTTCAATAAAGATCAATCTAATCGATTATCCACCGTCGCAGCAGCAAAATCCCAAGGTGTCAAGAGCAAACTCTACAAGGACGATGATGATCTCGATGGCATTGCAGATATCGAATTAGCATACAAAAATACTGAAAAAGAAAATGTATCATATTCGAATAATTTCTCGGAAGTTAAAAGTGTCAGTGGAATATCAACAGGGAATAATGGATTAAAACAGAAAATGGACAATGCCAGTAATGCTAGAAAGAAACAAAATGAAGGAAATGTTGAAGCAGATGAATTAGATGAATATGATTTAGATGAATTTAGTGCAGAAAAGTTAGCGGAGAGTGTTCTTGCTAAGAGTTAAATCTAATAGAAATCGTAACTAGGATAATAATCTAGATAGAAGTCTAATAATAATGATAATGAGTTCATGCTTGATGAGGATGAGTTTGAATATTTCTGAGAACAATGAATGTGCTTTTTGATTTGGGATAAGGGGGCTATTTGTTGTTATTGATAGAAAAAATAATATATTTTATTATTTTGAGGCAGAAAATAAATCAAATTTTTTTTGTAATATTTTCTAAACTTGAATAAACTTAAACAATTAAATAAAATCTAAACATCTCAGTCACACTTATGTCCCTCTGGCTATTTCGTTCTTTCGATAGGAAGCATTGTAATTTATAAAAGTTGTATCATCCAAATATTCCTTGCATAAATACATGCCTTTTTCTTGACTGAATTGGAGATTGCCTCCTTTGCATCTCGGACATTTTGGGATGGAACCAAGTGTCTAGTAATCAGCTAATCT
>Ga0302285_10002511_pt1 | contig 10219 bp, 5 predicted proteins | sample III_Fen_E2_2_FD_200455 | JGI IMG/M metagenome (GOLD analysis project Ga0302285, IMG submission 200455) | Peat permafrost microbial communities from Stordalen Mire near Abisko, Sweden - III_Fen_E2_2 | ecosystem: Environmental > Terrestrial > Soil > Wetlands > Permafrost | place: Sweden: Abisko...
GGGGGGGGCCCAGGAGAAATCTTAGCGAAAAAAGAGATGAATCAAGAATTTATATAAGTAAACAATTATCTTTTTCTCATGATATTTATTGTGCACAAAGATTTTTATTAAAGTTAGTATGATTAATTGATTGGTTTCGTAGAGAGTGAGAGGGCTAAGAACTATTCAAGCAATCATAAAATCAACTTAAAACATGCAACCCAATATGCTAAGTTCCAACAAGAAACATAATCTATTGTATTCACCTTCTTCTACTAGAAACAGCAACTTGAAGTAAGGTCTTTCTCCTTAATCTTAGAGTCGCTCTTCTTCATAATCTTCTACTTCTCATGTTCCGCAACTTAAAATGGGGGTTGCAATGACTCCAAACTAATCATTTGAGAGGTATTACGCAGGATCATCAGTATTAGATCACTGGAAACTCAAGAAAATCACTGAATATTCATTTCCTCCTGAGTTAGGGATAAGCGATTAATTCAAAAGTAATTTGACCACAAATGACCTTGCTTTTAAGGATCATTAAAATGCAAATAGCAATTCTAACAATGCAGGATCATCCTTATCAACTTCTAATCAAAGAAGAAATCATGGATTTGTGGATAAGAGGAGCAAGACAGCTGCGAAAGTAAGCAGATCTTCAAGATAAAAAACCACTGAAGGATGGATTGTTAATTTCAGACATTCAGATGCTTAAATTGGATTTTCAACAGCAGGAATAGCAGAAAGAGCAGTAAAAGCGATGAATCACATCAATAATAATAATAAAAGTAACAGTGTTTAGTCTCCTGCTGCTATTCTAGATTGTCTGTAGGTTTTCCAGCGAGAAGACCCTAAACTAGCTAAAAGACTTGATAGAATGCTAAGAAGCGCTACACCACAGTAATCTCAAAGCAGACCTAAAAGTAAATAGATCATTGAGTTGTACATTCCAGGAAGGGATATCATGCCAGACGATTTTTCGTTAGTTTAAGGAAAGCACATGGAAATTGGTTTAATTGAAGAAGAAAACAACAAACAAATCAATCTGAATGCAGAAGATATCTTCACTCAAACAAAGAGAAAATTACTTGATTCCTGGAAAAAAGAAGCAGATGAACAATAAACGCTGAAGGAATAGGAGAATTAGCATTTCCCAACAGCAGTACAATTAGGGTAGTCATAAAGGTTATAGACTCCTATTCTGCTGCATAGAGCTAATCAATTATCACAAGACAACCATAATTAGCATTAAAATTTTGAGCAATCCAAAGCAGAATAGTTAATTAATTCACCTAATAAGCATATTCTAATTCATGGTAATCCAAATAAAAGCTTCTACAGTAATAGAAATATTATATCCCGTAGATAAAGCACCAGCATGGATAAGCGACCAGCAACAAGGAGCACATTTTATGAACGATTTAATAAGAAACTGCTAGATTCTAGGAGGTTCTCAAATGAATCTGCAAATAATAGTAATAGCTGGTATCAATAAAACATTGATTATTCTGAGGAGAATATGCATAATACAAGGTTAGACGGTGTAGAATAAGAATTAAAGAACGAATAGAATTGGGCAACGAATAGTGTGCTTGAGAGCGCAAAGGAATGTGAGAAACTAGTAGCGATATTCGTGAACAAATCAATTATCTCTGAAGATACACTATGGAAATAGCGAAAATAACGAATCTAAAAGGAATAGTTGCATAAGAGTAATCCATATCATTATGATTTTCATCTGCTTAATTAAGGGTCTCATGAACTACAACAGCAATAAGAAATATCATAAATCTAGCAAGAGCAGGAGCATTAATAGCATTCGTAGGGTTTTCAAAGTGAAAATAAAAAAAAACAGTAAGATTAGATACCTAGAAGCAGAATCTTTAAACAAGCCTCAAAAGAATCGTAATAGCTGTACTAAAGACTTGTTACTTAGCATATTAGGTCTTGATCAGTTTGAATTTCTAGTCTGTTAATGCCTTAAATTTTCAATTAAGAGATCAGCGAATTCTTTGTTTTGCTAAGGTGCTAATGATACTACTACTACCAAACCCCCCAAAAAAGCTCAAATTAACCCAATTTTTTACATTATTTCTTTTCATTATCAAACCTGGCTTATCTGTTATTTTATGTTCACATTTTACTTCTCAGTCATGCAATAATATGAGAGTTTCTGGGTTATAAAAACAAATATGTCTGGTGTTTAAATTACTTTGAAAGAATTGATAATTCTTTTAATCTGGAGTTAAAACACACTTTCACCTTGATTATTGTTTGAAAGTCCTAACCCACAGAAAAGGAAAAGATTAATTAAACTTTGAAATATTAGGATTCTAATTTTTAGTGAAATTGAGAAAGCCTTCTTCTTCCCTCTCCTCTATCCATTTTTTGTTGATCATATTCAAAAATGCTTGTTTTTATGCTCATTATTGATTTTGAAATGTCATTTTCTCTCAAACATTAAAATGAGATCTCTGAAATAAAAATTGAAGAATCCTCCAAGACAAATTATCTGTTCTTGTTTTAACTTTTTTAACATCTAATTAATCGATATTTCAAAGAAAATATCATATTGAGAGTTGGGCCTATGAAAAGTAAAGATTTTTGTTTTTTAATACAATCAATAAGCTGTAATATCACAAATAGCTAAATTGTCCTTAGATACATTTTAGCTTTTTAAGTGTTTGATTTGTCATCAAAAAGGGTTCTCCCAAAACAAAATTTAAATAATAGAACCAAATCTTGTTATTTTCTCTTAAATTTCATTCATAAAAAAGAAATGTCAAATTAATCTGAAATAACCAGCAAATGCAATCTTCTTTCTTTTTAATAAATTATCCCGCAGAAATTCTGTGTGGTATTAATTACAATATCAGTAGAATCTCAGTGAGTAATTAGGGTATATTTTTTCTCAAAAAAATGTAATCGCTCTTAGAAATACTTAAAAACACCTCTTTAACACCGCAGTTCAGAATCTTGTAAACTAAGCAGACCATGAAGCCATTACCTAGTAGAATGTATTGAAGTAAACACAGCCCATCAAGTCGGAGATTTACTCAACTCAAAACATAACACAAATTCAGATATTCGACTCCAACGATTGTCAATAATCTGTAAATCTACTAATGTTTTTCAGCAAAATCTTCTATTGTCTTATCAATGGGGGGAAGAAACACACACACAGATTAATTAGAAATCAACTGAAGAAGAAATACTTATTCCTGATATGAATCTTTGTCAAAAAAACAATTTGCAAATAATTTCACAAAACAACTAATAGATGCTAGGCAATTTCCTCGAAGAAAGATTCTACTTCTCTTTGTTCTTCCTAGCTGTCAGCGCAGTATCCTTAGCAAACGGACAGACTAGACATAGAATTCTCAGAACATCACCAAGCCATAATACCTTCAATTAAATTAGACAATAACAGCAACTCCAATAGAATAACACAATCCTATTGAAAAGCACTGAAGCCAATGAATACACACTGGTGATTACAACTGGAGAAAATAAGGATCAAGAATTTAATATCCTATTTCAGTTAGGCGGTAACCAATTCTGGTTGACTTCAGAGCAATGCTAAATAAAAGACTTCAGCAAAAACAAAAAGTACATTTGTCCATCAGATAATCCCTGCTTTAATACAGCCACAACAGCACCGAAAATAGGCTACTTTCAGGACTAATAAGGAAGCATCATGGAAGGGTATTACACAAGAGACATCATAAACATCAACGATGATCTCTCAACGTCATTTCCATTCCTTACAATAGTCAATTCTACATTCCATTCTACAGCATATACTGGTTACGATGGAGTCATGCAATTCGGACCAGATAAATCATCCAGTTTGGTGAATAAATTGTATGAAGAAAACAAAATACCTAGCAACATCTTCTCTCTGAACATCAACTACGAGCCAATCTAAACAATGATGGACGTGATCTACCCCGATTCAGAGCTGATCATCGGAGGGTACAATAAAAACATAATCAGTGACGGCGAATACATCTACCAACACAAATTAATTAACGCAGATATCTGGACAATTGAGCTTAAATCTGCAAGTGTCAACAGCAAACGAATCCTGAGTGAAAAACGAAGAGCTTTTTTACAATTAGGCAGTGCTTCCATAACAGTTCCTCGATAAGAATTCTATAATTTCCAGCAGCAAGTATCGTAATTCATTGACAACTGCAGTGTTTACGCTGACACAGTGATTTATTGTAAAGAATGTGAATATTCATAGATCGAAGACCATCCTCCATTTAAATTGAATTTTGTTGACTCCAATCAAAAACAATAATCAATCTTAATCCCTCCTGAAGACTACATTTAATACGCACAAGGACAGTGCATGTATTTGATATTTAAAAACAACTTGGATTCAATTTCTCCATCGAATATAACAGATATCACAGCTGATGACTGGGTGCTTAGTGATATTTTCCTGAAATAAGTTTATGGGATATATAACTACGAAAACAGCACAGTAGGGTTTGTAAGACTAGGTGATAATTATGATGATGAAGATAGTTAAGATAGAAGCCTTGATCTTATGTTGGCGATTGTTTTTGTAGTAATCGCTTGTGGGATAGGATTATATTTGTTTTTAGATTGGAAAAAGAAAGCATAACTTAAAGCATAGTTAGAGTAAGAGGAATAGAAGGCATTGCTAGTGTATTAGCAGCTAATTCAGATGGAAACATTTAACAATATCTACAATAATACGTCGAATGTTTGAGAAACTATATATAAAAGGGAAAAGTTATTGAGACTATTTTTCATATATATTCGCTAATTTTTAATTAATAATTTTATGTTTGTTTCCTTTTTTGTCCCATTTTGCATTTGTATGTTAGATTTATTGATACTAGTGGTAAATTATGATAAGATAAGCAGAAATAATACTCAGTTTGTGTGGGGGGAGAAATAGCCTGAATTTTAATTTAAGCATACTTAATCGATTAATCTGAAAAATATAATAACCATATAAAAGCAGATTTAATTTATAAATTAGTTTAATACAGAGGTAAGGAAGATTAGTTTAGTAAAGGAGCAAATATTATTGCTTAAGAATGGAAGATTAGAATGATGAAAGAGGGTTGGTTACTAATGAGCCCTAGAAAATAATTAGATGTCTTACTTTGGAGATATCCAGGAGAAAGAAGATAGGTGTGATTTTAGAAAACAACAAAGTTGTTTCAATAGAAGCAACATGGAAGAATGCAATTGATTTGAAGTATCTGAATACTTAGCTGCAATCGCTTGGGAAACGCACCTTCTTCATGGATGGTCAACTGAAATCCACCCTTGAGGTTTTGATATAGAAACAAGGGAATAGATTGCTTGGAGGAGGCTGCGGCGCTTCAGCAAATCAGAGAATTGAAGTACCTGAGAAAAAATCTAAACCAACAAAAGCAACAAATCCCATCACTGCTGCTTACACTCCTAAAAACGAAGCGAGTAATTCGAAGGATTAAGATTTCTAGGCTATCCAGTAAAATGTCCTTGAGTAACCTGCAGGAAATAAAACCAGCAACTTTTCAAAGAAGGAATAGCAACCCATAATGAATTCAAAAGTTACAGCTTTAGAAAAGAAAGTTTAATCCAAAAGAAAGCAATCTTAATTGTGGAAGGCAAGTAAAAACAGTAATTTTAAGATTGATCCTTAATTTCTTGCAGAATTCACAGAATTAACTGATCCTAATAAGGTATATGCGAATTTAGGTGTGAAATAATCTTCTGGCATTAGATAAGATCTGTAGACAGGAGTTTAAAGTGATTAAGATTAGTAAATCGAAGATGATGATTCTGCAGAAGAAGTGAATTTACAAGCTGAAATAACGAAAATTGAAGATTGTGTGCATAAATATCGTAAAGGATTTGGGGATAGCATAATGAAATATTCACCATATTACATTGAATTATTTGAGCTGATTCTTTCGTACCAGTTAATTGGAGTCTGTTAATAATACAGTTCTTCTTCTGAATTCGTTAAAGACTAGAAAAATAAGCTGATTCAGCTCAAGGATGTATGTGTTTCCTAAAAAGAAAAGCAACCTGCTCTGGATATCATTTTTTACTTGGATTTTATCATCAGAGTCAAAGGAACCAGCTTTCCTAGAACTGATGATTTCAAGGAAGTTATTAATGCTGTGAAGAAATCCTCGGCAAGATTGTTTTCATTTGGTATAAAGGCTGCTGGAATGGTCACAGGAAATTTCAAGGATGGCTTTGAAGAGATATTCAAGTTGAGCTAAGATGTTGTCTCGATTATTCAAGAAATAAATGCAAAGATTCTATTCAAGGTGATTTTAAGAATTTATATTGAAAAAATGAATTTCTTGGAAAGTTAGTAGCAAAAATAGATTGCAACTGTAGGGAAAACAACTGCAAACACAGAGATAACGAAGGGTAACAAAGTATCTTTAGAAGAAGAGATTTTGTTTTACATTGAGAAATTCAATAATCTCATAGAAACTGATAAAAAACAAATCAAAGAGAATCTAGTGATCTATCTGATGCTGAGAATCAATTATCTTCTTTCGAAAATCTAAGAGAATCCCAAGAGAGTAGCAATGTGTAACTCTGAGAATCTACCTTAAATCTCTTTTGAAGACGGCAATGTGATAAGATTCGTGAATAACTTGATTGTGGAGTGTGAGGGTCAAGATTTCACAGATTCCTTGAAAGGCCTTATTTCTATGAGTGCGGCTAATTACTTGCGATTTGCATCTCTTTCGCTTCAAATTCGATTGCGAAAAATATTCTCTAAGTAACAAAACTCAGAAAAATCATAACTTCTAAGGCTATTGCAATTGAACATATTCAGATGGTACATGAATGAGACTCAATCTAGCATAAAGATATTACTTTACGATGACGAAGAATTTCAGTCTTTCGTGCATCCTGCAGATAATCAGAAATTGGGAATACTTAATGAATTATTTCCTGGTAATTCTTTCTATGAAGAATATTTAAATTATGAGAAAGATAGGAGACACAAAATAGGATAATACATTGATTTAGGGAAATCAATAGTTGGAACTGGAAAAGAAGTATCACAAGTAGTGCAAATAATAGAAGAAAATCTAAATGTTGTTAAGGAAATTGCAGATTAGATTCTTTGAATAATAAATATTAATAATCAAGGAGATTATCAGTTTAGTATTGGTTTTTGGTGTTTTTGGTTTGCTTTGTGTTTAAGTTTGAGTTGGTAAGTACGAGAGAGAGAGAGAAACTAAGTGAAAGATTAGGTTTACTTTGCATTTTGAGAGAGTTTTCAAAAAGGATGATTTAATAATTTAATAAGATATTTTAAGAATGAACACTCTGGGTAATTTAAAATAAGCATTTTTGAACCTAGGAGAAGATTTTTGTTAATCATTCAAAGTAAAAAAATAAAACGCTAAATAAATGGAGATAATTTTATGTTTTTGTTTGCTTTTTTTTGGAAGTTGCATTTTAGCATTTGCATGTTAGAATGATTGGTAATAAGGGTATTTCTGATAAGATAAGCAGTAATAATGCTCAATTTGTGTGGGAAAATAGTTTGAATTTTAATATTAATATACTTAATCGATTAATCTGAAGAATAGAATGAACATAAAAACAGCAGTTTTAATTTACACATTAGTTTAAGACAGCGGTACGGAAGATTAGTCTAGTAGAAGAAAGAAGATTATTGCTTAAGAATGGAGGATTAGAATGATGAAAGAGGGTTGGTTACAAATGGAATCAACAAGGGAATTAGATGTCTTACTCTGGAAATATCCAGGAGAAAGAAGATAGGTGTGATTTTAGAGAACAATAAAGTTGTTTCAATAGAAGCAACATGGAAGAATGCAATTGATTTGAAGTATCTGAATGCTTAGCTGCAATCGCTTGGGAAACGCACCTTCTTCATGGATGGTCATTTGAAAGCTACCCTCGAATCGTTGATTGGGAAATAGGGGAATAGGTTGCTTGGAGGAGGCTGCGGCGCTTCAGCAAATCAGAGACTTGAAGTACCTGAGAAAAAATCTCAACCAACAAAAGCAACAAATCCCATCACTGCAGCTAACACACCTAGGGGGAGCGAAGCCAGTCATTCGAAGGATTAAGACTTCTATGCTATCCAGTAACATTTTCTTGAGTAACCTGCACGAAATAAGACCAGCAACTTTTCAAAGAAGCAATAGTCACCCGAACTGAATTCAAAAGTTACAGCTTTAGAAAAGAAAGTTTAATCCAAAAGAAAGCAATCTCAATCGTGGAAGGCAAGTAAAAACAGTAATTTTAAGATTGATCCTTAATTTCTCGCAGAATTTGCAGAACTAACTGATCCTAATAAGGTGTATGCGAATTTAGGTGCGAAATAATCTTCTGATTTTAGATAAGATCTGTAGTTAGGAGTCTAAAGTGATTAAGATTAGTAAATCGAAGATGACGATTCTGAAGAAGAGGTGAATTTACAAGCTGAAATAACGAAAATTGAAGATTGTGTGCATAAATATCGTAGAGGATTTGGAGATAGCATCAAGAAATATTCACCATATTACATTGAATTATTTGAGCTGATTCTTTCGTACCAGTTAATTGGAGTCTGCTAATAATACAGTTCTTCCTCTGAATTCGTTAAAGACCAGAAAAATAAACTCATTCAGCTCAAGGCTATCTGTGTTTCCTAAAAAGAAAAGCAACCTGTTCTGGATATCATTTTTTATTTGGATTTTTTCATTTAAGTCAAAGGAAGCAGCTTTCCTAGAACTGATGATTTCAAGGAGGTTATTAATGCTGTGAAGAAATGCTCAGCGAGATTGTATACCTTTGGGATAAGAGCTGCTGGAATAGTTTAAGGGAACTTCAAGGATGGATTTGAAGAGCTACTCAAGTTGAGCTAAGATGTTATCTCTCTTATTCAAGAAGTAAATGCAAAGAATCTATTCAAGGTGATTCTAAGAATATATATAGAAAAACTCAATTTCTTGGAAAGATAGTAGCAAAAATAGCAAAAGTAGATTGTAACTGTAGGGTAAACAACTGCAAATACAGAGTTGACGTAGGGTAATAAAACATCTTTAGAAGAAGAGATTTTGTTTTACATTGAGAAATTCAATGATCTCGTAGAAACTGATTAAGAAGAAAGTAAAGAGAATCTAGCGATCTATCTGATGCTGAGAATCAATTATCTTCTTTCGAAAGTCTAAGAGAAACCCAAGAGAGTAGCAATATGTGTCTCTGGAAAGCTTCCTTCAGCTGGGATAAATCTTCAAGGGGAAAAACTAAAGGAAGATATTAACTCTGAGAATCTCCCTTAAATTTCTTTTGAAGATGGCAATGTGATAAGATTCGTGAAGAACTTGATTGTCGAGTGTGAGGATCGAGATTTCACAGATTCCTTGAAAGGCCTTATTTCGATGAGTGTGACTAATTATTACTTGCGATTTGCATCTCTTTCACTTCAAATTCGTCTGAGAAAAATATTCTCCAAGTAACAAAACTCAGAAAAATCATAACTTCTAAGGCTACTTCAATTGAACATATTTAGATGGTATATGAATGAGACTCAATCTAGCATAATGATGTTGCTTTATGATGACGAAGAATTTTAGTCTTTCGTGCATCCTGTAGATGATAAAATGAATAAGGCAATGGGAATAGTGAATGAATTATTTCCTAGTAATTCTTTCTATGAAGAATATTTAAATTACGAGAAAGATTGGAGAAACAAAATAGGATAATACATTGATTTAGGGAAATCAATAGTTGGTGTGGTTAAAGATGTCTCGCAAGTAGTGCAATAAATTGAAGAAAATCTAAAAGTTGTTAAGGAGATTGCAGATTAGATCCTTTGAAAAATAAGAATTAGTTATCAAGGAGATTATCACAGTTTAATAGTGATTTTTGGTGTTTTTTGTTTGCTTTATGTTTAAGTTTGAGTTTGTAAGTATGAGAGAGAGAGTAAGTTCAACTGTAGGTTTTCTTTCATTTTGAGAAAGTTTTCAAAAAGGATGATGAAATAATTTAAAAGGATATTTTAAGAATGAACACTCTGGGTAATTTAAACTAACCTAGGAGATGATTTTTGTGAATCATTCAAAGTAACTAAAATAAAACGTTAAATAATAAAGTTCTTTTTCATGTAAATAGAAGAAATAATAGTTAGTGTGAATAGATCGAATACTCAACATCCGTTTGTTGAAAAGAAAGAAAAATAAATAAATGTTTCTCTATCTTGTATTTTGATTCCTTGATT
>Ga0302285_10002512_pt1 | contig 10212 bp, 10 predicted proteins | sample III_Fen_E2_2_FD_200455 | JGI IMG/M metagenome (GOLD analysis project Ga0302285, IMG submission 200455) | Peat permafrost microbial communities from Stordalen Mire near Abisko, Sweden - III_Fen_E2_2 | ecosystem: Environmental > Terrestrial > Soil > Wetlands > Permafrost | place: Sweden: Abisko...
CCCGCCCCCCCCCCCCCCCCCCCCCCCTCCCCCCATCTCCCATTCCTCCCCATTAGCATCTAAATTCAATTTTAAATTTATCCAAACCATGAGTAAAAAATTTCAATATTCTTGTTTTTTTCATTTGTATTTCCCCATTCCTTCTCCCCAATTAAATCAAATAATCTGATATTTCTATTCATTCAAGAAATAACAAAATATCCTAATAAAACAACCAAAAAACCATACAAAATAACTACTATGAAACCCAAATGAAAACATCGCAGGGACATCCAATGCAGATACTAACAATGTCTGCTTTGGGTTTCTCTGCACTTAGTTTTTACTTTCCACAGCTGATAACTCGATGATCCCCTAGTTTATTTCTGCAAAATTAATGTTTCAATTTGAAAGTAGATTCATATTGGATTCCTTTGAGAATCCATAATTGTCAAAAAAAAAACGATTAATTATAAAATCATTGCGAAGTGCGTTGTGTTGTGAATGAAGAGGAAGATTGATTTTAATGAATATATTGCTCTAAGAAATGTATGTTAACTATGTGAGCTTAAGATGCAATTATTCAGCTTCAATTTTTGAAGAAGCATAAGAGAAAGAGAGAAAGAGAAAGAGAAAAAAGATAGAGAGAATATATTAAGAAAAAGAGAGAAGAAAAAATTAAAAGAAAAAATAAAGATAAATTACATCAATAAAACAAACTAAAATATATTTACAATTAATTCAAATTCAAATCTTAAAAATTTAAATATGATAGAGTTTAAGTGCATGCATACACGTATTCAAAAATACTTGATTTATTCAAATACAATTCACTCAAAACAATAGATTAAAAAACTATTTTTTTCTTTAAAAAAACAAAACAAAAAAAAATGATATTTTCTTAGTTTATTTTAAAATGATACTAAATAATACAAATATTTTTTTGTCTTCCTAATGAAGAAGAAAGAGCTTTCTTACTCTATTATCAGGTTATTATTCTTGTTAGTGGGGAGGGATTTATTAATTATTCAATTTCTCTCTGTATGTTTGTTTGTTTATGCGAATTGTTTTCAAATCGAAATTCTTTGATTATTGAATTAGCTTGCAGAACGAACGAAAAAAACAATTCCCAATCACAAGATAATCCTAATCTATTGAAAGTAGCAGCAGTGGCTACAAAATGTCATATTAGTTACCACAAGATATGCACTTAGATGACGATGAAGCATTTGATTCGAAGCTCTAAGCGAAGAATATCATTAGGGCGTTTATCACAACGGAGAATGATGCACAAGAAATCAAAGCAAGAAATCTCAATTAAAAACCTTCATATTGGAAATAGCAGCAAGCAGGTTAATAGCCATAATCATCAGCATATGCAAGGGAAACAACTGATTTATACAGCTTTTAGAATAAAACCAATGATAGACTCATGAGTCATCTACAAGCGATTAGATAACCGAATAAAGCTGATAGTAATGAACTTGATAATGACATCTCCCTTGCGTTAGAGTAATTGAGAAATGCAATATTTGTACAATCGCAGATCTCATTATATTTGCGCTTATTTACCCATTATTTCTCCTTGATTTAACAGATTGATCAGTAGACGAAGAGCAGTTGAAGGGCAGATCAAAGACAATGAATCAATTAGCAGATAATCAAAGGACATAGGATAAATGCCTTCTAATGATAGCAGTAGTAGTAATAACATTGTCATGAGCATGGAAATGAGACAAGCTAGGATTAGATAAATGAAAGAAGCTAGGCTATCTTAAGCTGCTTAGGATAAAGTTAAACAATGCTAAGAAAAGATCTAACAGCTGTAGTAATAGTAGTAGTAATCGAAAGAAGCTGATAAGACTAAAGTATCTGCTAAAACTAACAATTCGCATGTGAGTAGTCTTAGAACGCATTCGTCCAGTAGTAAGATGACTAGGAATGGTAACAGTACTCGAAAGGAAGATTCTGATAAGGAGGAGGCAGGGAATCGAGTAGGGATAGCTAGTGATACTATTACTACTACAACTCCATTGAAGAAACTAGATTTTAAGAATGAAATATAATAATTTAAGAATAAACGGTAGGATTTGGAGAAACATTCGAAGAGAATGGAAGAAGATATGAAGGCTCTAAAAGAGAATCTAAGAAGGGAATATGTAGGTGTAGATGGGGAGAGAAGTAGTATGAATAGTAGTATCAGTAGCAGATCAGAGATTGAGAGGAATGCTAAGAATGAGCAAAAGTAGAAGGGTATTAAACTAATTGTAGATCAACGATAAATGGAGAGTATTAATGATAATAATACTTTGAATATCCAGAGCAAGAATGCTAGTATCATTCGTGGTGGTGTTGTTGACAGCTATAATGGGAATAAATATACTAGCTTACTTGCTAATGACAGCATAGTTTAGACAATGGAACTACTAGAGAAAGATGCTGATTCTACGAGATTACGATACAATGAATTTAGGATCAATCGATTAGCTAAAGCGCTTAGCTATGTGACTAAGAGGGTTAGTAGATAATATTATAGCTATGTATGGTAGCTCCTTCAAGGGAGACTACGACAAGCATAGAAGGAGCATAAACAAGTAATTATGGTGTTATTGTTGATTCTTATGACTGAGATTATATATATTTTGTGATTTAGATTTTGAATCTGCATCGCGTGCGTCAGTTAGGTCGATTATTCCAAGCTTGGAAGAGGTATCTCATCGACAAAAAGGATTCACGAGATGTATAGAGTTTCTTATAAGAACGCATTTACGAGGATAGCTTCTTGAATAGAGCTGAATAGTATTATCAGAGAAGGATGCTGAGAAGTGCAATGAAATAATGGAAGAAATATTGGAAGGCTAATAAATAATCGAAGGAATTGTTAAAGAAGTAGAGTAATATGAAAAGAGAAATCAATGGATTTATATAAGCACTCTCGTAGACTATTGAGAGCGCGGAGAAGAAGGATAAGGAATAGTAGGAAAAGTAGTAGTAGAAGGGAAGGAGTGAGAAAACAGGAAATGATGATAGATCAAGGGGGGATAGTTTAAATACATCTAAGAGATCATTAATTGGAAGGTAGTCTCCTTAATAGGATCGCTAAGGGATTAGTAATAAGCAAGCTGATAACGATTCAGCGAGGGGTTAGAAGAATACCCAAAATAGGAATAGGAATGATAATAATTAAGATAGCAGGAAAGGTGATTATGATACTGACAATACAGATGAAGAAGAAGATGTATCTGAAAGTAACTCTTAAAGACAAGATATATTATATGATGAAGTAGCTAGAAGTTAGGTTCCATTACCTATTGCAGCTTCATTCTAAGCAGATAATAACAAAGAGCAGTAGCAGTAGTAGTATTAATAGCCTCCAACGTTTAGGCAAAATGATGACAGAATACAATAGAATCATAATGATTCTGTAGGACATTAGGGATATAATTAAGGAGAGTAACATGATGATAAAGAGCATTTTAATGAAGATAGTGGTTATTAAGGGTAGTATTATGAAGAATACAATGAGAGCTAGGAATTAGAAGAACGTGAAGATCTAGAGGAAGAAGCGGAGGAATCTAACAATAATAAAATACCTAAGAATAAAAATGATGTGTCTGTACAATCCATAGCAGGTGCTTAGAAGAGAGAAGAGAAATTAAGGGAATTGCAGCTGAGGAATGAAGCTCGCAAGAAGAAAGCGGAAGAATTTAAGAAAAAGTAAATCTATTTTGGGAAGATATCTACATATGAATGATTGTTGAATTATTTGCTAACTGTGTCTGTGTACTTTTCTGTTTTTTAGGCATGAAGATCAGCGCAGAGAAAAGTAAGAAATGTTGGTACAGAAGGAGCAATAGGAGAATGAAAAGGCTAGATTATTAAGGTAAGAAGAGTATGAACTATTCTAGAAGAAAAAACGAGAAGAGCAGGAGAAAAAAGAATCAGTTATTCAAGAAAAACAAGCATAAGCACAGAGGTTAAAGCTAGCGAAGGAGCATCATCTAAGAGGGATAGAGGTAAAATATCAAAAACATGTGTGATGCTTTTGGATGGCTTTGTTGAGGAATTATTTTTTATTGTTTTTGGATTACTCTTTTGAAGCGCTATTATGGTTTGATTCCATGGCTGAAGTTGATGAATTTGGCAAACTAAAAAGCAATTAAAGCTAGCTAATTCTGCTATGTGCAAAGCTTAACGAGAGGGATACGATGGTTGAAGTAAGCGACGATCATTAGTAAGAAGGATTATCAGAGGGAGATGGAAGTTAAAACAACCAGAGCGGAGAGACATTATTAAAGGAATGTTCTTAGGTAAATTAATAAGAAAATACATACACACAGAGAGTGATTTTCATAGATTTTTGAAGATTAATTATGTTATTTTCTTGTGTGAAATCAATTTAGAAAGGGATTTGAGATGATCTTGACATTCGTAGATTCCAGCAGAGAATAGGCAAAAGAGTTAGCCTACTAGAGGAAAGGACATATCAAGAGACTAGCGTTTAATTAATGGAATATTGCATTAGCTAGCATGAAAGAAGAGAATATTTAATTTGAAGAATAGTACACTCCAATCGTAGGGTAGTTCAGGAAGGTAAGTTGGGAGAAGAATAAAGAAATGAGATCAGAATTATTTTATGTATTTAATGGTTTTTGTAATGATTGTTGCTTTGCAGGTTGTGTTATTGTTAAGATCCTTTAAGGGCTGGAGGAGTGTGAGCGAAGAAGAACGGAAGGAAAGATTAAAATAAGGACACAAGCAGTAGATGTGGTCGAAAGTGAATACTTGGCTTGGTTAGATATCCACTGGAGAAGAAACAGATAAGTAGAATAAGAATTAAGATGTAAATAACAAGGATAAAGTGGAATTAGGTTAGAATAATGATGGTGATGGTAATAGTAATAGCAAGGATATGCAATATCGTGAGAATAATAATGAAAGTAATATATTCTTAGATGGAGATTCTGAGAACTACAGTGATATAAATTAATCGTAAATTAAGAGAGAAGCTCTTCTCAAATATTACTCAACGATTTAAGCAAAAAATAACAATTAGAAGCAGTCCTAATAGTGAAGATTAACAGAAAAACCATTTTTGTCTAGAATCTAAGAATTTATAGGAAATCAAAATCACACTTCAGAATTGTTTGTTTCATGTGATATTTGTACATTTCAATGATATTAATAATTCCTTTGTAAATATCATTAAAATAAAAAGAATATGAAGTGTTATTTTGATATTGTTCTTGATTCAGCTATTTTTTCCTCACTCTTCTTTAACATTCAAATCTTTAGAATTTGGAAGAGAATCCACATTTCAGGCACTCCCCACTTCTCCTTTTCTTTTTTCCCCTGAAAAATAGGTTTTTTCTTCTTCAGATTTCCCAAAATAATTATTATATTTACTTTCTATAACGGGAATCCCCTCAAAAGCAAACTTGTTTAGAGATTAAACTTCCGGAAAACTAATTATCAAGCAATAAAAGGATTGATAAAAACGAGAAAAATTATCACCCCTTTTAGATTCCTCAGTGGTTTCCCCAAGAATAGGAAACAGCCACAAATCAAAAGTCAAAAAAGTTAAGTAAATCTCTATCATCCTAACAAAGTGTAATTTTTGAAGACAACATCAACATATAACAATCTTCACATAATTTCTCCCTTTTTTTCATCAAATCTCACTGTGAATATGGGGCTGGATCATACTTTAATTCAAAGTTATCAAAGAAATCTTTTTTGACAATTTCAGTTCTGGCTTTGACAAATTCAGCCCATTCTTTCAATCCAAGTTTCTAATAGACCCACAAGACCTTGTTATCTTGGTCAATCATGTTGATCAAACTTGTCTTGTATCCTTCTGCATCGATATTGCCGTTGTCGAAATCACTCTCGAAAATCTAAAGAAATCGCATGAGAAACAGAACAATCATTATTAAGTTTTTGCAAGAAATAAGAAAATTATGATATTTATTTAAAGAAAAGTTATTACTGTCTTGACTTCTAAGAATTTATCTCTGATTTTAGATACTTCCCTTCGTTTTTTCGCAGAGAATTCACTGGTGCTGATAGCATCTGCTATGGCATCATAACCGTTTGCCAAATATGGCATGCACTTGTATCTCATAGGGCTCTCTAAGTCAATTAAATCCATGACACTAATACCTTCAGGTAGAGACTAGAAGCTTCGAATAGCTTAGATACTTTCATCAGTGACTTCTCTGTTCACAAACTTACCCTAAGAAAAAGAAAAAAATAAAGAATTTTACTTTCAAAAATATTTTTTTCAATTCGCTGTTCAAATTCTAAATTAAGAACTGTTATTACTAAGAGAAGATTAGGTCCTTATGGCTGCTACTCTTGCTATTCCACTGGAGCTTATTCCTCCTGTTAAATAAGTTATTCCTATGGTTTCTCTGCTTTTTCTTGCTGCAGTTGCTTCTATCCTTTTTCTTGACTGTTCTATGCGTTCTTTTAGCTATTATCTTAAGCTGGTTGCTATTTCTGTGATAGCTAATGAGGTTCCTTCTCTGGAGCTTGCTACTTCTTCTAAGGTTAAGGCTAAGGAGGTTATTAAACTGGAGCTTTAACTTCCGCTAGATTCTTTTTGATAGCATCATCCACACCTTCATGTGGATTGAACGGCGGATAGAATTCTAAATTATACACTGAAATCTCCTTGTTCGCTGCTCCTGAAATGGGGTTTCTTGTGAAGATACCATACTAACAAAACAAAATATTAAAATCCCAAAATCAAACTTTTTATCTATCACTCCACATTATCTCTCAAATATCTTACTTCCAACTAGAACTCCCTGCCTTTACTTGTCAACGTAATCGCATCATCGATGGTGTTCGTTGACGACAATGGAGAAAGTGGTATATTAACTCGAGCAAACTCAGAATTCGAGAAAAACCCTTTTACGTAAATAATCACTTAAATAAACTTCGTTGCTAGATCATCAGGGTATTTATTCTTAGTCATAAGATACTTCTTTTCTTTATTGAAAACCAAGGACACATCGCACCAGTCTGTTGTATCAGTTAAGACCATAGATTCCGGCTAGAACGAATATGTCACTTGATATTTATCAGCTTTACAATTCACAAGTCGCTTGATTATCACAACGATTTCGTTCTTTTATATAGCTTTGTTGTCGATAGACAAATCAAGCTTCAATGCTGTCGTAGTGATAGTTGGGAACATCGTGTAGGAATTAAAACTTAATTTTTCTAACTCATTTTTTTGAAATCCATATTTTTTCTCACGAACTTAACTCTCTTCTGCACTACCGGAATTCCCTTTTTTCTTGAGAGTTGCGTTGATCATCTTTTGAAGATCACTTTCACTGCGAATAGCTTAAGTGAGCTTGTCAATCCACATCATTTTATCTGGAGGAGGAGACAAACAAGGGGAAAGTTAATTATGCAGTTATTTATTGCATAATAAAATATTGGTTGTTTACTCGCTTCAAACTATGAAATATTGCATCCATGGAAGTATTCTTAAGTTAAGTCCTTTAATTCGTTCGTGAGGAAGCTATAAATCGGTATGTTTTAGCCTGATTTCAGCGTCTCCATAAGTTCTTTTGATTTCTTCAGCATCGGAATATAAAATTCCTAGACAGCTACGAGCTTCGAAGGTACCTAAGAAATAGGGCAAAACATACAAAATAAGAGGGGAAAGTATTTGATGTATCTTTGGATTATTCCTATTACATTTTTCTTCAAGAACGTGGTGTAATTCAACATTTCATAGTGATTATTTATCAACTTCTCGAGTTTCTCTTGGATACTCTATCCATCGAAGAATTTAGCCATTACATCATTGGGGTTTTCTTCCTTTTTCCCAGCATCTCGTAGTCCCATGGTTACCATCCCTTTCTTGACCATATCCTTCAGATAATTACTCGAATCCTTTTTTAATCCAGCAATGTCAGTTTTCAGCTATTAAATCCTACTTGATAAAATCGGCAATATACCAGATTCTTTAGATTCTTTAACTTAAGCTTTCAGCTATTCTTATTTCTTAACCGACCCTTCAAGCATGCTGGAATATTTCTCTACGCTTAGTTTTCCTTGGAAGAACAGTTATCCAATTTTTGACACATTCGCTTCGATTGCAGATTTTTTATCCGTAAAATAACTGCATAATTCTGCATTCGCTTTCGAACCCTGGATGTTCTTAACACAAAGAAGATACTCCTATTCCAAGAGGGCTATGCTGACGAGATCAGCTAGATTCGAGTATGTTCTATCTCTTTCGATGATTTTAGCATTCAATAGTTTCATTTTCTTTTCTTTCGCAGCTTGCAATTCCTATGCACTTTTCTAAGGACCCATAAAGCCTAAGTCATCAATGCCTTAGTCACCCGCACCTTCGTCGTCCATACCATCACCACCAGCGTTATTTACAAGAAAATCTGACTATTTTGTTAGCTTGTTGAAATCAGCTTCTTCCTATGCCATACGTTGTCTGTATTTTCTTTCTTCTTCTTTTTCATCAAAGTCCTCTTCTTCACCTTTAAATTTAACACCAAAACAAAGATAAGAACATCACTTCCTTTTCACATCTCTCCAATCATCTATTTCACTAATAAATCATCTTTCAATATGTTTTATTACCTCCATCCATGTTATCAATCTCTTTTTTGAGTGCCTCCGTTTTTGCTGCGGATTTCGAAGCAGCAGAAGAAGAAACTTATTAGGGTTTCTATTAACTCTGCTATTATGGCCTTTGTTACTATCCCTATTATAGTCTAGGCTACTAAGCAGGCGCACCTTATTACCCTAACAATTAATTTGTTCTCTACTCCATTTACTTCAATTCAGCTTGCTCCTTTTTCATTCTGAGTGCAAGTTTTTATTTCTCAGCTTCTTCATCGAAATCTTCCTCTTCATCACCTTCCATGGTGTTTATCATTGCCTACAGATCATCCATCTCCTTCTTCCTTTGTTCTGCGTTCATTTCTCCAAAATAAAAGATCAAACTCCTCTTCTTCTTCGTCTTCCTCTGTTCTAAAACTCTCTTTTTTTTCTTCTTTTAATTATTTCTTACTTATTTCTTATTCTTTTCCCCTTTTTTCCTTTTGCAGATATTATCTATTCTCATCGCATCAGGCAGTAGCTTTCCTCAAGCATCCATCAGACAAAAAATGCTTTTATTTTGGTATTATTTTCATATTATTTTGGGAGTTTTCATATGATTCTAAGAGTTTTTATAAAGTTGATACTCAAATACAACAAAAAGAAAACTACAAAACAATTCAAAAGCTTCTCATATTTCTTCTTTGCCACCTATTCGATCTCTCTCAATGTTATGCTCCTTGACCTCTACCTTTGAACTCTGCCATGGAATCACTTGATCCAAAGAAATCGCTGAGGGCATCGGACACACAAGTTGGCACAAATTATCTAATAGCTAGAGCTAAATTCAAGAACCATGGCATAATCACCATAGGCTCCTCTTATAGAACCGCATTCACTATTCTCTGAGTTGCATATTCTTCAGTGAGGATAGGCAACAACAAAGGGAATCTTGTCTTAACACCATCGAACATTCCAGTGTTAATGAAATATGGGCAAATACAAGTTGTCTTGATGTTCTTCTTTAACTTTCTCATTTCCATTCTGAGTGATTCATCAAATCCAACTGCACCAAACTTCGAAGCACAGTAATCAACTAACCCGCATACACCAGTGTGTCCAGCAATCGATGCTACTGTCACAATATGTCCTTTGTTCTTCACGAGCATCTGAGGGAGGACTTCTCTCACTGTGTAGTGATGGCTTGTGCAATTCACCGCAATTGTCTTTTCAATCATGAAATTGCTGTTATCTAGGAGTTTTTTCCCTGACACAATTCCAGCATTGTTAATAAGAATATCCACAGGTCCGAAGTTCTATGCAGCTTAGGAGAACACATCCTTAACTTGCTAAGCATTAGACACGTCTAACTTGTACGCTTTCACATTGTTCATAAATCCAATTGTCTGGATTTCTTGTTCTACGATTAACGCAGCCTCATAGTTCAAATCGACAATCGAAATATTCGCACCGAGCTTAGCGAATTTAATTGCCATTTGCTTTCCGATGCCACTGCCACCACCTGTGATAAGAATATGCTGTCCCTTAACGATCTTCTTCGCCAACCAACCACGATTCTTAGCGATTGCATACAATGCATATAATGCAATAACTCCTTTGAGAAGACGTTTAAACACAGCTCCACGTCCA
>Ga0302285_10002513_pt1 | contig 10211 bp, 4 predicted proteins | sample III_Fen_E2_2_FD_200455 | JGI IMG/M metagenome (GOLD analysis project Ga0302285, IMG submission 200455) | Peat permafrost microbial communities from Stordalen Mire near Abisko, Sweden - III_Fen_E2_2 | ecosystem: Environmental > Terrestrial > Soil > Wetlands > Permafrost | place: Sweden: Abisko...
CCATGAGAAAATCGATGAAGAATTCGAAGAATGGGAATTGTTTTGTATTTCCAGTGAGTTCCAACGAGCACTAGATAAACTGCACAACAGCAACAAAGCCATCAAAGTCTCAGCGTTAGGGTTACAGAAGCTTACTTAGAAGAGAATTCAACGACTCAATCCATAAGTCTCCAAGGAATTAGTTTAACATTTACCGTTAGAAGAAACGAGTAATTTCGCAGCAAATTTCTTTGTGCACATACATTTCCATATACTATCACTCCTTGAATCTGTCCCGAATCAACCTCCACCAGCGAAAATAGCGTTGCTTAAGCATATCGCGTAGCTTAAGGATATTCTGCTCATCGTGGAGCAAGGAATCTTCAACAACAGTGATGTTTTCTTTAATCTACAGAAGCACAATGCAATCTAAGCAACTTCCAGCGAAGAAGCAATCAATGAGTACATAAACAATAAAAATAAGAGTTTATAGATATTCACAGCGTATTATAAATCGCTTGGATATGAGATATGAGATTATATTGACCAATAATAAAAATAATCATAAGGAAAATTATATTAAGAACAAAAAAAGATAAATCAAGGTTATTTTAAAGATTTGTAAAGTTCTTAACATCTATATATAAGTACCTTAAAAGCAACAAAATGAGTTGTTTTTCTAATTATTACAATCAACGTTCAAGATCTCATGGCTTGAAATCACAGAAATCAATGAAGAATAGTATTTTTGTGCATCTAACACATATTTATTTATTCTAAATATTTTTTATAAAACAAGTGAAATATTTCTCATCTGAAAACGACCCTTTTGAAATTGATTGATTGATGCTCTCAGAGTTTCTTTTTAATTTTTTTCTACGCCTTGATCTCTTCATCGAGTTATTTCAGGAATTTCCCATTTTTATCCCTTGGTTTCTTGGATACAGCAATTTATTATTTTTTATATTTCACTAGCGAAGTGTTCGCTCTGCGTAACTTTTTCTCACGATATTTCTGTATTTTCTCGATTCTTTACTAAAGCGTTAAAGTCCCAATGCGTTTAGTCGAAGCTGTAATAATATACTCAATGATTTTCTAAGATTTATATTTACTGGAATCTTCTTTGTCTTCGTTTTTTTGATTTGAAATGAACTCAAAGAGCTACTATTTCTTTTCGGGATTTGCTTTTTAGTAAAATTCAATTATTAGACTCATATTTGCATCGTTCATGAACGAATTCTAATTTAATTCATTAGGCTAACTGTTCTTCTACAGCATGCTCATGATCTAAGCATCCTTTTCATCTTCGACTACTTTGTCCTTTTCGTTGTCTTTATCGTTAACATTCACATCAATCTTAAGATTTAGCATAGGTTTCTTCTTTTTATCATTATTGTTCATTTCATTTGGAGGCTATGCATTATTATTATTATTATTGTTATTGCTATTTGCTTTAGTAATCTAGTCATTTAAATGTTCTTATTAGATGTGCTACTACTGCTGCTGTTGACCTTATGTTGATTAATGTTTCTCTGAATCTTCATGTAAACTCTTGAAAGATCCAAAATGTTCTTACTTTTACTAAACCTAATACTACTGTTATTAATAGGGATTATGACTTAGTGCCTAAGATTAGTAATTGACATGATTTTATGGATTCGTTTGTTGCTATTAAAATGATTTATTCTGATCGTATGCAGAGAGTTATTGTTAAAAGTGAGCTTGAACAGAAGAATCCGGAGCTGAAGATGGGTAGAAAAATCTTTATTATTGTTGTTGTTACTACTGCTGATTAGCGTATCCATTGTTATTAGCTCCTGGAGTGAGCAGCGCATAGGATTCAAGTTACTGGAAGTTATTTTAAGGATTGAAGAAAAAGCTAGATTAATCATATGAATTTTATGGTCGAGGATACGGCAACCTAGCTGATTGAGGAGGGTTGTTCAGTTGCTGCAATTAGATAGGTGTGAAAGGGGAAAAGCCTATGTTTGGGTTGTACCCAGCAAAGTAACTAGGAAACTAACTGTTGTTGGTGTTGTTGGGATGCTATGAATTCGATGCGTTGATATTATTTCCAGGATTGGAGGGCATAATATTATTGTTATTGTTACCTGGTGCACTGATATTGCTTTCAATTGGATCACCTGCGTGGCTGTTGTTGTTTTAAAGAATTGTGGTATTATTGGTAATTACGTTGTTGGGTTATGCAGCATTGTGATTATTACTATTAATTGCATTTCCTGGAGGAATTTAGAGGAGCTACAAATTTGGTTTGCGATGTTCTTTTGAAGATGCACTTGACGCTGCCTGATTAGTGGGTGCATTCTCATTTTGTTCAGTCATGTTAATTTATTAATTATTTAAAGGATTATTGTTTCCATTCATACCTGAAGACTTTTAGAAACTTTAATAAGTCTAAGGTGGCTTTTAAGTTGCACTTGCAGCTGTAGTTGCAGCATTCGCTGATGTTTATTGCTGTTGCTGCTGTTATTGGTGTAAAGCAAACTAAGATTAAGGAAAAGTATTATTCTGCCCTCCCGAAGCTGTAGGTAGTTTAAACTATCCATGCTGATTGAATACATCATTTTGCGAGTTCTAAGATCCTCCAGCTGCTCCATTTGTAGTATTTCCAGAGGTTAAAATATTATTATTAGTATTCTTCCCTCCACTGTTTTGATGGTTATTTATTGCAGCAAATTATGAGAACTACAATTGCCGATCAATGGCGAATTATGTCACTTATTCCTCACTTAGCTATCCGACGTTCGCAGCAGGTAAAGAAAATTATGAAGTATTAGTTGCTAAGGAGTTTGCTGCTGCGTTGTACAGATCTCCGTAGATCTAAGGTGTCCCTGCAAATCCATTGTTCTGCAGATTGCTCGCTTGCTACTGCGATTGTATCCCTAGCTCTTCGTTGATCGCTGCAGTCGTGAAGTTAAAGAAATTCTGTCCTTTTGCGAAGTTAGAATATTGAGCTCCTGTTATGATAGGTGTGTATGCTAAGGAAGTAGGAGCAGTTGCTTTGTTTGTTTGAAATGGACTTGGACTAGGTAACGCACCTACGTTGATTTCATTACCCCACTCGAATTTATCATTCCCCGTGGAGCTAAATGGACCTTGTTTTGGATTCCCTCCAGCAGCCGCTACAGCTGCAGCTACTGCTGCGACATTAGGATCGTAATTCAAGAAATATCCTGTTTGCTATTTAGCAGCTGAAGATAAATTGACATACGCAGATGCACCATTCAGCTATAAAGGAGTGTTTTGCTGGTCCATAAGTGTGTCTTGGGAACTGTAATGAGGATGCAATGGAGGAAGAAAAAATACTATGGAATTATAAAAGTATCCTTGAACAGAATGAATCGGAGTGTAATCAAGATTAAAGTGCTTTTTAAAAATATATTTTAGTGGTTTTACCTCTTTTTATCTTGCTTGAGGTTTCTCCTGGAATGCTTTCCTCTTTCTTTTATCTTCCTCAATTCGATTAAAGTCCGTTTTCTTTGAGTCTTTTTAACTTTATTTATCCTAGAACGATTCTTATTTTTCATTTGTTTTGTTTCGATTTCGCTCCAAATCCAGCACTTTGATTATACTTTTGTGTCTTGCTCATTATGCCACCATACTTTAATCATTCATTTTGACTTTATGTATCTACTTAAGTGCTATTAGTTTAGTATTATTTATGAGATATTTCCAATTTGTTTTTATCTTGTTCAATAGACTCTTTTGAACATAAAAAACAAATTAATTTTGATTTTAACTACTTTAAAATAAAAACAAATACAATCTTACCTAAATATGGTCTCATTGATTAGGTTATTTGAGAATGACTCAACCATTCAAAAATAATAATGATTTTCCTTATTTATTTTCATGATGATTTCCATAGTGAAACTTCGAAGAATGGATGCACATTCGAAAGGAATATCTTAGTTGTATTCTCCTTTTTATTTTTTAGAACACTTTTCTTAAACTTAGCATTTTTTGCTGATATTTTAGATTCTTCTGACAATCAAAGAATTACCAAGATATTATCAACACCAAACCCCTCCTTTTGATACTCATAATTATTTCAAAATATACCTGATTTAATAGATCTGTGCATAAATTAGCCTGATTCTTGATTTTGACGCTAATAATTCCTTTGGATACTCCCAAGTTTCAGGTGAATTTAATTTCGTCAGGAGGATTTGTAGATTTTTCAAATTTAGTCTTTTTTGAATTGTGGATATCTCAGAATATTTCAAAAATCATTATGTTTCTTTCTGTCAATCCACATAATCAAAAACCTCCATTTTCCTCAATCAATCAAAAAGTAAAACCATAAGAGATTGATGATTCTCATTCCCTTTCTTTTACAGTGTAAGTCAAACTCTTTAACCATTATTGGTAAGGTTATTTTTTGTTTTAAAGGATCAAAAAGATTAAAAATTGCATATAATTCTTGAAATAACAACAAAAATACATGAAGAAACTATCAAAAGAAAGCTAAAAGAATATTAGTTCTTTGATTTTTCATCCAAATCAATCATCTAGAAACACTTTACTTTCCTCAAGACTAGCACACTACCATCAACTATCTTCAAGAATGAGGTACTTTCGAGCAATTTATAATATCTCTGTTTTTTATTGGTGTTTCATAGCATTACTAAATAGATTATGCAAAATCTCTTATTTCTTCTTATTTATCCTCAGCCACTTAAAGCCCACAGGAAAGTTAATTATTTCTTGATTTCTTCTGTGATTATTAGTAATTCATAAATACTAGCTAGTCAACTAGTCTATTGGGTGATTCACATCCTTACGTCAATGGTGGAAGCTCTGTCTTCCCTGTTTATAACAGCAATTACCTCTAAGGTGAAGGATATGCTTACTACTAATATTACAATGTCATAGCAACACTTGTCCTTCCATTATTTGTTTTATTACTACTCTTAGTAATACTACTGTTTCTCACATTAATAGTCTTCTAAACGACTTCACTTTTGACTAGACTTTCAGATCTCAGCTTGCTATCTGCTTAAACCCCAGGAAAGATATTACTATTATTGCTATTCTTATCAATTATCGCTAGTTTAGTTTTATTAGCCATAATTTATGAAGTAATCGGCGTGGAAGCTTCTCGATTATGGTTCTAGAATGGCATGAATGTGTCCACAAGACTATTGTACTTCTCTTCGATGAGTTTAGCTTTATTTAACAGATATATTTATACTTCGGTACTGTTTTTGATATTCGATTACTATTGCAATGGCTGCATTTATTCAGCAACTGTTGAGCTTCGAACTCTACGGTTCTAATCCATTTTAGTCGGTTAAATACTTACTCGTTCTCTGCAGCTACTTCTGTCATTCCCTCGTGGCTACTTCTGCTATTGTAATTACTGAAATTATTGTATCTTAGAAGGCATAGGTTAATTGTGTTCTCTTTTCTTAATCTTAGACTAATATCGACTGTTATCGTTAAATTAAGGAATTGCAATCTATTCAAATTTAGATTCGCCTTTAAGGATTGTAGTAATAGTACCAGCAGTTGTGTTCTAAATTGGTTTTAATGATTTATTATGGTTAATGTTCTTGTTATTGTTGATCTAATTCTAAGTTGGTTAAGTTTTAGGTAGATAATAATTTGCATCTAGCAGTAAAGTCCTAGATTATATGATCTTCTTCCCTGCAGAGAAATCGTTGAGGACTTGAATATTCTGATCGATGTCTTAGGCATATTTCATAGATAACTATTCAGGTTCACATTTATTTACATTATTACTTTTATCTCCCTAAAGTTATTGGATATTTGAAGAATTACTGCTTTAGTAGTTGTCTTGATTATTTGCGATTTCTGCAGTTTATTGTTTGAATGTTGCTAATGATAAAGAATCAAGTACACCATTATGTTACTGCTGAAGATCTACTTGCTATTTTTAGTAAGATAATATTGATTTCTATGTATGCTAATGATAAGGAGAATCTCGAGAAATACTGCTGTTGGCTTATTATCTCAGCGCAGCAGAAACATAGAGTTGTTATTAATAAGAATTAAGATCGTTGCTGTTTCTAAACTGTTTCTGATCAATTTGTTGTTGTTTTTGTTATATTTGTTATATTTGTTATCTCTTAAGCATGATGAGTTATTACTTTTATTAGCAAAGCAACTAGAGTTGTTGTTAAGTATCTAATTACTAAAATTACTTCCTACTACCATCTTCATTCGTTTTGTTTTCTTCTTCTTCTTCTTTTTATTCTAATTCTTATTAGAATCTATCAAACTCTCCAGAAGACCAACCATACGCTTAGAAATCACATTCTCTCGATTATTCTGTAAAACCAGAACCTCTTAGCGGCGTTGATGCAGTTGTATCTTTTAGCTAAGAATACGGAGAATAGCATTTTGCAATTCTCGAAGAATCTGATAAATTAGTCTTGAAATGCTCCTACTTGTATAACAAAGCTTATTCTCTTAGCGTCAATCTATTGTTCTATTGTTTTGCCAGACTCTTAGAGTACATCCCGGGGAGAATAGGTAGCAGTACTTCAGATTCATTAAGAATTGTTTCTTTTCTTGGAGATTCTTAGTTAACTGAGTTACTTCGTTTCAAAGAACCAACAACATCTGCCGCATCATTTGAACAGGATCCTTTTACGTATTTCTGTTATTAACTAGACCCTGTGATACCGGAGACTGTTCGCTGAACATTAATTTTATCATTAATTTTAATTGATTGTAGATTTAGAGTTATATTTTCTGCTGTTTGTTTTCTTTCACTGAAAGATTGCTTGTTTCGTTCATTGGTTGTCTTCTATTATCTTTTCTGATCAACTAGCTGCTAAGATTATTAAGCTGTTTATTATTTAGATTGTTTTAGTTCTTCGTATTGTTTTTGCTTCTCTAATTGCTGCAGTTTTTTAAATTTCTCGATTGCTGCTTGCTAACTTCTCTCAATGGTAATTTAAGGGTTGATGTCAGCGATTAATACTTTTTGTTGATTTTAATCTATCTTGATTGCTTTAGATTTAACTAATGGAGCTTACTGCTGTTTGGCCTTTAGGGTTTCTTCAATTTCTTATTCTCCAGGTTCTATTCCAGCATTCTCAGCAAGATATTGATCTACTTTGGATTGACTAACTCCTTATGCTTATTACTCTTATTATTCCACTTGCTTTTTAGCTAATTATTTCTTCTTCCTTTTATGTTTTCTCTTATGCTTAATCGGTGCACTAATCGGTTAAGCTACCCATTTGATATTCATATCTTATGCAATTTTCTTTGCAACTTTTGGTGGAATTATTGCTTTAAGCTTCTCCGTCATATCTAATTCATCAGCAAGTGGATCAGAATCACTACCACTTCCAGGTGTATTCGCATCTTTCTCTATAAACTACTCGATATTCTAAGTTATCTAAGTTATTAATGTCTATTTGTTTATTGGCTAATCTGTATCTGTTTGTGGTGCAGAATCATAATAGATTGTCTTGACTAAATTAACTCCTAATCCAAGTAAATCATCAATTTTAAAGCATCTTCGAGCACTCCCACTAAGCGACGTAAATCCATAGAAGCTTGTCTCAAGCGTGAACACATTGCATGTCTCATAATAGTCTTCCCTCGGTCTGTTAACTTCATTCCAAACTGCAATTCTCGCTGCACTTTCCTTGTATTCTTCCATAGCAAAAGTGCAATCTTTGAATTAAAATATCTCCGAGACTTTTGAGAAAAGTACGGGAAACACTCGGCATGATACTAAATCACTTTCTTTTCTGCAGGCATAGATAAAACTGTTCATTCTATGAAGAGTAGTATTATATTTATAACCCAGTCAACAAAAACAGATTAAGAACAAAAACAAAAAAGAATAATGTGTTCAAGAAGGGGGATTACTTCTTTGAGTGTCCATGCAGATCGATGAAATATTCCATTCTCTACCCATCATCTCGTGTCTGCTTTAAAGCTTTCTTCGCGTAATATACTGAAGGATGCAGGATCTTTTTGCAAAAAGACAACAACAAAAAAAGGAATTTTTAACATCATCTATCTTATTTTTTATGAAGTTGAATATCTTCAATATCTGTAAATTTGTTACCCTGGAAGGTGAGAGCCATTATCTGTTAATATCCACTCCAGCTAGATTACAGCGGGAGTTTCCATAGATAACTCCATCTGGATTCATCATAGGGATGATTTTGAATACAAAATGTTATCTCAGATAATCAGCTTCGGCAGTTTCACCAAGAAGAGCATTAATAATGCCTTCCATTACAAAACTACTGACTGTCTCCCCAGGGTGCTATCGAGCAATCAGCCAGACAGTTGATTTGTTAATATTCTTAACTTATTCCTTATCACTATAGACTTTTTTCTTGGTCTGCTCGTTACTTGAAGGGATGTCATCAGCTTTATTTGTAATAGAAACGATAGGGATGGCATTATTGCTCACTGAATGACACAGTATTTCCTTCATTGCAACACTAAAAAGATAGATTTCTTAGAGAAAGACAACATAAATGTAGGAAAACGAATATTATAATAAGTATCGATGTATGTATGTTAAGAAATAATATAAATTACATGTGTGGTCTGTATGTATTTGCTTCTTTGATAGACGTCTCAAGATGATTGATCATCTTTGAATAGGAATACGGTATGTTCAATGCAAAATACACCTAATCATCTTCATCTTCAAATTGATAACTAAACTGCAGAATCTCGTACTTCGAAGTCAAATCGGACTCCTAAAAGAGAAAAGTTGGAATTATTATTAACCATTTTTATTTGAGGAGTTCAAGATTGGTTACTTTAGAAATATTGCTCTTCTTGAGTTAAACTCTTCTGCATGGTCTACTCCATCCTGTTCTTTCTTTCTCCCAAGCCCTCAGCGAAAACACAGCTGGTTTCATTCCTAAATTGAAGAGCGATCCTCCTTTGGCGAGATTAACAATCCTAAATACTACTTTTAAATCCTTAAATCTGAAGTTCGACACTTTAAAGAAGAACCACTATGCATATCCCTTTGTGTTTGTATCATTTTGTAGAATGAGATCGTACTCTTAATTGGGAATTCGAGAATACGCAGCGAAGAGATTTCCACATTCAAATCTGCTATCAAATTCAATTTCTTTCTTGCAAGAAATAAATTTATCTCGTTCTTCTTGTTCGATCCTAGCTTTCAAACTAAACTTTGATTGCTCATCTCTAGCTACCCATCGATGAGGCTTAAGAGTTTAGAACATGTTGCTACCGAAATCGACGATGCAACTTAGATTAATGTAGACACTAGCGAAATTATTGATTTATTCACTAATTGGTTTTTTCTCTTTTGATTTACTGTAGATGAGTTTTAATACTTTAGATTTAGCATATTTCAAAAATAACGTACCAGCTTGATCCTCGTTAGTTTCAGGTATCACAGGGACAGGATCTTATGGAGTTGTTGCAGTCTAAGCAGTAAGAGAGTCAGGAGATACACCAATTTGATCAGCTGTTTTGTCAGTTTGATTTGTTAGAATATTAGCAGATGATGTGTTAGCTGAGTTTTTAGTTGTTTGTTTTGCAGATTCGGTAAGAGATTTATCATTAAGTTCTTTATTTTTATTAGTTTAGCTATCGATCCATCCCTCCATTAGATTATTACTGCTCATCCCTTCTACATTTTAGTTTAGAGCTTATGGTAATTCTCTACGCAAAAAATAAATATTATCAGTTAATTTTCATTCTTTTTTGGAAAAGAGAATCAATCACACAAATCGAAAAATTAGTACTAGAAAGCTGGTTGAGATATCAATATCCTTGGTTTAAAGTCAGTTGGTTTGGTTGGCATTAATAGGGGATTAGCTTCTGGAAGAGATTTCCTGCCATTTCTAGGAAAATGCTAATCGACTGAACCTCCAATAGATTCATGTGATTCACGTATTCCTCCTGAATTGTAATGCCGCAATCTGCTTTATATTCTTCCTCCGATAACATGATATTCAAACTCTTCTTCAAACCCCTCTTGATCGCCCGATATCGCAAAATCCTCTAAGTATGACTCTAACAAAGAAGAATGGAATGAAGCCCAAACAATTAAAAGTTTACTCTGTAGCATGATTGTAAGGCAGAGGAGAAACAACGAAAGACCTCACAATAGCCTTTATCCTTGGCTAGTCGAAGAGCTCTTTAAATTTATTAAAATCTGATTTGTGTGTGTGTGTGTGAGTGTGTTCTCCAGTTGAAAATTGCTGAAATGAAATTTCCCAAAG
>Ga0302285_10002514_pt1 | contig 10208 bp, 9 predicted proteins | sample III_Fen_E2_2_FD_200455 | JGI IMG/M metagenome (GOLD analysis project Ga0302285, IMG submission 200455) | Peat permafrost microbial communities from Stordalen Mire near Abisko, Sweden - III_Fen_E2_2 | ecosystem: Environmental > Terrestrial > Soil > Wetlands > Permafrost | place: Sweden: Abisko...
AATTTCAAAATGGGGAAACAACAATTACCGACCTGAATATCGCTCTTTCGGAACGCGACAATGCTAAACGGGATTACATTAATTCGTTGCAATCGTATTGGGAAGCTTATTATAAATTGCGAATACTTACGCTCTATGATTTTGAGACGGATCGAAAAATTGGCTATGTAAACCCACTACTTTCAAATACTAAGTAGTTGCGCCGTGTTCAGTCCCGTTCAGATTACTTTTGAATTACCTGAAATTATAAAAAAATGAAAGTTCAGAAACTGGCCAAAAAGTTGTATTTTTGCAATTCTTAATACCGGGGCTGACTGGTTTTGACAGCGGGTAGAAGAGGTATGTAAGCATGTAGGGTCTTGATCGCACAGCCCGTTAAACTCGGCGTTCACAATTCAATTGGCGAAAATAACTACGCTCTTGCTGCGTAACCGAAATTAAGTAGGTTACACTTTATTCCGGTACCAGGTACTGGAACGAGACATCGCCCGGGTGCTACTTCCCTGAAGCGACCCGATCAGGCGGTGCAAATAAATCGGGGATAGTGGAAGTGGTGCTTCGGAACTTCTGCAAAATTAAGAAGCTAAGGTAAAAGTCGGTGGCCCTGATCCAGCTTTTATTCGAAAATCAAGTCTGGGGATAAACATGTAGAAAGCATATTGCTTCCTCGTTTGGACGCGGGTTCGATTCCCGCCAGCTCCACAGATTGCGGACACCGGTTTTAAATAGTGTCCGCAATTGTTTTAAAATCAATTGCTTGTATTGTATTATTTGAAATTTTGATTTTCATAAATCTAAGAATTTTATTGTCAAAATCGAATAATGGAAAGAACAATATGTAAGGATTTATTTCTTGCCCCATTTTCTCAAAAGTTGAATCTGACAGGAATACTTTCTCTAAGAATCAAATATCTTGGACTCCTCTTCTATCATCAATTATTCAATTAGTAACTAATTTTGAACAATCTTCTCCTATTAATGTTTTTTATTGCATCGTGCTGACATAATGTTTAATCTACAGAATTGACTTGGAATTCGAAACTCAAAAAATAACAATTGATCCCTGGGAAAATTATAAATATGGAACCGAGAAGAATAGAGGAAGTATGTTCTAAATGTAAGGATCGTTGTTGTACGCGTTGTTTTAATGACGGTGATGATAATATTTTTAACTCTTTAACTCCTGAAGAATTAGAATTACTGGTAAAAGAGAAACGTCATATTCATTTTAATGCCGGAGAAACGATCTTAAAGCAAAATACATCGGCAAGTCATGTCGTGTGTATTAAAAGTGGCCTTGCTAAGATAATTGCTGAAGGTGATGGCGACAAAAAAATGATCCTTCGTTTGGTAGCGACACATTCTATTCTTACTGGAGGAGGAATATTTATTGATGAGGTCAGGCACTTTACTGTTCAAGCAGTAACAGAAGTTGAATGTTGTTTTATTGACACCGATAAAATATATGAACTGGTTTCAAACAACAGCAGGTTTGCATTCGAGCTTTTAAAATTGAATAATCGGCAAAACATTCAAATGCTTAATAATTTGGTTGGAATTACCCAAAAGTATATGCCAGGTAGAGTAGCCGACTTGTTACTCTACTTAAAAAATAAAATATTTATGTGCAATCCATTTGCTACTCGACTTTCAAGACAGGAGTTAGCGGACATGACTGGGATGACCATGGAAAGTTTTATACGTATTCTGAAAGAATTCAAATCTTCGGGGATAATTGCTGTTGATGGAAGTAACATTCGTGTTCTTGACGAAGATGCACTTCAATTAATCAGTAAGAAAGGATAATTTGTTGACATATATCAATCATTAAATTGCTTTTAATCATCACAAATGCCCATAAACATCAGCTGTTTAATCCAGAAATTATCAAGTCAGGTTCCTATTTTAGCAGTATATATTACTGTTTGCAATTAATGAATGAATAGTAACCTTAACATACTTATTTTATGAAACTTATAAAATTATCCAGGCTTTTGCTTTTCGCATTTGTTATTAGTCTAATTGCTTCGTCATGCGTAAAGGAAGGCCCTATGGGGCCTGCAGGTACTAATGGGAGCAATGGAACAAATGGACAAAATGGCGATGCAGGAACTGTTAGTTGTTTGGCATGTCATTCCGGAACAAAAATGGATCAGAAAAAGGCAGAGTTTGCCATGTCAGAACACTCTGTGGGGGCAGTAGCAGTGGCTTCTGAAGGAGGAAATCCTTCTTGTGCACGTTGTCATTCATCTCAAGGATTTATTGAATATGCTACTTTGGGATCAGTAGCTGGTACCATTACGAATCCAAGTGCATGGGAATGTGCGACTTGTCACGGTATTCACCAGACATTTGAAAGTACAGATTATGCTTTGCGCTTAAGTGCAGCTCCGGTTACTTCTAACATTAGTGCAACATACAAATTTGATTTTAAAAATAACAGCAATTTATGTGTTAACTGCCATCAGGCAAGAACTGCCGAACCTAACATTGCAAAACCTGGTGCAACATTCGCCGTTTCTATTCGGATTGGCCCGCACCATGGCCCACAAGGTAATATTGTTGCTGGAGTTGGCTTTGCTGAAATTGCAGGATCAGTTGCATACCCTGCTCCAGGTTCTTCAAAACACTATACTCAGTCTTGTACCGGTTGTCACATGTCTACATTCACAAAAGGGCAGGGAGGTCATTCTTTGATTCCTAGTCTTGCAGCATGTAATACTTGTCATAGTGCTACTGATAAAAACTACGATCACAATGGTGTACAGACAGAAATTGCCGCTGATCTTGTTAAATTACGTGATGTTTTAGTGGCAAAAGGAGTAATTATTCACAATGCTGACGACACTTATACTCCAAAGGTAGCAACCGTTCCGATGGTTCAGGCTCAGGCAGCCTACAACTATTATGGTCTTATGGATGATAGAAGTGAAGGAGTTCATAATCCTGTGTATGTAAGAGCATTGGTGCTTAATACTCTTGAAGCGCTTAATAAATAAGGTGTCATGCAATCGGATACAAGAAAGACTTCTTTTTATAAGAATTTAAGTCTTTCTTGTATTAACCATAAAAATGTGAATACTATGAAAAGACATAATATATTCCTTATTTTAGCTTTGTTTTCCTTGTTATTTGCAGGTTGCAAATACGACTTTATCTTACCGGCAAAAGTCACTCCTGTTGACAATGGTGGTAATCCTATTAGTTTTTCTTTACAGGTTGTGCCAATTTTTGCTGATAAATGCATTTCTTGTCATAAGACGCAATCTCCTGTAATGAATGTAGACGTTGCTTATTCTCAAATTGTACCAAACTATATAAATACTGTTAGTCCCGAAAGTAGCGTACTTTATGTTAATGCATCTTCTGGTACTCATTATGCCAAAGTTTCTGCTGCACAGGCTGGATTAATTCTAACATGGATTAAAGAAGGCGCTCAAAAGAATTAGTGCAAACATCCAATATTAGCTGAAATGAAAAAAAATATACTGCTTGTAATTATAATATTTTCCCTTATTTCGAGTCTTTCATTTGCTCAGAAAGAAGTGGTTGATAGTACTAAAGTTAAAGAGAAAGACTATCCAGTAAGTTCAGCATTTGAAAGTGGTAATCTGATTGATGCCCAGACTACTGTTATTCCTGATGTTAAGACTCTTGAGTTCGTTATCCAGCACAAATTCGGAACCATTGAAAATGGTAGTTCCGATCTATGGGGAGTTTATGGATCTTCAAATATACGTTTAGGACTCAGCTATGTATTGAGGAAAAATTTTCAGATTGGAGCTGGCATTACTAAAAAAGGTATGACAGGCGATAAGAATATAGCTGATCTGGATGCTAAATGGACTATTCTTCAACAAACACGTAAAAATACTGTTCCGGTTTCAATAGCCTTGTATGGTGATGTTGCTATTGATGGAAGGAATATTCATGCATTTGAGTCAGATTCAGTCAGGGAAGCCTATACAGGTCCAATTAGCCATTTTAAATTTTCTGATCGTTTAAGCTATTTTTCGCAGTTAATAATTAGTCGGAAATTTAACAACTGGTTATCACTTCAGGCAGGAGTAAGCTTTACCCATTATAATTCGGTTGGAGTAAAATACGACCATGATAAAATCGGGGTTCATTTGAATGGTCGTGTAAAAGTTTCACCACAGGGATCGGTTATTTTTAATTACGACCAACCATTAAAGATTAAAAATATATCAGAACAGATTCAATGGACTAATCCTCCAAAACCTAATTTGGCTATAGGTTATGAAATTTCGACAGGAACTCATGCATTCCAGATTTACATGGGTTCAACCAGTTCATTGTTACCTCAGGATAATATGATGTGGAACCAAAACGACTGGCAGAATAAAGGCTTGTCGGTAGGTTTTACAATCACCAGACTTTGGGGATTTTGATTTCATAACTGTTTTTTTTACGAAAATATAAAGTGGTAATATTCTTTTTTTATAAGGTATTACCACTTTTTACTAATGTTGGCATAATAAATATCATACTGCTAATAAAGTTTTTAAAATTAAACTCTTTCCATAAAAAGGATTTAGAATTCCGTGTAGAAAGTACGTTTCAATTTGAAAACAATATCTTCCATTTAATTGCTTTAAAATGAAATTTAGTTCGCTGGTAATTGCCTTAATATTGTTTTGTTGCACATTCGGGCATATAAATGCTCAATCTTATCAGAATGCCAAGCATCATCAATGTTTAAAGTGCCATTCAAATCAATCCTATTCGTTCTTTAATACAGTGAAAAATAAGGAAGAGAAAAGGTTGATGAATCCCTATTTTATACTCGACACGGTTGCTTTAACACATGGAGTTCACAAACAGTTTGATTGTACCGACTGTCATTCTTCGGAATATGGAACATATCCTCATAGTTCAAACTTAAAACTGGAACCCTTAAGTACTTGTTTGGATTGTCATGGCGGAGATAAATCATTTGCTACTTATCAATTCGAAAAAATTGATGTAGAATTTAAGAAAAGTATTCATTATAAAGTATATGGCGATAATTTTACTTGTTCAAAATGTCATAGCCAGCATACTTATTTGGCGACGGCCAGAACAAGTAGCAACGTGCTTGAAATAGTTGATTACAGCAACAAGATGTGCCTTTCATGTCACAACGATATGAAAAGATACAAGATGGTCTCAGGACATGAAAATCCGAAATTAGTTGAAGTTCATGACTGGTTGCCCAATCAGGAACTTCATTTTCAGCATGTCAGATGTCTTGAATGTCATACTGATGTTGTTGACAGCCTGATGGTTTCTCACAATATTCTTCCTAAAGAAAAGGCTTTAAGAAAATGCGTTGAATGTCATTCTGCCAACTCCAGATTAAAAGCATCATTATATAAGTACCAGAATTTGAAAATGCGTTCTGAAAGTGGTGGAATTAATGTTGTATTAGCAAACGAATCGTATGTGATTGGTTCACATCAAATTCCAATTCTTAAATTAACCAGTATTCTAATTTTCCTGCTTGTTCTTGTAGGAATTACGGTACATAGTATCTTCAGAATAATAAAAAGAAAATAAAATGTCAATGCCTGAAAAACTATATTTCTATCCGGTTTGGTTGAGAATCTGGCACGGATTTAACGCTTTGGGAATACTTACTTTAATCATCACCGGCATTTCGATGCAATCAAGTGTTGAGTCATCGTATTTTCTTGGCTTTAACATGATAGTTAACCTTCATAATGTCGCCGGGATTCTTGTTACCCTGAGCTATTTTATTTTTTTTATCGGAAATTTATTTACTCCAAATGGGAAATATTACATCGTAAAACCTAACGGTTTTTTGAAGCGACCATTAAAACAGGCTTATTATTATGCATGGGGAATGTTCCATGGAATGAAGGCTCCATTTCCACTTTCAGAAAAAAGGAAATTTAATCCGTTACAGAAATATTCCTATGTCATCGTGATGTATTTGGCAGTTCCTACTGTGATAATAACTGGTATTACTCTTATGTTTCCTGAAATTATAATCGATAAAGTTTATAATTTTAGTGGAGTATTCATTACAGCAATACTTCATTCAGTAATGGGATTTTTTATTTCAATTTTTTTAATAGTTCACCTATACATTGCCTCAATTGGGAAATCGCCACTCGAAAATTTTAAAAGCATAATTACCGGATGGCACCATATCCATTAATTGGAATATGATACTTGTCAATTTATATTGAATTATTCATAACTTTTAACAACCTTGCAGAATAAATTTAGGGAAACATTTATCTAAATAACATATATGAAATTGCCATCATCAATTAAAAACTGGGTATCAATATCTGGGGCAATTCTTGCCATCTTTAATCTGGCAGTGATTTTTTCGCTTTTCATATTAAATTGGTTGTTTAATTTTGGAGGCTCTTATATTGGTTTATTTATTTACATGGTGCTTCCTGTTTTTATGATTGTTGGATTATTATTGATCCCAATCGGAATGCGATTGAATCGCCGCAAGTCAAAAAAAACCGAAATTGGAGAAGCGTTAAATTGGCCAATTTTGAATTTTAATAATGTTGCAACCCGCAATGCTTCTATTATTTTTGTTGTTGGCACAATTTTTCTGATTATCATTTCTTCGATTGGAAGCTATGAAGCTTTTCATCTTACAGAATCTGTCGAATTTTGCGGTAAACTTTGTCATCAGGTTATGGAGCCTGAATATACTACATATCATGGTTCTTCGCACGAACGCGTAGCTTGTGTTGAGTGTCATGTAGGCTCTGGCGCCAGTTGGTATGTGAAAAGTAAATTATCGGGCTTATATCAGGTTTATTCTGTTTTAGCAAACAAATTTCCTACTCCAATTCCCACTCCGATTGCAAACTTACGTCCAGCTCGAGAAACTTGTGAACAATGTCATTGGCCTGAAAAGTTTTATGATCGAAAATTAAAGATAAAAGAAACGTTTCTTGCGGATGATTCAAATACCGAAGAAATAATTGATTTACAATTAAAAACTAGTTCGAAAATGACTGCTGGCGGCTTTGAAAAAGGAATTCATCAGCATATTAGTACTGACGTTAAAATTGAGTATAAAACAACTTCAGATAACCGTCAGATAATTCCCTGGGTAAAATATACCAATCTAAAAACAGGAGTAAGCGAAATTTTCAATGATAGTGAAAATACACTGAGCCAAGCGAAACTTGATTCATTGAAGACCAGGGTGATGGATTGTTTGGATTGCCATAACCGACCTTCTCATAACTATAAAACCCCACAAAATTTCATCGATAAATCGTTAAGTGAAGGAAAGATATCGAAAACTTTACCTGGGATAAAACAAATCTCTATGAAGGTTTTATACAAGGATTATCCGTCAAAGGACAGTGCATTCTTTGCCATTAGAAAACTTGTGACTGATTTCTATCAATCAAATCATTCGGAGTTGTTTGCGAGTAAAAAAACTGATATTGAGGCTGCAATCCTGGAAATACAAAAGGGATATTCTAATAATATTTTTCCTTTTATGAAAGCAAGCTGGAAAGCATATCCTAACAATATCGGACACATGGAGTCCGATGGTTGTTTTAGATGCCATAACGACAAACATGTTACAAAGCAGGGAAAAGTGATTTCAAAAGATTGTAACTTATGCCACACAATTCTGGGTCAGGGTTCTCCTGAAAATATAGAATATTCCAAATCGATGGAACCATTGGAATTCAAGCATCCTGTGGACATTGACGAAGCATGGAAGACAGAATTATGTTCTTCATGTCATGCTCAACTTTATTAATCGATTTTTGTTTATTGTAAAGACTATAAATATTGTTAATCTATAAATATTGTGACGATGAATCTAAAAAAATTAACTTTTCTACTCGGATTGATTATAATAATCAGTTCGGTTGTGAATGCTCAGGATGCCAAATATGTTGGTGCTGCTAAATGTAAAATGTGCCATAATAAGGCTGAAAAGGGTGAACAGTATAATAAATGGCTTGCTGGACCTCACGCTAAGGCTATGTCAGTGCTCAAAGCTGACGAGGCGAAGAATCCAAAATGTTTAAAATGTCATTCAACTGCTTCGAGTGTAAATCAAGGATTAATTGCCTCAATTACTGTTGAAGAAGGTGTTTCATGTGAATCCTGCCATGGACCGGGTAGTTTATACAAAGTGGCAACAACCATGAAGGATAAGAAATTGGCTCTTTCCAAAGGTATGATTATTCCTGATGAAAAAGTTTGTAGAAAATGTCACAATGAAGGAAGTCCAAATTACAAAGGATTCAATTATAAAGAATACTCTGCAAAAATTGCCCACAACGATCGTCTAAAAAAATAAACACTATTTTTTTAGACGATTAGAAAAATTCCTTTGTTTTAGATATAAAGCAAAGGAGTTTTTTTAATTATTATACCTTTCACATGCCGAGTTCGTTGTCGCATTGTTTAATAATTTCAGTTTGAATATAAAATGAAACGAACAATGAGAGATAATCTCATAAATTAGAAGCATAATCAGTTAGCGTTCGAAGTCTGTCGGATAGCGAATTTCCTGCTGGCCTTACAAGCGAGCATTTGGCAAAAAAAACAAATTAAAAACACATGAAAAAAGTAGTCTCATTTCTATTCTCCATGCTTTTCTCCGTTTTGCTCTTGATGATGTTTGCAATTTCAATAGCTTATGCAACTTTTATTGAAAATGACTTCGGTACTACTACAGCTCAAATGATTATTTATCAGGCTTGGTGGTTCGAACTTTTACTTCTCTTCGGAATAATTAATTTGACCGGAAGTATATTCAGATACAAACTTATTTCTCGAAAGAAGTGGTCCATCATGTTGTTTCATCTAGCTTTTATAATCATTATCATTGGTGCCGGGGTAACGCGCTATTTTGGATTCGAAGGTAGTATGCACATTCGTGAAGGAGAATCTACAAATCAGGTAGTTTCAGAAGACAGTTTTATAAGCATAAAAGCTTTATGCAATGGTGAAGAAGTTACTGAAATAGATAAAGTTAAGTTTACTCCTAATACAAGCAATAATTTCAGAAAAACCTTAAAAATAGGAGGAAAGCAGGTGCAGGTCGAAAATGAGATATTTGTACCAAATGCTTCCGAAACAATTGTACCTGATGAGAAAGGATTACCAATTCTTTCGATGATTTTCAGCGATGGAACTACGTCACGTACAAATTTTCTTTTAAAGCTTAACGAAAAGAAGGACTTTGGATCCATAAGTTTTGGATTCGAAACAGGAGAGGGGTCTGCAACCGTAGTTTTTGCCAGAAATGGCGATAACATAAATATGGTGAGTGCTGATTCTGTGGCTGTTTCATCTATGATGGGACAATTAGGTGATAACTTACTTCCTCTGATTTCTTTTCCTTTGGTAGAGAAGACCTTTTATGTAATTGGTAAATCTGGTTTTGTTTTTATGAATTATTTGCCAAAAGCGATGCCTTCATTGGTTCAAATGCCTGATGAAGCAGGTACGAGTGGAATGGATGCATTTACAGCAAAAATAATGTTAGGAGATGAAATTCGCCGAGTTAATGTTTTTGGGAAAGATGGAGAAATCTTTGAACCGGTAATATGCAATATCGATGGAGTTGTGGTGAGTCTTTCTTATGGCCCGGTTATCCACAAATTACCTTTCAGTATTCAGCTTCGCGATTTTCAGATCGAAAGGTATCCTGGTTCAAACAGTCCGTCGTCGTATGCAAGCGAGATCACATTAAAAGATCCGGCATCATCAGTCGAACGCCCGTTTCGAATATTTATGAATAATATATTAAAATATAATGGATACCGTTTTTTTCAATCTTCCTTTGATCGGGATGAAAAGGGAACAATTCTTTCTGTTAATCATGATTTTTGGGGTACTTTTATTACATATTTGGGGTATTTTTTGATGGCTATTGGCATGGTTATTACTGTTTTCAATAAGAATAGCCGGTTTCAAACCCTTATCAGGTTAAGTGCGAAACTTCAGACAATGCGCCAGTCTTCTAAAATTATGACAATTGGGTTGATATTTTCTGGAATTACTGTGATATCCAATCCTGTTTTTGGGTCTTCTAATTCGTCCGTAAAAGAAAAGCACATTGAATCATTTGGTAAATTGTTGGTTCAAGACCATCAAGGTCGTATAGAACCAGTTAATACGCTTGCTTCAGATTTATTTCGGAAAATTTCGAAAAAAGATAATTGGGATGG
>Ga0302285_10002518_pt1 | contig 10188 bp, 7 predicted proteins | sample III_Fen_E2_2_FD_200455 | JGI IMG/M metagenome (GOLD analysis project Ga0302285, IMG submission 200455) | Peat permafrost microbial communities from Stordalen Mire near Abisko, Sweden - III_Fen_E2_2 | ecosystem: Environmental > Terrestrial > Soil > Wetlands > Permafrost | place: Sweden: Abisko...
TCAGAAACTGGTTGATTCTAATCCCAAGGAGCCCCGCTATTATGGTTTGATGGCTGATTATTATCTTTCTGAAAAGGACGAAACAAATGCGCTGAAATATTACATGAAAATTCTGGAAATCGAACCTGATAATGGATTTGTACTATTTTCGCTGACATCGTTTTACCGCGAGAAGGAAGACAAAGAAAAAGCATGGGAATATGCCCGGAAAGCTTTTCTGAACAAATCGGCTGAAGTTGAAACAAAAATTCAATTTTACCTGATGATAACCGCTGGTCCTGATAAATCCTTTTTTAGCGACGATCAAATTTCGGAATTGGTTGATATTTTGGTAAAAACAAATTCGGATGACTATCGGGTTTATACGGTTTATGCCGAATATTTAATTAGCAAAGGTAAACTTGAAGAGGCACGCGAACAACTTCGGAAAGTGCTGGAAACTCAGAAAGATAATTATATGATTTGGGAGCGGATGATACTGATAAGCAATGATTTGCTTGATTTCAAAAGCATTTATACTGATTCGGAAAAAGCACTCGAGTTATTTCCAAATCAGCCTAATTTATACGGTTTAAAAGCAGTTGCCTGCCTTCAGCTTGAAAAATATGACGAAGCACTCGAAATTCTGAAAGAAGGCGAACCCTATTTGCTGGATAATAAAGTGATGAAAATTCAGTTTGCCTTGTATAGGGCTGAAGCTTATTATAAATTGAATAGGGTAGAGGAGGCCTTCAAATCGTTCGATGAAGTGATTGCGCTTGATCCCGAAAACTGGATGGCCATGAACAATTATGCTTATTATCTTTCAGTCAGAAACGAAAATCTTTCAAAAGCTGAGGATTTAAGTAGTAAAGCAGTTCGTGCAAATCCTGATAATTCAACCTATCTGGATACCTATGCCTGGGTTTTGTTTATGCGGAAGGACTTTTCATTAGCTAAATTTTATATGGAAAGTGCCATCAAAAATGGTGGCGATAAAAATGGAGTTATTGTTGAACATTACGGCGACATTTTGATCATGCTGGGCGAAAAGGAAAAGGCCGTTGAACAGTGGAAAAAGGCATTGGGTTTAGGTGATGGAACGAAATTTTTAAGTGAAAAAATCAAGCAAGGACGATATCTCGATAAATAAATTAAAGTGGTAAGAACGAATTCAACAAAACTTTCAATTTTTGGTCTGATTTGCATTGTTATTTTGGGTGCTTCCTCGTGTAAAACTACTCGGGTTGTAACAACAACCGCAGTAGTAAAACCAATGGGAACCAACAAGCTGATTAGGAATATTGAAAGCAATGCTTTTGATTACAAGCATTTGTCAATCAAACGAATTACCTGTCAGTTTGACGACGGAAAAACCAAAATCTCATTAAAAGCAAGTATTTTCGCTGAAAAAGACAAACAGATTATTATCATGCTGAGTAAATTGAATATTCCTATCGGACGGGTTTGGTTAACTCCTGATAGTGTAAAATTCATTGATTACCACAATGATAATTATTTCATCGACGATTATAGCTATCTGAGTTCATTGCTCGATATGGATATAGATTTTGAGACGATACATGCCATTGTTTCGAATAATATATTTTCGCTTAATGACGAAAAGCGCGACAAGGAAATGAAAGACTATGAGGCAAAAATTGATTCAGGAATGTATGTTCTGGAATCAATGAAAAAATTGAAACCCAGAAAAGAAAATCAGAGGATGAGTGAACGCAGGCAAATTCGTAAAGCTCAGAAAATTATTCCTGACTCGCCTGTTGGACAAACAATTTATGTAGATCCTGTGACATATAAACTTCGGAGGATCAAAATGGTAGATCCTGCAAATTCTCGAAATCTGAATATCGGTTTCTCTGATTTTTTATTTGTAGGAAAGCAATTATACCCTGGAGAAATGTCTCTCAATTTTGCAAGTCCCGAAAGTTCCATGCAACTACGGATAAAATTTGCAGGTTTCTCAACTGAAGAAGAAAAGGACATTCGTTTTAAAGTTCCTGAAAAATTTACCCGTATTAATCACTAAAAATATGAGGAGCTTTTTACTTCTTATAGTTTTATTGCTGTTCGCGACGCTGGTTAATGGTCAATCGTTGGATGCACTGCGCAAGAAAAAGCAAAAGACCAACGAGGAGATTCAATACACCACAAAACTACTTGAAGAAGCCAAAAAAAATCAGAAAAAAACCCTCAATAAATATAAAATACTCAATAAACAAATTGAACTTCGTACCAATTTGATTACTGGAATTAATTCGGAAGTAGGTGTTTTGGCCGACTTTATAGATCAGAACGCCTGGTTGGTGAGTTCCCTCAATTCTGATTTGGAACAGCTGAAAAATGAATACGCGAAAATGATTGTTTTCGCCCAAAAGAATCAAACAAATTACAGCAAGCTGCTTTTTGTGCTTTCGTCGAATAGCTTTAATCAGGCCTACAAACGAATAATGTATCTGCGGCAATACACCGAATACCGGAAGCGTCAGGCAGATCTTATTCAGTGGATTCGTGACCTGATTCAAGTAAAAGTTTCCAGGTTGCAAACGCAGCGTGCCGAGAAGGAAACTCTTCTTCAATCGAAAAAGCATGAAGCTGATCAACTAAATAAAGAGAAGAAACAACAAGGTCAATACCTGACGACTCTTCAGAAGAAACAAAAAGAATTTGAGAAGAAGTTGAAGCAACAACAACAAATCGAAGCTCAATTAAGCAATGAGATTCAGAAGATTATAGAAGAAGAGGTTCGGAAAGCCAGGGAACGGGAAAAGGAGAAGGAAAAACATACTGGTGTTAAATCAAGTGGTACTTCTAATTACGAGATGACTCCGGAAGAAAAATTAGCCTCTGGACAGTTTGAGCAAAATAAACGTCGTTTGCCTTGGCCGGTTGAACGAGGTGTGATTACCGATCATTTTGGAGTTCACGAGCATCCGGTTCTGAAGAATATTCAGGTGAAGAACAATGGTATAGATATTTCAACAGCTCAGGGAGCCAAAGCACGTGCCGTTTTTGCGGGTGAAGTTAGCCGGGTATTTATGGTTACTGGTGGCAATATGGCTGTTATAATCCGTCATGGTAAATACCTGACTGTTTATTCGAATTTGATAAATGTTCAGGTTAAATCGGGCGATAAAGTGTCGATTAAACAAACAATTGGTACCATTGGAACCGATAGTGATGATGAAAAAACAGTCGTCAAATTCCAGATCTGGAAAGAAAACGAAAAACTGAATCCTGAAGACTGGATTTCCCGATAGTTCAATTCAAATACAATATTTCATCAAGAGTTAATTTCTCATGAGGATAGTTAATTTCGGATCCATCAACATCGACTATGTTTACGATGTAAACCACATTGTTCGGGCAGGAGAAACGACTGAAAGCACCAATTTCGCTAGATTTGCCGGAGGAAAAGGGCTGAATCAGTCGGTAGCCATTGCAAAAGCCGGCTCATCGGTTTTTCACGCCGGATTGATCGGAAATGATGGTATTTTCCTGAGGCATTTTCTGGAAGAACAAAAAGTCGATACCACATTTATTAAAATATTTAAAAACGAAGCCAGCGGTCATGCTATTATTCAGGTTGATGAAACCGGACAGAATTCGATTGTTCTATATGGCGGGGTAAACCGGAAATTCGACGGAAAATACATCGACGAGGTGCTGTATAAATTTATTGAAGGTGACATTCTGATTCTTCAAAACGAAATAAATTGCATTCCATACATTCTCGAAAAAGCGAAAAGAAAAGGCTTAAAAATTTTCTTTAATCCGGCACCAATGAATCGGGAAGTACTGAATTATCCACTCGAGTGTGTCGACTATTTCATTGTAAACGAAATAGAAGGCTCGGAGTTAACAGGCGAATCTGAACCCGAACAAATCATTTCTTCGATTGTGAACCGGTATCCCAAAGCTTCGGTAATCCTTACCCTTGGCGAAAAAGGAAGCATTTATGCCGACAGCCAAAGAATCATAAAAATGGCGGCTGAAAAGGTTGATGTGGTGGACACAACGGCAGCTGGGGATACGTTTATAGGCTATTTTATTTCTGAATTTGCGAAACAAAACGATGTTGAGAGCTGCCTGAAAATGGCGACCCAAGCGGCTACTGTGTGTGTAACCAGACGCGGTTCGGCCGATTCTATTCCAGAAAGAAGTGAATTGCAATAAGTTGAGGTTAAAAGCGATTATGCTATTCCTGCCTTTTACCAAGTAAGCTGGAAAAGCGATACGCCTTGCCGTGGCAAGTTTAGCGACAACTCCAACTGCCCATTTTTGGTATTGGTCCAGAATGGCGAACTATACATTTTAAGTCCTCCGGCATTTTCCAGTATTTTATACTGTTCTGGTGTTGGATTTTGAGGCGATCCCATGTTTTTCCAAACTTCGTAAGAATTGCTGTTTTCCTTGTCGATTCGGTATTCGTGAACCAGAACTTTTGCCTGAGCAAGTCCCGAAAGATCAATATTAACTGGCGATGCGTTTGCGACCAGATCATCGTCGTGATAATTCCACACCATTACTGAAACGCTGTTTTTGTCTTTCGAAGCCATCGCGTTGATGTCTGGAATATCCAATTTCACGCCCTTTTCACACATCGTTGAAAGACTGTAAGCACCGCCGGAAACAGCGACACGATTGCCTTTCATCATGCCAAACATGCGGAAAACATTCAAGACAGGTTTGTCAACACCATTGGTTGCCAAATCTCTGAAACCGGCAAACCAAGGCTGATCTTCGAACTCGAAGGCCCAGGTAACCGCCCCTTTAAAGTTAACTTTGAATTGATCGGCCAAAGCATATTTCCGGGCAAAAGCAGCAGCTTCGTAGCTCGAATAAAGTGTCCCGTTCCGGTAATTGTTTTCTGGGTTGCGAGCCACTGAACAAGCAGCGCAACCTTCAGGATCGGATTCACCGATGATAATCGGAATATTTTTCAACTCCGGAAATGAAGCAACAATTTCGAAACCTCTCGAAATATCTTTCAACTGGTAATTGATATTCATCTGCACATGCCTATCAACCAATTTGGGCGAACCTTTCGCATGGAAACCAACATAGTCGAGCGGCGATCCTTTCTCACCAGTCTTGTAGTTTTTACCGTTGATGCAGTGATTGATGAAGCTTTTCAGCCAGTTGGCCGCCTTTTCGTCGCGCGGACTTGTGGTGTGAGGCCCGCCAATAATGGCTTTCGGGCAAGCCTTTTTCAGACCCCAGGCTGCATAGTCGTACATTTTGAAATACTCTTCCATCGTTCCCTGCCAGTACATGATATTGGGCTCGTTCCACACTTCCCAGTACCAGCTTTCCACCGCTTGCTGGCCATAACGCGACAAACAGTGTTTGGTCAGCTGAAAGACCAGTTCTGCCCACTTTTCGTAGTCGTTTGGTGGATATGCCCAACCGGTTGCAAAAGTATCAGGCCACGAATGTCGGTACGGTGTGGGCTTTGTCGACAGCGCTTCAGGCATAAACCCAAGTTCAACCAGCGGTTTCATTCCTCGTTCAATATACGTATCGATAATCCGGTCGAATATCGTCCAGTCGTAAACGGCCTTACCGTTTTTATCTTCAGTGTAAACATTGGTTGAACCCCATTTGAGCGAAGCCGAGCCATCGCCTGTTGTAAGCAGATTATGGGTGCGTACAAACACAGGCACCGGGCTTAATGCAGCGATTTCAGAAAGAAGTTTTTTGCCATCTTTCATATACGTGTAGTTCGGTTCGTCGTATCCAAACCAAGCCCATGCCGGGTTCATCGAGCCGGTTTCCGTAGCGAGGTCAACTTTTAACCGAACAGCATCAGCGCTGTCCTGGCTTTCGGCTTTTTGTGCAAACATTACAATTCCACAGCTTGCCATAAAAAGTCCAAGGCCTATTCTGAAAATAAAAAGTCGAAAAGATGGTTGGTTGATCATGTATTTGGCCTGTAAATTTATAAAATCATTTTGTTAGCGTAAGAACTCCGGCAGACAATGGTGAAATAGTCAATGTAACAGCTTTATTAGCAGGAGCAACCGCCATCTTTTTAACTGACACGGCATTTGGCGATTCCATCGAATTGGCAGCATCCAGCGAACCGGGTGCAATATATTCGTATCCGGCATTGGTCAACGACTTCCAGTCTCCCTCCACCGTCAGTTCATAACTTTTATCGGTGGGATTGACGATTTTGACAAACACATCTTTCCCGTTTTCAGAAAGTGTTGTGCTGATACTGATATCTCCGGTTTCTCCGGTAAAGGCCAAACGGGTCTTCGAAAAATGGTCGTGCCACAGTTTGGTTACCAGATAATTCGGTGCAACAAATAGTCCTTTGTAATCGAAATTGATGAAAGCATTGTTCCATGCCGGGGCATCGGTGCGGCGGATAAACAGCGCTGCGGCTCCCATTTCAACCACCGGTTGGTTTTCGCAAACATTCAGAAATCCTCCGGCGAAAAGTCCGGTACGCCAGTCGATGCTGCTCAGGTTCCATTCCGAGATATAAAGTTTGACGTTCGGATTTGGACATTTGGCAATCATATCGGCATACTGCTTGTATTGTTCTGCCAATTTTCCTGGCCCTGTTGCATAGCCGTTTGGATTTTCATAGTGGTGCAAGCTCATGTAGTCAAAATATTTTCCTGAACGATCAAGCATTCCTTTATCGCCATCGTTTCCAAATCCACCACAAACAGCTATTTTAATGGTTGGATCTACTTGGCGCATGGCTGTAGAGAATTCTATCACTGCAGCTTCATATTTTTCAAGTCCATATTCCCACATTTCATTGTCAATTTCCCAATATTTCACCTTATAAGGTTCCGGATGTCCGTTTGCTGCACGTACTTTACCCCATTTCCCTGTGGCAGGCTCATTGCAATAAGCCACCCAATCAACAGCTTCCTGAAGTATTTCAGCATGTTCCGATGCGGGTCGGTCGAAACCTATGCGAACCACCATTACCGGTTCAGAATTGATTTGGCGACAGAGTTGAAGGAATTCATCTGTTCCGAAGTTATTCTGATCGTAGTTCATCCACATGTAATGCGGCCAGCGAACACGCGCTTCCTGAGGGCCAACGCCCCATTTCCAACTGTACTGAGCGGCATAACCACCACCCGGCCAACGCAAATTGGTTGGGCCAAGTTCCTGAACTGCTTTGTAAATATCGGGGCGGAATCCACCAAGATCGATGGCTGTTTGCGACATCATGATCACCTGATCAACCTGAATACTTCCACTTTTGGCGCCAATATTAAGGTTTGCATCCCCTGCAAATCCTTTAGCATTCAACTTGAATTCGTACTTTTTCCAATTGGCACCTGGCTTTCCAATTTTTTGAACTGCCACATCTTTTTCACCCGCATTCAATGCAATTGTCAATTCGGCTTTGCCATCGCCTTTTGCCCAAATTGAACCAACATAGCTTTCGTCCTTTTTAATAGAAAATGGTCCTTGCTGAACACCGGTTACGATTGATCCAGCCGTTATTTTCTGTGAATATTTCATGTTGACAGCATCGCCTTTTACCATTTCAAAACTGCCATCACCGAAGGATTTCCACTGAGGTGCTACCGGAGGATTTAAAACCACTTCAGGCATTCCTGTCATGTAAACCAGAAATCGGTCAAGCGAAGAAACCTGTATATTTTTATACTGAGCTTCGGTGTTATTTACTCCAAAAACAATATTGTTTTTTGTAGTTGTGCTTTCCATATCAGCAAATGTCAGTATGGTATCTCCATCCCATTTTACTGAAACTTCCTTGCCTGAAACTGCAATGTAAAGGTTATGCCAGGCTTCACCTTTGTCAATCTGACCTGGCTTCACAGCTGCGCTGGTCACCACTTCCCAGTTTGATATCTTCGTCGGTTTGCCATCACGTCCCTGGCGTTCAGTAATAGACTCCTTTTCAATGGCAAAAGTAGCTTCCTTGGACTGTTGCGCATTACGTGGATTGGCCGATTCATATTGAGGATCATGCAAGCGAAAACGATATTTTAAACCATCGGAAATGTTTTTAAATTCAACTCGCATATCGGCATAACCACCACTCCACATGTGCCGGGCAAATTTGTAAGCACGCCATTTTACATCGGTGGTTACAACGTATTTGTCAACATCGAGGGTTTTAATTGGAATGGGTTGCTCCATCAAGGTTGGAGAATGCAATACATCTTCATCATCTGCATACCACCCATCGAAAAATCCCTCACGCGGTGAAATCCCGGGATATTGTTCCGGCTCAAATGACCGTTCGGCAATCATTTCGCCCCACAAACCGCCATCGGCAGAGAAATAGATGTGTTCGAAAAGCTGTCCGTAAATCTTGGGATCGATTACTCCGGAAGGAGTACCGGATTTAATGTTGATTCCAATTTTTTGGGCTTGCTGCGCGAATATTGTGCTGCAAATCATCAGAGTAACAGCGATGGAAAAAAACTTTTTCATGAAAACAGGTTTTGATTAATTATGAGTTGTAAGCGTCAAATTTATTTTTTCTTCTGATAATAATTTTAAATTATCATATTCAGGATTAATACTCCCACCAATCCAATAATTGATATCGTTGTCTCCATTAAAGTCCAGGAAAAGAAAGTCCTTTTTATTGAAAGGTTGAAAAACTCCTTGAACATCCAGAAAGCAGTGTCATTAACATGTGACATAAAGACACTTCCAGCACCAACGGCCAGTACCAATAATTCGGGCGAGACATTTGATGTAACAAGCAGCGGAGCCACTATTCCTGAAGCAGTAATTCCGGCAACGGTTGCAGAACCCAGTGTTACCCGGAGCAATGCTGTAACTACCCACGCAAATACCAGAACAGGCATGTGCCAGTTGGTGCTGAGAGATGATATATAATCGGCAGTTCCACTGTCGGTAAGCACTTGCTTAAAAACACCACCAGCAGTTATAATCAGCAAAATGACCGATATTCCTGAAATACCGTCATTTAACCATTTCATCACCTGCTCGGTTTTTCGTCCTGATTTTTTTCCAAAGTACCATAAAGCGATCAGGACGGCTAACAATAATGCAATATTGGCGTCACCAAAAAACGAAAGAATTATATTAGTCATCGATTTTTCAGGCAGGAAACTCCGTGATACGACCGAAATGGTAATCAGAAAAACAGGGAGCAGGGCAATGATAAAACTGGGTAATGCCTTTGGCAGTTGATCGTAGGGGATTTCTTCTTTTGAGGCGAACAATCCGGTGATATTTATTTTTACATTCCGGAGCAGGATTCCCAAAACGGGGCCAGCAATGATAACTGCCGGCAACGCAATAATTAATCCATATATCAGGGTCTTTCCAAGGTCGGCATGAAATGCATTTACAAGTATTACCGGACTGGGATGTGGAGGCAAAAAACAATGCACGGTTGATAAAGAAGCAACCATCGGCATGGTCAGATAAAGAAGAGGTAACTTGGTTTCCTTAGCAATTGAAAATACCAATGGTACCAGAATAATGAATCCGGCATTGTAATAAAGAGGGAGTCCAACCAAAAATCCGGTGAATAGAAGTGACCATTGGATATTCTTTACCCCGAATGCATTGATTAGAGAAGCCGAAATCTTTTTTGCCGCTCCACTTGATTCCAGAATTTTGCCAAGAACTGCGCCCAGACAAAGTATCATCGCCAAACCTGACAATGTGCTTCCAACACCATTTTCTATCGATTTAATCACTGCCGCAGGTTTCATCCCCAATGCCAAACCGGTAAGGATGGCAACAACAAGAAGCGAGATAAACGGGCTGATTTTTTTAACAGATAAATATATCTGTAATGAAATTGCTAGGATGATTATTACAAATGTCATATTATTTTACTGGATTACTAATGTTAATCCGTGAATCAAACAGCTGAAAATAATCAGTATTCAAACCTTTCCTAAAGACTTCTTTTTTATGTAAATTCATCTTCCTGGCAATTATCTGAAAATTGATTTTAATGCAGATCTATTAAAACTTCAGATCCGGATTCTCCTTTTAGGAAATCAAAGTCATAGCCCTTGTCGACCTGCTTCAATCTTTTCAAATTCCAATTTTAATTCTGTGTTATGACTAACTCAATCATTTTCGAACGGAAAACCGGTAAATGGTTCTCGATTTAAATTTTTCGCCCGGATTTAAAGTCGTAGTCGGGAAGTTGGCTTGATTCGGGCTGTCGGGAAAATGCTGCGTTTCGAG
>Ga0302285_10002521_pt1 | contig 10185 bp, 11 predicted proteins | sample III_Fen_E2_2_FD_200455 | JGI IMG/M metagenome (GOLD analysis project Ga0302285, IMG submission 200455) | Peat permafrost microbial communities from Stordalen Mire near Abisko, Sweden - III_Fen_E2_2 | ecosystem: Environmental > Terrestrial > Soil > Wetlands > Permafrost | place: Sweden: Abisko...
AATGTCAACAGGGGAATTAGCAAGAGAGTGCAAAATAGAAAAAGTACTTTCATATACCGGAATGTTAGCAAAATTGACTGTCTCTTTGAACTATGATGGTATTAGAGAACAGTAATAAAAGAAATAAGGTTCAATAAAGTATCGATTAATCTGGTAAAACTATCAAATCCTGCAATTTAAAAATGATAGCCAACCCCTGCAAGGAAAAATAAGCCCAATCCATTTGGATGTCCTAATGATTCATCTGAAGGAAACCAATACCCATTTGAAGATTCAAACCGATAGGTAACATTGCATAGTTTCAGACCCACATGGACGGACCAATTATTCCTGAAAATATCTTCAAACATGCCTGTTACATTATAACCCAACGGTTGATTGTAAGTCCATTCCGCGTTGAACCCATCTTTTAATTTCTCCGTTTCAAATTTCATCCCGGTAGTGAAATAATAATCAAGGCCTGCACCCAGTTTTATGCGTTTCCTGTTATCAGTTTGTAAGGGTATGATAAAAAAAGGATTGATTGACAGACATCCACGGTTAAAGTTTACCGTTGCATTGTTCAGATAAGGGGTTATACTGCTTGTTTGGGTACTCAGGTCAAAGTCCATCCCGAAATAGTCACTGAATTCCCGGGTATATGAAATCATGGCATTAATTCCACCACCAAATCCGATGGATGCATCATTATTTGATGTGGTTACAATAAGTGGAACCCTGTCAAAGTTCCAACCTGCTCCTAAGCTGAATCCTATTTTATTGGAAGGTATCAGCTTGTTTTTGATTGGGGAATGGATATTCGGAGTCTTGCAGGACAATATTTCTTTTGTGGCAGTAAGGCTATCCACGACAACCATTTTTGCCTGTTGTTTATCATGATCCGTACGGACATCGAGGCGTATGTAACACGATTTGTTCTTCACAATGGGAACACGCAGGTCGGCACTCACTATGTAATAGGCCTTTAGGTTTAACATTCCTTCAGGCATATAAAATGTAAAATAATTTCTGTTCTGAAGTTCAGTCAGCAGTGTTTCGTTTGACAAAATCTTATATGGGTACCCATTTTCAGAGGAGGCATTATTCCGGTAAATAACAATTTTGCAATATGAACGTTGTTCTGAAAATAAAGAGTTGGAAATGGTAAAGAGTAAAATTAGACAAAGAGTGATTTTTTTAAGTTTCATACCGTATGAATTGGTGGGGCGAGTGTGAAATATCCTGTTATTGTTTCCGTGCTTTCCCGGTTATTGATTTTACCGTTAGTTTGATCACACACACCCTGTCTAATAATTTAGCGATATATTCATTTCCTTCCGGTATGAATTCCTTGGAATATTTTTGAATAAACTGCTCCAAAGCCTCTTGCTTTTCCGCACCTTCCACTTCAGAGGCTGTTCCTGATGCTATTACGCTTTCATACTTTGTACCGAATGATGCCGGCAATACCGTTGTTTTACCCACCACACAGAATGAAACCTGATTGTTTTCTCTCAGATAGTCCAATTTGGAACCCTCTTTGGCACAATGCAGGTAAATATCGGAATTGTAGACAACGTAATTAATTGGAATCCCATATCCTTCACCGGTTGGAGTACACATCGAAAGCACTCCGTATTCTCCTCTTTCTAATATGTCAACAGCCTCACTGTTATCTATTTCCCTGTCTTTTCTTCTCATAACGGCAGTTAAACGTTTATTAATTTTAATCCTTTGAACGGGTTATCCGGTTAATGAATTATACGATAAATCGATTGATGCGGATAATTGTTTTTTACTCCTCAAATCTACACAATATTTTTTACATTTCAAACCATTTCTTTAACTTCAGGATGGTTATACCCAAAATAATGTTGAACCTTTTAAATTCATGTTTCAGCGCATTTAATAGGGCAGGAGCGAGCTTTCCTTTTCAGGATATACATGCTGCGATACCTGAAGATTTGGTGGACTATTCTTTTAATAATAAAGGAAATAAGTCAACATTCTGTCTGTGTTTCATGTTATAGGAATAAAAGTCTGTTGTCGATATACATACTATCGGATTCAATTTTATTATCAGAAAAAGATGATAATCCAATAAAAAGAAGAAAAATACATGCCTGATTTATATTTATAATCTACTAGTTAAATTAATTATTCATCTAAAAGAAAGGGAGTTATTATGATCTATGTGTATGTGATTATTTTTCTGGTCCTCGTTTTTTTTATCGGTATTAAAATTATTCGTCCTACTGAACGGGGCTTGATAGAACGGTTGGGCAAGTACATTAAATTTGCCAAACCTGGTTTTCACTGGATTATTCCAATAATCGACAAAATGTATATTGTGAATGTGACAGAACAAATGGTAAATGCCGATCCCCAGGAAATCATTACCAACGATAACCTGAATGCCAGCGTTGATGCACAGGTTTACTTCCGTGTGAAAGCCGAAGAGGAAAGTGTCATGGGGGCTATCTACAATGTCAACAATTACAGGTATCAGATTGTCAACCTTGCTCGTACAACCCTTCGTAACATTATCGGAACACTCACCCTTAAATCAGCCAACAGTGAACGTGGAAAAATAAATGCCGAACTGTACAATACGCTGCATCATGAGACTGAAAACTGGGGCATTGAAATCGTGCGTACCGAACTCAAGGAAATCGATCCACCCAAGGATGTGCAGGAAACCATGAACAAAGTGGTTAAAGCAGAAAATGAAAAGATAGCAGCAATCGATTCTGCTACAGCTGCCGAGACTGTTGCTGATGGTATCAAGCGTGCTTCCATCAAGGAGGCCGAAGGTTTCAAGCAATCCAAGATTCTTCATGCAGAAGGGGAAGCAGAAGCCATTCGGCTGGTTAATGATGCTGCCAATAAATACTTCATTGGCAATGCCCAACTCCTGCGGAAACTGGAAGCTGTGGAGGTATCCCTTTCAAAGAATGCCAAGATCGTCATCCCGACAGGCAGTGAACTCATTAACATCATTGGGGATATGGCCGGTGGTATATTGCCGTTGGAAACCAAACCAAAAGATAAAAAATAATCTACTGAATAAATTCCATTGTTTTTATAAATGCCATGGAATAAATTCCATCACATTTATTGATATTTACATCCATGGAATAAATTCCGTGGCTACAATTCCTTTTTATTTACCATGGAATAAATTCCATGGCTACAATATCGGTCGTTCCTCCGGAACTTGCTAAATGCATTTAGCAAATGCCGTAGGCATGACCGATCTTGTAGCGCAAGGTTTTAACCTTGGGGATTGGGGGATATGGAAATGGAAAACAATGATAATTTTATATTTTTCATTCAAATCAATTCATCAAACAAATAATCCTCATTAAAATCCACCTCATATCTTTGTAACATTTCAATATATTCTTCTCTAAAAGTCTGCTTTTCATGATGTTTCTCCTGATTTTCAATATAATGAAAGACAGCGTCAATGTGTGATTGGCTATACGAAAAAGCACCAAACCCATCCTGCCATTCAAACCTGCGCTGAAGGATACCACTCTCATTAACCCATTTCGATGATTTTGCTTTTGCTTTTTGCATCACTTTCGATACATCGATAGGTGGTTTTAATCCAAAGAAACAATGCACATGATCTTCCACACCATTTACAAGTATTGTCCTGCACCCTGTTTCATTGATTAAATTACCAATAACAGCCATTAGTTGCGATTTCACTTCTCTTGTAATCCTTGCCTCGCGATATTTAACTGCAAAAACAGTTTGAATATATATCTGATGATAGGTATTTGCCATAATTTTTGAATTTAATAGGTTCATAACTAACTATTGATTAGACATCTTTTAATTACAATGCAACAAATTTCTTTGTTTTATTTTTGCGATGGAATAAATTTAATTGTTTATTTGCACGATGAAATAAATTCCATTATTTTTATATTTGCCATGGAATAAATTCCATGGCTACAATATCAGTCATGCCTACGGCATTTGATAAATTCAATCAGGAAGTTCCGGAGGAACGACCGATATTGTTGCGCAAGGTTTTAACCTTGGGAATTAGGGAAATATTGTTCATTTATTTCCATGGAATAAAATCAATTGCTATAATTCTTATTTACCATGGAATAAATTCCACGGCTACAATATCGCTCGTTCCTCCGGAACTTCCTAAACCCTATTAGCAAATGCCGGAGGCATGAGCGATCTTGTAGCGCAAGGTTTTAACCTTGGGAATTAGGGAAATATAATTTATTTGTTTTTGATTGCGATGAAAATAATTCACCCCACCTTCACAATTTTCCCAGTCCCTGAGTATTTCACCCCACAAGGTATATTGCCGGGACCCACTTTTCCAAATTCTATGCCCAAGCAAAGCATCAGGGTTACTTCATCGGGAATCGGATTCTCTGTCAATGGGTAGTGCAGGTGGATTGTTTTTGCCGGTTGAATGCCCGGGGTGGGCATCCATTCCGATTCAAAAATGCCATGTTCCGGGTCACAATATCCATTGTAGGGTGACTCATACTGCTTGCCTTCCTTGGGGAAGAACAGGTCGCATACACCGCTTAGGCTCGCTATTATCCTGTAATAGGGCAGGTTCCGGAAATTGTACAGGTGCATGTCCGCATTTACTTCCGGGATTTCAATACGTACTTCGCCACTTACCCTGTCCAGGTTTGTTTCAATGGGTACGCGCAACACACTCTCCAGCACCTGTTTATTGCTGAATGAAAAGCCTGAAATCATGTTTTTGTGCAGTGACAGCCGGATAGCCCGTTGCCCGGGTTCATTATTGGTATCCAGCTTTTGTATTTCCTTGCAGATAGCATTTAACGCCCCGTTCACCGGATAATCCTCCAGGTGGTTCATCGTTAAAAATGACTTGCGTATCCGGCTAGTTATCTGTGTACAGCCGGCCCACTCGCTGCTGCATTGTCTTAATTTTTCGAATTGAGGTTTGGTCTCAATCTGCTTTTTGGATGGGCCTCCTTTTGCACGGACAATTACTTTTTCACTGCCGTGCATTTTGTACATGCTTACATTGGCTATAGACCCTTCAAGTTGCATGATGCTTTTTGAAATTGCCATAATCGTAAATTTTTAAGTAAGGTTAAACAATAGACATTTTTAATTCACCTATTTACCATTCCCTGATAGAGTTACCTTCTTTTCTTCACTTTATTGCTGTGCAAATATAAAACAACTTATATTGTTGCTTACATATAATTTAGATATAATAACTTATTCGTAATATACTATATCTATGCTATATCTATGCCATATCTATGCTACATCTATACTATATCTATATTAGGGTGATAGTACGATAAAGAAGATTTAACAATTTAGAGACCCGAAATAAATGAGTTTTAGACAACTCTAAATGCAAGGACACAAGTCGGGTAGGGGCATAGGAACAAAAAACATAAAGTTAACATTGTTAATTTTTAGATATACTTTTAGGAGTTCGGCATGTTCATCGAATTTTTCTCAGCAAGTGGAAATAAATAAATTCTTAAATATCAATCAGCAATCCTCAGGATTGATTCATATCCCAGACTGATCCGGGTAAATTGGAAATTATTTATAAGAAGGAATATCGGAAAAAATTAGATTTACCAAGTTTGTGATTATTCATCCATTCTGTATTTCTGACAGTTAGTTTCGTATCAATTCACATCAGATCGCCGTATCGTGTAAATCTGAATTTGATTTCAACAAAAATAATCCTGAGGATTAAATTGAACCTTAAAATAAAGGCTGCTGAGATTTCCATATTCCGGACGATTGCCCACGGAACGGCCATCCATGCGATTCTCAGGGCTTGAAAAAACAAAGACCATTATTCCTATAATTTATATTATGTATAATAGAAAGTTGGGATATCTGAAACCCCTCTTTTTAGCAGCCTCTATCGCCATGACCGGTTAAACGAACAGAGTCATTCATCCCGAAGGATAAATGACTCTGTTCGTTTTTTAATTGAATACGATTTTATAGTTTCGATTATGCCTTTTTTTCTTTTAAATCCACAATCAGGTTTAACTCGTCCAATTGGGATTGATCGATTACCGATGGTGCATCCATCATGACATCACGTCCTGAATTATTTTTTGGAAATGCAATGCAATCGCGGATACTGTCAAGTCCGGCAAACAATGAAACAAAGCGGTCCAGGCCGAAAGCAAGTCCTCCGTGAGGTGGCGCCCCGTACTGGAAGGCACTCATCAGGAATCCAAACTGGGCCTGAGCTTTTTCTTCGGTAAACCCAAGCAGGTGTAACATGCGGTTTTGCAGTTCACTGTTATGGATACGAATGGATCCACCACCCAGTTCCACACCATTTACCACCATATCGTATGCATTGGCACGTACTTCCCCGGGATTAGTATCCAACAACGGGACATCTTCAAGTTTCGGAGATGTAAACGGATGATGCATAGCAAAGTAGCGTTTCAAATCTTCATCGTATTCGAATAACGGGAAATCGATCACCCACAGAGGTGCAAATACATCTTTATCGCGAAGACCCATCTTAGCTCCCATCTCAAGGCGTAATTCGCCTAAAGCCTTCTGTGTCTTGCGTCTGTCGCCTGCCAGGATCAGGATCAGGTCACCCGGCTGTGCATGGCATTTAGTAGCAATAACTTTCAGATCATCAGGCGTATAGAACTTATCCACTGAAGATTTAAGAGTTCCATCAGCCTCACAGCGGATATAAACCAGTCCCTTCGCTCCTATTTGGGGCCGTTTTACAAAATCAGTCAATTCATCAAGTTGTTTGCGCGTATATCCGGCACATCCGGTGGCACAAATACCGGCCACGTACGGAACACTGTCGAAAACAACAAAATTATGACCGGAGACTTCTTCCTTTAATTCGACGAATTTCATGTCGAAGCGGATATCCGGTTTATCGGAACCGTACAGGTTCATGGCATCATGCCAGGTCATGCGCGGGAAAGTATCTTCAAAGGTAATATTCTTAACAAACTTAAATAAATGCTTCACCATGCCTTCAAAAATCTGAAGCACATCTTCCTGATCGACAAACGACATCTCGCAATCGATCTGGGTAAACTCAGGTTGACGGTCGGCACGCAGGTCTTCGTCACGGAAACACTTCACAATCTGGAAATAACGGTCGAAACCCGATACCATGAGCAATTGCTTGAATAACTGCGGGGATTGTGGCAAGGCATAAAACTCACCCGGGTTCATGCGCGATGGTACCACGAAATCACGGGCACCTTCGGGCGTTGAGCCGATCAATACAGGTGTTTCCACTTCCATAAAGTTCAACTCATCGAGGTAACGGCGTGTCTCAAATGCCATGCGGTGGCGTAATTCCAGGTTTTGGCGAACGGTATTACGGCGTAAATCCAAGTAACGGTACTTCATCCGGATATCATCCCCTCCATCCGTATTGTCCTCTATGGTAAAAGGCGGAGTCTTTGATTCATTCAGAATATTCAATTCGGAAACAAGGATCTCAATATCACCCGTTTCCATATTTGCATTCTTATTGCTGCGTACTGCAACTTCCCCTGTAGCCTGGATCACATATTCGCGGCCCAATGAATTGGCCTGTTCGAATAATGAGGCATTTACATCCTGATTGAAAACCAACTGAGTAATGCCATACCTGTCGCGAAGATCCACAAACGTCATACCACCCATCTTGCGTGTACGTTGCACCCAGCCGGCAAGTGTTGTTTTCTTTCCTACATTGATAAGGCGAAGCTCGCCGCAATTGTTTGTTCTGAACATAATCGATATAATTAATAATTAATAATTCATAATTAACAATGCTAATTGTTTAATTCTAAATGTATTATGCATTGCGAATTATAAATTACAAATTGATTGATTTTTTACTTATTTTTGGAAAGCAAAAGTACTAAAAATCCTTGTCATTAAAAAGTGTATATTAAAAAAGATGCAAGTTACAGTTGAAGGATTTAAAACCTTATTTTTCTTAATTATTACCCTTAGTAGAAAAATAAACTACAACAGCTAAACCCTTATTCCGTTATTTTCTGAAGATTACGAAGCATTTACAAAGCTTTTTCAACAGCCAATATTTGCAATAAAATAAGGGAATAAGGGTGGGTATAAGAGTATCAAGTTTTCTACTAAGGGTGAAAAAACAAAAATAAGGGCTTTTGATAACACATTTAAATCCTTAGGATTAGGATTACCGTAATTACTTTAGGACACATTGCGGATAATCATATAAAAAAGATGCAGAGAACGTACTCCCTGCATCTTAATTATGAATTATGCATTATGAATTATGCATTGATTTAAGCTGTTACCGGATTAATCTTTTTAATCAATCCTTTCAATACTTCACCCGGTCCTAATTCAAAAAACTCTGTTGCACCATCATTGACCATATTTTTTACAGTCTGTGTCCAACGTACCGGAGCAGTTAACTGGGCAATCAGGTTTTCCTTGATAGCGACAGGATCGGTTTGCGGATATGCATTTACATTCTGATATACAGGGCAAAGTGGTGTGCTGATTGTAGTTGCTTTAATGGCAGCCTGTAATTCTTCACTGGCTGGTTGCATCAATGGTGAGTGGAAAGCTCCGCCAACACTAAGCTTTAAAGCACGTTTCGCACCTTTTTCTTTCAACAGTTCACAGGCTCTGTCAATACCTTCAATGGATCCGGAGATTACAATCTGTCCCGGACAGTTATAGTTGGCAGGAACTACTACAGCATCTTTAATTGACTCACAAACATCTTCAACCACTTCATCACTTAATCCAAGGATAGCAGCCATAGTGGATTCTTCCGCTTCACAGGCTTTTTGCATAGCCATGGCACGTTTCGAAACCAATACAAGGCCATCTTCAAAGGTCAGTGCCTTAGAAGCTACCAGGGCAGAGAATTCGCCCAATGAGTGTCCTGCAACCATATCCGGTTTGAAATCATCACCCATAACCAGGGCAGAAATCACCGAATGAAGAAATATAGCCGGTTGTGTAACCTTTGTTTGTCTTAAATCTTCAGGAGTACCTTCAAACATCAAATCGGTAATGCGGAATCCAAGAATTGTATTCGCCTTTTCGAAATATTCTTTTGCTAATGGCGATTGATCGTATAAATCTTTGCCCATTCCTACAAATTGAGCGCCCTGACCGGGAAATACATAAGCTTTCATAAATCTATATATTAGTTTTAATTTATAATTGTCGGGTATAATTAGAAATAATTGCCTGAAAATTAGTTGGATAATTAAACGGACACCCCGTATTTTTATTCCAAAGAGAGCGCAAAGATAATAAAAAGAAAAGAAATAGCTAAATGAACCACTATAAACTTATTACCGATACCTGGTACAGAAATGGAAGGATGCTGGTGTATACCCGTTTAGCTCCTGCAAATGAAGGAGTATTTTATTTTCGGGAAAAAACCCTTAACTTTGACCTCAAAATAAACAATATGGATCTGATCGTAAAATATTTTCCCGACCTGACTGACCATCAAAAGTCCCAGTTCGAAGCATTATACCCGCTATACCTGGATTGGAACGAAAAAATCAATGTTATCTCGCGAAAAGACATTGAAAACCTGTACGAGCATCATGTATTGCATTCACTGGCTATCGCTGAAATCATTCGTTTCCAGCCAGGTACTACTATCCTGGATGTAGGAACCGGAGGAGGCTTTCCGGGAATACCGTTGGCTATCCTTTTCCCTGAATCTACCTTTGTGCTGATTGATTCCATCGGCAAAAAGATTAAAGTAGGCACGGAAGTAGCTACCGCTATCGGGTTAAAAAACATTACGTTGAAGCATCTGAGGGTGCAGGATGAAAAAGAAAAGTATGATTTCGTTGTCAGCCGTGCTGTTATGCCGTTAGAGGATCTGGTACTGCTGGTAAAGAAAAATATCAGCAAAAAGCAACTGAATGCCCTGCCTAATGGACTTATTTGCCTGAAGGGCGGAGAATTGCAACATGAAATACTCCCGTTTAAGAAAGTAGCAGAACTATTCGAAGTGAGTGATTTCTTTAAGGAAGAATACTTTTCGACCAAGAAAGCCGTATATGTGCCTATTTGATGTTGATTGGTTGTCCCGATAGCTATCGGGGCAACCAATTAACCTCCCGATAGCTATCGGGATAACCAATTAACTTACTCAACCAATATACTCAACCAAGAAATGACAATTAAAACATTTACATTCAA
>Ga0302285_10002522_pt1 | contig 10183 bp, 7 predicted proteins | sample III_Fen_E2_2_FD_200455 | JGI IMG/M metagenome (GOLD analysis project Ga0302285, IMG submission 200455) | Peat permafrost microbial communities from Stordalen Mire near Abisko, Sweden - III_Fen_E2_2 | ecosystem: Environmental > Terrestrial > Soil > Wetlands > Permafrost | place: Sweden: Abisko...
AGGTAAATAACCTTTTGAAGATATCATCCCCAAGAGGGAATCTGAAGCAAAGCCTAATTAATTAAAAGTTGTAAAGAAGCATATTAACCCAGCGCCAAAAGCAAATGCACTAATCCTGAAGGAATGCAGAAAACTAGATTTGATTATTGAAGTAGCACCCTACAGACAATACTTTTGTTAGAGTGGGTTTAATTTTGTAATCGATGAAGACGTCAGAATCGTAGTTATTACAGAAAATACACTCACACTCCAAACGCCCAGAGAAAGGGGAAATTTCATCAACCCGCATATTAACACACTCAAATAACAGCAAATGCTGATAGTTATCATTTACTCTAAGATTAAAATCATATTCTTTCTGATATGAATACTTTATTAAATGCTTTCCTCCACTACATTTAATTGCCCCTTCATTCCAACAAAATCACCATCTTTTTCATCAATAGCTCCTCTTGTTTTAAAAACACTATTTCGGTTAGGTTTTTGAAGGGTTTCAGTTTCGTTAATGAGGGAGTATATAATACTATTCGGCTAGCTGAATTATAACTCTGGAGTGCCTAGTAATCCAAAAATAACCTAGTTTTTTGATGATCTCCTGGCAATGATTCTTCTATGATCCTTTTGAAGTCTTGCAAATACGCAGAAATCTTTTTGAATGCAGGAATCTGCAAAGGCATCTTGCTCATTGTAATCAAGTTCTTAAGGAAACTTCGCAATTACTGCTGAGCTTTACTGAATCGCTTCCAGATACGTCAGATGTTTTTCTGGATCATTTTGTAGATCGATGTTTGTGGGAATTTCTTTTGGAATGAAGCTGATCTCCCTGGCAAATGATTGGCAAGTCAGATCGAAGTCGCTTGAGAGCATGATGATTTTTAAATTCTCAGCTCTTAGAGTTTCAAGATTATGCTGAGCTGTGGGTTTTGGAGGGTCGTATAAAGAGATAAAACCAAGAAAAGTAAGATCTTCAAAACGAAAGTTAAATACATTTGAGCATGTAGTTTTGAATCTAAATCCATTTGGATATTATCCCTTGTCGAAGCTTAGTTTCGCGAAGGCAACTATTCTCCATCCTTATAGATCGAAATTCTGTTAGGCTTCGATTAATTGTTGTTTTCGTTTTGGATTTAAACTCAAAGTTTAATTTCCTTCTGTCATAATTTTACAACAGCGATTCAGTACGATTTCAGGTGGGCCTTTCATGTAAAGTGTGTAGTTACTCGTTTCAGTTTACTAATTTATAATCGAAAGAACATATCGTTCACTTCCAGTATACAACTTTTTACTTGGAAATCCATCTGGTTATGAAGCAAATTCAAAAGAATTTCTGAAATCACTTGTTTCTTGCAATGTTATTGATGTAAAAAATCTCGAAAGTGCATTGTCTGTAGAGTCACCGTTTACAATAATTGGACATTGTTCATGTGATTATGAAGAACTCAATATGCCTGTGTGATCTAAGACAGTCTCCCCGCAAAGGCTAGCAGCTTTGTGCAGTTCTTAGAATGTCACATTTTCAATTACGGAATCCTTATCAAATGGACTTAAATTTCGTAAATCCTCCGCTGAATAGAGCTTTTAATTGAAGAATAGCGACTTGACTGCAAGGTTATTTGTGGATAAAGTTGAAGTTTTTTCAGCTAGAAGTACAGACATAAAGGAGACATTTTCAAGAGCATATTACCTGGTAACTAGTATGTTGTTATTTTTAAGTGAATTGATTGAATGCCACACTGACATTTGGTTAGAAAATCTAGAATTGGAAACAGCTAAAAGTGTATTAGTTGCTAAAATTATCGAGAAAGTTACAGCTGAAGTAGTTGAATATTCTAGACGAAATTTTAGCAACAGGCATGCTGCTAAAGAAGAAACTAAACTCCCAAAGCAAATCCATTTTTCAAATGAATTTATCTCTAAGGTTAATTTACTCTTTTCTGGAATGTCGCAGATGAATTGTGAAAATTATCCTAAAAAAGTTCTATTTCCAGTTGTAATTACTACTCCCTTCCCATAGCCTTATTCACACTTGGAACCACAAAATACCATATTTCGTGACTCGAAAATATTCTTGTCAGTGCTATTCACATCAACTTTTACCCCAATTGTTTCTCCAGTCAAGGCTGAAGAATCCATTGTCATGTCGAAGGACTCAATCATTAGAATATCAGCTTTAATACGCTCCCCTTCGCGTACAAAGATAATATCTCCAACAACTAATTCCTCAAATGAAACAAATCGCTATTCTCCACCTCTCAGCACTAGACAAACCTTCTAGAGCTTTTCTCCAGCATTGCCTATCATTGACCTATTCATTCTCTTCACTCGCACAGTTGACGCAGTTAAATAAACTTATAAGATTATTACTATTATTGTAGCAAATAAGATTTGAATATTTTCTTCAGATGAAAATGCGCTAATCAAGATACATACTGAGCTTCCTAGAATCGCTAGTAAAGATGATAGATTTGTACATATTTTTATGAAGAATTCCCTCAAAAATCCAGGGTATTAATGGCTCTAAATTGTATTTTTCCCAAATCGAAGCAAGCGAGTTTAAGCGGTTTCTTCAGAAAGACCTTATTGGAAGTTTGTTTCAAGTTTAGATTCCACAACATCCTGTTTCATAGTGTTCACAAGAGATTTTTCAGTGTTTTGAGTAAAATATATTTCATTTTCTGCTAAAAATGCAGGATCTTTTTAGGGAAGAAGTGCCTAAGAATCAGCCTCAATGGTATTTATTGGCTAAGCCATAGGATCGATTTAAATATTCATTTGATGTTAATTTATTCCCCTTTGAAATATTGGTATGAAACGATTTCTAAATTAATTAATCAATTGTTCATCTCAAGTAAACTCCAAACTCTTAGCTTGATTGAATCGTCTTATTTTGAATCTGTGAAAAAGTTATTGATAGGAAGGAGTATTATATTTTTTTAAAAATACAAGCTTATTATCATATAAAAATAAATGAAAAAGAGAATGCAAACATAACTCTGAAAAAAAAGAACTAAACGTGTCTCAGCTGAAAAGATGTGTTCTCTGATCATTCACAGTTTTGAAATTTTAAGATTTTATAGGTCATTTTCTAGGTTGTTTATGTCAAGTTCTGGTTTTTCATACTTACGAGAAAGAAACTTTGGTATTTTGGTGGTCTTTTGAAAATGAGAAATTAATGGGATAGCTTTGGATTATGATCTCAAAGATGTCAACGAGCTTTCAATCTAGCTGAACAGTTAGAGAACATCTAGATTATCCTTGGCACTGAAAACCAAGAGATTTCCTAAGTCTTTAAAGTTTAACTTTCTCCTTAACAGCAACTTGCTGATGAGAATTGAGAAATGAGATATTTCGATATCTTTCTTTTCTAATTGGTTGATAATTTATCTTTTTTGAAAAGAGGTCAGTTTAGCAGATTCCTTGACACGACAGATACAGTTGCAGATGATAACCTTAGTCGTGTTGAAGTCAATGTCTAATAGTTGTTCACAAGAGTTTTAAAGATGGTCTAAGAGATATTCAATTTTTTATGAATACATAGGGAAGAAATGCTGGTTTTATTGAATGAAATGATAAATATTTAATTTAATTAATAACTATTTCAGACTAATCTGATTTCAGGTAATACAAGCCACGCCAGACACCCCGAAAAAAAAAGATAACAATTAAACAGTTTTTTGTACTATCTACTTTATCTTGTAACTCAAGATTGAAAAACAGCCTTCATATTTTACTTGCGATTTGCAAAGGATGAAGCTAATTCTAAAAGTTATTTTTTAAAAATAATGTGTAAGGCTAGTGAATGATGCTTGTTTCTGATTTATTTTTAAAAATCTTAATAAATAAACCTAAAAAAGGGAAAGAATATTTCAAGTAATGGATTGGTGAATATGAAAATCAGAAAATAAAGGTTAAAAAGGGAGAAAAAATGGAGATAACAGCGCATACTTTTGGGAAATATGATTTCATAAAACAAAGTCAAATAATAGCCTTATTTCATCCTTCCTCTGGATTTCTAAAATAGAAAAGTGCGATGATAGCGATAGAAAAAACAAAGAAACTTTTGGGAGAGTTTACGTTGTAATTATTTTGACAGTAATCACCCCACATAAAAAAGTAGACTTATTAATTCTTTTAGCCTGAAAGAGTTAGAAGTTTTACAATACGAAAAATGCTGAATAAACTTGGGTAGGATTATCCTTTTTAAAGAAGAGCCTTCCCATGGACTTATCAAGCCCAGAAATGAGTCAACTCGCGATTATAACATTATCACATACATTTCAAAACCAGCAGGACCAACTCAGCCAATTATTGGCTTAAGTAAAAATCTACCATCAATTAATCTTCCAAAACTTCGAAAACTTGGAGACTATGTAGATTTTCCTCACCCCAAAAACAAAAAGAACTAAGAACCTCTGATAGACTTTAACAGTCAAGTTCCTTCTTCTAAATTAGCAGCAATTAAATCAGAGAATTCTCAAAAATCAGGTAGCTATGAAGCTAAACATCTAATGAATTTAAGTTCTGTTGGGAAGACTTTATCTCCAATACAAATAGTGATTTCCCTAAAACTACCAAAGAACTCAGAGAAGAACATGCAAATGTAACTAATCGCACGAAATAAATAGGAACAATCTACGATTAAGTCTACTCTTTGCACCTAATTTCAATCCAGAATATCAATCCTTCTTCAAAACAAATCAACTTGCATTAATATAATAGAAATAAAGGAATGTGCGCGGAGACATACAATAGAGCACATACCTATAGACCAGGCCTAAAGCCTTTCAGAAAATTTAAATGAAAAGGGAAGTATATTATATTCAATATCTATGATGTTATTTATTTTTCAATCGCATCTTTCCAAAATCAACTATGAATTCAAATCAATCTTTCATAACATTCATCCTCTTAACAAATAAATTAAACGCAATTGAAAACACATACACACACACAAAGGGTTTATTAATAATTATTAAATTAACGATCGAAACCTTTTCTTTATTATTTTAAATAGAAAATTTGTAATTTTTTTTAATTCTCAATTTCCTAACTCTCACTCATACTCATATCCATCTTCATCCTGCTAAACAGAAACGGGCTAAGGACCTATACCTGAAGTATGTGTAAAGCGATTCGAGAATAAATCATATCCTTGAATATCCTTAAAGAGACTATCTTAGGGCAACATTTTCTGAGATATTTCAAGTGATTCATCAGGTGGATTTTCAGAAAGAAAAATATCCTTCAGTTTCATACTTTTAACATTGCTAATTTGCCTGTATATCTCCCTGATTTTCTTTTCATCAAGATTATCTTTGATTTTCTTGCACTTAAATATCGCATCGACTGGATCTTCTTCATTCATAAGTTGATCATTTCTTCTTTTGTTTCTTTTTTTCCCTTCTTTTTTTTCTTCTTTTGGATCTTTTCTTTGTTACTCTCTAAGCCATTTTTCATTCATACTGTGCCATAAAATGCTCTTCACTGCGTGCTCTTCATTTGAGAGTATCAATAAATTTGCTTCTTCCTCACTCATATCTGATAAAACTTCAACGACATTTAATTTTAAACCATCTTCATTTTTCTAGCATATCTATTTCATGTCATCTTCATCAAAATGAGGTTTAACTCTCTCTAAAGCCGCAATACCTTTAGCACTTTCTTTCTGAAAATTCTAATTATCTTATTCTGAGTGAGGAAGTTCATTTTGAATTTTCCTATTATTGATTTCCTTATTTTCTTCATTTTAAATTAGTTTTAAATCTACTTTTTAGACTCCTCCATTGTGTACGTTAACTTAATCTTCTATATCACTAGCATCTCCTTCATCTTCCTCAGTAATATATCCACCAACAGTAGTGCCTTATGTTAACTTAATATGATAAAATTCATTCAAATTAAACAAAAATAGACATATTTTTTGTTTTTAAGAAAAAAAATGTAATTATTACCTTAGCATCATCTGCTGTTGATTTTACTTATGTCTCAATAATCTACAGTATGTTTGCAGCATCTTCTAATTACTTATTAATCTCTTCTTCAGTTTCTTCTTGTGGTTTAATCTTCTTCATTACAATTTATTGATTCTTAATTGCTTTTAAAAACGCTGGTGGATCTCTTTCCCTTCCAAGTAATCCAATGTCTTCTATCTCATCAAATTTCTCTCTTGTTAACTTTGCTACATCAGTTTCTTTAAACTCCTCTAGTCTCTTTCTCAGTGTCTCCTCGCAGACAAACACAACTTTACAAACTTCGCTAGTTGTACGCTTGAATCCATGCATTCTCGCTGCTATCAAAATTGCTGCTCCACACAAAGAACTTGGTCTTCTTCCATGACTCATCCAATCTAATTTCATTCTTTTCAGCAGTTTAATCGCTGTATCTTTGACTTGCTCAACTTTTTCATTGAATTCAAGCATCTTGCAAAATCTAAAAAAAGGCAAACAAGAATAATTAACTTGCCATCATTTGGGAAAAAAAAGCAAAAATCCTTTTACCTTGGAATATAAATAGAAGGATCAATCGAAGGGAGTCTCTCATTCAGTTTGAGTGTAACATTTAAAAATTTCGCTAGTTTTCTGTAGCATCTAGCAAGTTTAAAAAGATTTATGCATAGTTTCTCTGAAAAATCCATAAGAAGAAACGGAGCTTTCTGGAATCTAAGAGCGATATAAAGTGCAGCCGCAGAATAGTGATGAATATTTGATCCATGATCAAGAAAATAAGCCTTGTACGCAAATTTCATGATTCGAATAGGTGTTTCCCCAATTCGCTCTAGATACTCGGGATATTCACTCCTAATCTTAAGATCCCTAATCATTGTAGCAATACACTCCTCTGCATACTTCGTGTTATCTTTCCCCATTTTGGACATGTCATGCAGTTGTCCATCAATTTTCGTGTCCGTAAATTATATCCCAGACTCAAAGCAATTCTCAAACATAACGAACCCACATTATCTGCATTTCTACTAATCAGCATCAGCATCTAAATCATAGTTCACATGGCCGCACTTCTTGCACGCCTGTCTGTTTCCATTAGACTCAAATTATTATGATTTTAGCATAATTTTCACAATAAATTAAGCTTTTTTTATTAGCTCCAAAATATTTGATAGCTAAATTAACACCTGCAAGTCGATTTGATAGTGAATAAACCATCAAAAGATGAAATGAATATTTTATTATTTTTTATCCAAAAATAATTGAAAATATTGTTATTTTGAATAACTTTAATGAATCTACTGAATTATCATCAAGTATTTTAATTGATTTTCTTCTTGGGAAAACTTCAATAGCCGCGAAGGAAGATTTTAAAGAATCCCCCCCCAAAAAGGAATAAATTTATCTGAAAAACTTTCTAAAACTCATAATTATTAATTAGCGTGGAACAATCGAACCCACACTTGCCTAAAGAAAGCGTTTATCTTGCTACAAGTAGTTAGTTTTTTCTTCGAAGACACCTTCAATAGTTTGAATAGTAGTTTTTCACAAATTACCCGTAAATGCACTAGGATAATTTCATACTTCATTATGCAAATGATCTGCTAAATGTGAATGAATAACCGTCCATTCCTCGCAGATCAGCCTATAATCTTCCAATCCATGAAATTATCCTAATGCATTAATAAGAAACCCCTACAGCAAGAGAAAACCTTTCCGATATTCATTAATCAGCTCAACTGAGTGATTACCACTTGTTTTGTCATTTCAAAAAACCTTTTTTTTGTTCAACTGAAAGAAATTTATCCTACTATATTTGCGAAATAACTATGAAGCCATTAATGAAAAAAATCGTCAATTTTGAGAGATAATTTAAAAAGAGAAAAGAGAAGAAAGATATTCATAAAAAGAAAAGAAAGAAAACATAATTCAAATAAATGAATAAATTTAAATTGAAATAAATTTAAAAAAAAAAAAAATCAAAGAGAAATAAAATAAAAAAAACAAATTCAAAAAAATAAACACCCGCGAAAAATAACGAGTGGAATAATGAAGGACCATTCAATTTTTTTCTCAAATTAATTAATTCAAATTTTCGTAAATTTGATTTCAAAATTCAAAAAGTAAATTAGTTAGGAAAAGTTAATAATCGGTTAGATTGGTTTCTAAGAAAGAAAGAAATCATATTCAAAAAAAGAAGAGAAGAATTGGGTATTTAAATCAATTAAGAATTTTCAAATGTTTTTGTTATTTAATGGAGACCGTTTATTATTAATAATGCTATGTTTGTTACAAAGGTGAATGAACTTAATTAAATTATTTTAGACTCTTTTGTAGTAGGTTAATGTAAAATCAAAAAGGGAACTTGACTTTTTATGAGTTTCTCTGAAAATATCACAATAAACTTCACTCCAAACAATTTCTATTGTTTTCTAGGGTAGAAATATGCTGGTTAGCAAGAATTAGGAGAAAATTAATGTAGGGATAATTAAGTTTTTATCATAATTTATTTTGTAAAATTATTATATTAATATTTTTTTTTGAAAAGATGAAAAGATATTATTTTCATTAAGATATGACTATTTATATGGCTAATTTCTTGCTCGAATGAGTGTCTAAGAAGAAAAAAAATGGAAGGAAGAAGACAAAATGCAATAATTAAATATAGCGAAATGAGTGTTATCTTATTGTAGAGCAGAAATGTGATACCTTGCGCTGCTGATTAAAGAAAAAAAAGAAATTGCGTTTTGGGTTTTTTAGTAGATATTTTAATAATTCAGCGATTGGGAGAAAACCAAGATTATCTTATTTTTTGTTCTTTTTGACAAACGACAGAGAGAGAAGTTTTTTTCTATTTCCGAAAAGAATGTATGAGTTCACAGGACTAGCAAAATGATAAAAGGAAAGGTAGGCAATAAAGAGAAACAATCGATGAAGAAGGAACAGATAATTACTCTGGAAAAATATAGCGAAAAGGTGAAAGACAAAGAAGTGTTCATTTTGAAGGAGATGTTCCATTGGTGGTAATTGAAATCTAGATGAAAGATAAAGTCGGAGTTATTCCTATCTTTGAATTCAGTAATCCTAAGGATCTAGCTTAATAATTTGCTAAGAAGAATTCTCTAGATGAGAAAACTTGCAAACACGTATGCAGGTACATCTAAGATGAAATGAGCGCAGCACTATCTTTAAAATAATAAAAACCTGGAATATTGAAATAATCCTAATCTACAGCAGTATTGATATAATAACCTAAGATAGTTAAAGAAGACAAAGAGTAAATATATTATCTAAAATAAAATGGAGACTGTGAAGAAATAGATCAGCCTTATCCAAGAACATAACTACCTATTTAACAGACATTTCCAACTAGTTTAACATAGAATTAAATGAGTAAATAGAAAGATCATACTTTAGAAAAGGCTTAAGGGGGGAAGGTTAAAAATACTGATAGTTTAGGTATGCAGAAATTAAAAGATGGATTTGAAAAGAGTTATGATAAAGATGGCTATCAAAATGAACGAAACTAAGTTAAAGAAAATGAGAAAACTTGGGAATAAGAAAAAAGAAGAGGGATAGGCAATTATAATTAAAGATAAGAAAAGGAATAAATAATTAAGAAAGAACAAAGAAAGGGAAGTAGTTACATTGAGGACAATAGTTCTGATGAAGAGGAAGAAGAGGAGAAAGAAATTAAAAGAGATGAAAAACAACGAATTAAAGGAAGCTAGCCTAATGGAAGAAATCATTTTGAAAGCTATTAAGATACATACGGTTCTAATTTCAAAGAAGAGCCTTTAAATAATAAAGGAAAAGCAAGAACACGAATTGATGGAGATTAAGGAGTTAAGTTATTGGAAAAAGCAAGGATATAAAATTAGAATAAAAATATTTAAAATAATAAAGATGAAGATGATGATAGCGATAGTGAATAAACATATCAAGCGGATGTTAATAAAGCATCAAGTAGAATATACAATAGACAAGAAGGAGAAAGAGAAAATAGAAATGTTGCAAGAAACTAGCCAGATTATAACTAAGCGAATAATTAAACTGAAGACTTTTTCCCAGAAAAAATAGAACCCAAGAAAAATAATGGAGAAAGAAGATAATAAATTAACTCGCAGATTGCAGATTATGATTAATAATATACAAGGAATAACGATCATTTACAGCAGAAGCAGAAGGTTTAAGTTGGCGATTATTTGAAATAATAAATTCGCTAAGAAAATGCATTCTCT
>Ga0302285_10002528_pt1 | contig 10173 bp, 10 predicted proteins | sample III_Fen_E2_2_FD_200455 | JGI IMG/M metagenome (GOLD analysis project Ga0302285, IMG submission 200455) | Peat permafrost microbial communities from Stordalen Mire near Abisko, Sweden - III_Fen_E2_2 | ecosystem: Environmental > Terrestrial > Soil > Wetlands > Permafrost | place: Sweden: Abisko...
TATTGTTACCGGCGGTTGCTGTAACGGTATTTTGTTGTCCTCCCATGGTTGGAAAACCGTTGTTGTTGTTTTGCATTAGCTGAAGCCTGGTTTGTTGTTGCTGAGCTGCTGCCAATGCTTTGCTGGCTTCCTGTTCCTGCTTCCTGATGCGGCTGATGATTTTGTCGATTGTGGCTAATTGCTCTTTTTCAGGGAGTTTGGCAATTGCCTGCAAGCTGTCCTGAAGTATCACGGTGTTGCTGAAACCTGCAAGCGCATTCAAAATTTCGGCACGTTTGGTGACACGTTCAAAATCGTCATGGTCACTTTTAATGGTTTTGGCGGCAGCAGCGTAGCAAGGCTGTGCTTTCAGATAAATTTTGTCGTTGTAATAGAGGTCGCCCAATTTAATATTGGCCGTCATCTTATCGAAGTTGTCGGGTGTTTTGGCATTGATGGCTTTTTCGTAGCACTCAATTGCCTTCTTCTTGTTGTTTTCCTGAAGATAGATGGTGCCCATCACCACGTAGATGCGGTCGATATATTCTTTGTTTTTGGGCGATTTTGCCATTTTGTAGAGTTCCTTCAGCACTTTGTCGGTTTTGTCGCCGGCTACTTGTGCGCGTTGAAGGCGTGCGGCAAATTCCATTTCGTAGGTTGGACTTGCTTTAATTACAGCAGTATAAGCATTGTAAGCAGCTACTTTATCGCCCAGGATGGTGCTTAATTGACCAAGAATGAAGTTAAAGCGATTTTTGAGGTAGTTGTTCGACTCGTTGTCGATGGCCGTTTTAAGAAAAGGAGTGGCCTCAGAGTATTTTTTTTCTTTCAATAGCAAATCGGCGGATGTGGCTGCATAATGTCCATTTACAACCAGATTGTGCGTGTTTTTTCTACCTACTTTATTCAGCGCATCTTCGGCTTCGTAGTACCAACCCATTTCGGTAAAACAGCGTGCGCGACCTATTTGAGCTTCGTTCACCACGTCTGCTTCGGTTGAGAAATGTTTCACAATGTAGGCGTAAGTGCCCATTGCTCCAAGAAAATCGGCTTTGTGAAATTCGGCCTGAGCAAGCAACAACCACGCCTGACTAATCATCGGGTTGTACTCCTCCTTGCTCATGAAAGCAATGTATTTCGGGTCCCTTGTTTTGTTGTAATTCTTGGCGGGTTTTACTTTGATGGAGCGCAACTTCATTGCTATGAATGCTGATGGGGTACATCGGCAAAAGTTGTGAATAGTTATCCTTTTGTGCTTTGTTGATATTGTCTATTCCTTCTTTATAGCTTTGATAACCATTGAAATAAACATTGAAGCGGGTGGAAAACGCATTGGTGCCGCGTGTGAGCCACGTATTTTTGGTGGTGGTGCAGCCAATGAATAGTAAAATGGCTGAAATATAGATAAATAAGAATTTTATTTGTCGCTTCATACGAGGCAAAAATAGAAATGAGAATGCAAATGTACTATTAATAACGCTGTTTGCCTAAAATTGTTGCCTGTTTCTTGTGGAGAAAATTGTGAAGTCTTTTCAAAACAGAGGTGCAATATGGCAATAATTGCGGTGATGCAATTATTTGCTGTTGTCGCATTGTAACAATTTCACGGTACACACCAAAGAAGAGTAGGGAGGTATTCTGTGTCTGTCGCCACTCACTCCGTAGGCCAAAATTGAGGGGAAGATAAAGTCGGCTTGTTCTCCCACTTTCATTTTGCGCAGAGCGAGGTCGAGTCCGCTGAAACTTTCGCCTTTTCCCAAAAGAATGGTGGTGGTTTTCGTGCTATTGAGGTTCGAGTAGCAGGGTCTTCCATCTAACAATTGAATGCTGTATTGGTAGGTAACCGATTGTTTAGATTTATGTTGCGAGCTGTTGCCAACTACATTGACAGAGCACCAAAAACCCAAACTGTCTTTCTTTAACGACAATTTATTTTTGGCAATATATTGTTCTATTGTCTTATCTTCATTGCTCACAATGGCCTTGTTAAGCGTAATCAGGTTCTCTTGCTCTTCGTCCACCTGCGGACGGTTGGAAGGGAGTTGCGGTTGCTGATGGCAAGAGAAAATGAACAAAGTCAAAAGCAATATGCTGCTGTTTAATATGATATATAAGTGTCGTTTTTGCATTTTTATGTGTTAGTCGCCAATTATTTTTACCAATACCCGTTTTTTGCGTTTGCCATCAAACTCGCCATAGAAGATTTGCTCCCACGGACCGAAATCAAGTTTCCCGTTGGTGATGGCCACCACCACTTCGCGTCCCATCACCTGGCGTTTGAGATGTGCATCGGCATTGTCTTCGTAGCCATTGTGGTGGTATTGGCTATAAGGTTTTTCGGGAGCCAGTTTTTCGAGCCACGTTTCCATGTCCTGATGCAGTCCGCTTTCATCGTCATTGATAAAGACACTTGCAGTGATATGCATAGCGTTGCAGAGTAAGAACCCCTCGCGAATGCCACTTTCGAGCAAACACTTTTCCACTTCGGGCGTGACATTGATAAACTCACGTCGTTGCGATGCTTCAAACCAAAGTTCTTTACGATAACTTTTCATCATTATTTTACTGTCAACAAGTTAGCTTATGATGTTGCCGAATGGTCTACTCTGTAATTACTGTTTTGCTTTTGGGATATTTGATTGTATATTTCAAAATCACCTGCTTGGTTTCGTTGGGGTTTAAGTCGATATCCCATTGTACTTTCCCAGTATTTGGGTTTTGAATACCACCCGAAAGTTCGACTGTTTCTACCTGAATCTCTTTGGTTGATGAAATTGGCACCTGATCATACAATTTTGCTTTGATGGGGTATGTTTTATTGTTGCGAATTGTGAGTTTCCAAGCAAAAGTCTCTTTTTTAGTTGATCCCAAAAATGGCGATTCGGAATAATCTTTAATTTTTTCTCGGTTTACACTTATGTTGTTGTCAATGCCAAACGAAATATCGAGTGTGTCACTGAATTGTTGAGTATTGATTCTGGATTTGCCCACAAACGAATTTTCTAAATAGACATTTGCTTCGCCATCTATTAAATCGGCTTGATACCAGTCACTTACTTTTCCAATCAAAAATACATTCTTTGATAATTTTGGAATGGCGCGGTATTCGTAAGCTGCCTTTAATTCAGTCTCTCTGAATTTTATGGTGTTCGTTTTGTTGTCGGAGTTGACGGTTTGCGGGGCATCTATTGTATATTCATTCGATGTTTCGTTTTTCGATGTAATAGTTAATGGCGTGCCTGACTTGTCCTTATCTTGCTTGGTTGTAATTAAGACTACTCCGTTTGCCCCACGGCTTCCATAAATCGCAGTAGCAGAGGCATCTTTCAGTATATCAATTTTTTCAATATCGTTTGGAGATATTGCCGATATATCTGATTGAGGGATGCCGTCTACAATGTACAGCGGATTATTATTGCTCATACTGGCATACCCTCTGATTTTTAGTTCAGTAGGAGCCAAAAAACCCGCATTATTTGTTATGGCAACTCCTGCAACTCTATTATTTAATGTTTCAGTGATAGACGGTTCGTAAAATTTGAGATAATTGGTGGAAAGCGTTGGGATTTGCGCTGAAATATTGGTCTTGGCGGTGGATAGCTTTAGGTCAACTTCTTTCCAGTCAATGCCTGTGTTTTGGGCAATGTTTGCTTTATATGAGATTGTTAATGGCTTATTGATGCTTGAAAAACGGATGTCATACGAAGGATACCAGCTTGCGTTGTCAACAAGGTATGTCAGTTTGATGGTTGATGTTTGTGCCTGTTTTGAGTCAACGGTAACGGTAATAATTCCCGAAGGCAATACATTCTTAGAATTTAAAGAGTTAAGTTGATTCTTGAGTTTGTCCACTTTCTTCGTATAATCCTTTATTACACGTTGCTTTTTCAGTATTTCGGTCGTATATTTCTCCACATTATCGCCATAAATCAAATTGAGCGATTTAAATACTTCAGGATTAATGGCTTGTTCTTTTCCGGTCACACTCTTATTCGATTTCAAAAACTCCAATTTTTCATTCAATACTTTGATAGCAATCTCTTCATCTTCAATTTTATACGCGTATTGTTCTATATTAGAGTCTAAATCAGTGATTTCCTTTGTTTTTTCAAGTTCATTGATGAAGTCATTATGCAACTGAACATTCAGAATTGTGAATTTGCCATCACCATCCACCCTAACGCTCTCTTTGTTGATATAGGGAGAAAGATTTTTAAACGACAAGACAGATTTGCCTTGCCCTAATTCAAACTTAGCCACATTTTCAAGCTGAACCCCTTTGGGGAAGACGGTTGCTTTTGAAATTTTAGAGTTAATGTCTTTTTCGGTTTGGCTAAATAGTGCCGATTGAAATCCAATCAACATTATTACACATCCAATCAATGTTTTGGTTGCATTCATTGTGTTAGATTTATTTAGTGGTAATATTCTGTTATTTTTCGGCTGAGAGAAACGGTTTTAGGTGTGTTTTGCAAGAACCGAATTCAGGATTTCGATGCTTTTTGCTTTTTCTTTTTGTACCCCTGATACACCAGATAGGCAACAAACAGAATTCCAAGCACAAGCATTACGTGGCTCAATTCGTTGGAGTACTGGTAAATCAAGCTTCTGTTCTGACGCAAAAAATATCCCATTGCTGCCAGAATACTGCTCCACAAAAAAGCGCCCAGCACCGTGTATAGGATAAATTTTCCGATTGGCATTTTAGAAATACCGGCAGGAATGGAAATCAGGTGTCGGATAACAGGCACTAAACGCCCTAAAAAGGTGGACATATTACCGTGCTTTACAAAATAATGCTCGGCTTTTTCCAGCTTGGCTACACTGAGAAGACATAAATGACCTATTTTGCTGTCGGCAAATTTATAGATGATAAGACGGCCTAATGACATTGAAATCAGGTAGTTGAATGTTGCGCCAATCAGCGAACCAAAAGTAGAACAAGCCACCACAAGATAGATATTCAAACTGCCTTCGGCGGCTTTCCATGCTGCGGGCGGAATTACTAACTCGGATGGAAGAGGAATAAAAGAGCTTTCGATTGCCATTAACAGCGTGATGGTGAAATAGTTAATATTTCCCATATACCAATCGATAAGCGAACTGAAAATTGACATAGAGTAGGGTGTTATTGAGCTTTATTCGGTAGTTTTGTCACTAATATCGGGCAAAGCTTCGGGGCAAATATCCAGAAAAATGACTGATGCATTGGCATTTATCTCGCGGGCTTTGGTGAGCAGTTCGAGTGCCTTGTTGATATTGCCAAGTTTATAATAAGCGATAGATAAGAAGAGTTGAATGTTTTCGAGCGTGCTGTCTTGGACAAAAGCCTCTGAGTAGCAGTCGAGTGCCGATTGATAAAGACCAAGGTCGATGTAAATATTGCCAAGCGCTACCCATGTGTCGGGTTGGTCATTTTCAAGCTCAATCGATTTTTTGTAGGCAGCTTCGGCTTCTTTTATCTGATTTGTATTTACGTAAGCTTCAGCCAGATAGACCCATGTTTCAAAATTATCGATGTCGAGTGCCAACGATTTTTGCAGATATTCAATACTTTCGGTGGCGGCATCCAGTTCCAGGCAACAGATTCCCATTCCTGTCCATGCATCGGCGTTTAACTCGTTCAAGTCAAGCGAGAGACGATAACACGCTTTGGCGTTCTCGTATTGATCCATTTTTTCGTAGCATTCTCCCATAAACACCTGTAAAAGATCGGGATAGGCCACTTTGTCTTCACATTGGCGGTAGCATTCGAGCGATTCTTCATAACGGTTGAGATGAAACAAAGCATTGCCTTTTTGTAGCCATCCTCCAAAATCGTTTTCGTCAATCACCGTCACGTAGTCGAATGCATCCAATGCGCGCGTAAAATCGGATTGATTGAAATAGACCAATCCAAGATTAAACCATGCTTCGATAGAATACGGATCCACATTTATCATGCGGTTGTAATATTCGATAGCCGTGTTGGTCTCTTCCGTTTGCTCATAGCAAAAAGCTGCATCTTGCAGTAAATCAATATCATTCGGAAATTCAGCCAATCCTTTTTCGAGATATTCGATTGCTTGTTTGTAATAACAATTGGCGATGAACACATGGGCAATGTCGAGGCAAATAAAGTTCAGCTCAGCCTCTTCGGTGTCTAACAAGCGGTTGAAAATAGTCATTGCTTCGGTGTCGCGATGCAGTCGCAGCAAGGCATCCCCTTTGAGCAGTTGTGTCTCTAAATCGTTTTGATTGCTCACCCGTTCGAGCAGTTGCAGTGCCTTGCGGGTTTCGCCCGAGGCAAGAAACACTTTTGCTCTTTTGGTTTGCAGGGCGGAACTCCCAGGATGCAGTTTCATACCCAAATCAATCGCTTTCGACGATTCTTTGGGCTTGCCGCAATTGAGATAATAATCCACAATTACTTCCAGCTCTTCTACATCAAAATAGCCCACAGTGCGGCTTTGCAACGCTTGTTCGTAGCGTCGCACCACCTCTTGCGAGTCGTCATCGAATAAAAAATCCTGGCTATTTTCTTTCATTCTGTCCCAATTTTTTTGCAAAGGTACTCCATTTTGCCCGTTTCTCCCATTTTTTGCTCCCTAAAAGTTATTAACAAATTGGTTTTCAGTGGGTGAGTGGCACTTTTATCCTACAAGAACCGGTCGGTGCTTACTTCGGTTTTTTGTTTGATTTGGTCGTAGTAATATTTTGAATTGCGCATGCTAATTGCAATTTCGCGGTAACTTTGCTTTTGTTATTATCAGGTCAACGCAGGTCCAAGAGTAAATAATAATGAAATAGACAAAATAACATAAAGCCAAAACATAATCATCCCTTTAATTCTTCTTTTATGGCTTAAGTCATCATAATGCTTGCAAATCTCATTTTGATTTTTGTATAAATAAAAATGATTGAAACCAATCACAATTACTCCAAATGCAATTCCTATTAACTGCGTAGTCTGTTTGTCTATTCCAAGTTCTTTTAATTTGACATTAAAAAAATAGGAGATAACAATTGCTATAGTAAAAATATTAAACACAACAAGCATACTAATTAGGAGGTAAGAGTTGTGTCCAAATAATTCTGTTTTTCTTCCATCTTTCCTAAGAAAATACATCAGCCAGTAATACATTTCTTTAATCATATCTATACAATGAAGTCGTCTTGATTTTTACAAAATTTAAATACTAAAAAAGGGGAAGTTCCGTTTTATGAGTAGCAAACACCATAAAACAAAATCTTCCCCATGTACAAAGTACTCGACAAAGATACAATAAATAAAGAAATAGTACCATATCTTCCAGTTCCCAAGAGAGGGCTTAAAACAAAGAGCGATATTGCCGAGATTGTCAATTGCATATTATACAAGTTCAAAACAGGTTGTCAATGGCATATGTTGCCTGTCGAAAGTTTATTTTCGGGTGTCGTATTGCATTATAAAACAGTATTCGGCTATTTTCGAAAGTGGTGTAAATCAGAATTAATCAGGCGAATATGGGTTATCTTATTAGACAGACATAGAGGCTCATTGGACATGTCCAGCGTTGATTTGGATGGTAGCCATACCACCGCTTTACGCGGAGGAGAACTGGTTGCTTATCAGGGTCGCAAGAAAAGAAAAACAACCAATGCCCTTTATCTTACCGACAGGCAAGGTATCCCATTAGCCATGTCAGACCCAATAGAAGGGAATCATAACGATTTACACCAAATCAAAGAACGCTTTACAGATATTATTGATACACTGGATAGTGCTAATATAAGGGTTGAGGGTCTGTTCCTTAATGCTGATGCAGGGTTTGATTCTATGGAATTCAGACAATTCTGTATTTCTCATGAAATCATCCCCAATATTGCAATCAATTACCGTAATGGAACAAATACAGACGACATCTTTTTCGATGAATTGCTCTATAAACAACGATATTGCATTGAACGAACAAATGCCTGGATGGATAATTTCAGATCGCTTTTGAACAGATTTGATGTTACCGGTTCCAGTTGGTCTGGTTTTAATTATATCGCTTTCATTACTATATTGCTTGAAAAAATTAACAATAAGAAAAAGTCAAGATAACTTCATTGCATCTACTTTGCATAAAACGATGGTGTCAGGAATGTTATTTGCATGAAAAGGAATATCTCTCATTAGAAGTGTTGCCACCCTGCTAAGCGGGATGAAACATTGGATACTGTGGACGAGTGAAACGGAGGGGTTAGAGTTGATACCGAATGTAATCTTGCGAATTATCATATAAGTGAATACTAATCTGCTTTCGCATTCTGTGTCAACTCACTCGAATGGAAAATCGAATGTCAGCGACCGCTGATCAAAGGTCAACCAAGTTAATTTAGAGCGGCTAATACTATGTGCCCTCATTATCCCTTTCAAAATCCAATCATTTAATTACAAAATCGGCTCATAGTTATCTTTTTCAGTGTAATAAACGAGCCTTTTATTGCAAAAGCTGTTCTACTCACCGTATCTCAGCGCCTTCTCATGCAGTTGCTCAGTGTAATACAAGTCAATTACACCGAGTATAAGGAGGAACCTCTGAGAACCGTTGAGGAATGCTTTCAAAATCCAATCATTTAGTTTCAAAATCCGCTCATTGTTTTTAGAATAAATAACTCTACTTGTCAAATGATAAATGATTTCGATTCGCCCCATTGTTTCTTTGCATTACCGGAAACAACACAGAAGAATATTGCGTTTTGTGAAGGTTGAAAAAATTAGTTCTTTGACCGTCTTTTGCAAATAAATCGACTGAATCGCCGATGAAACAACTCAATCTCGCGAATGTAACGTGACATTGTACCAATGTAAGCTGTTTTTCGCGAAACTCACGTCTCATTGTACCAATGTAAGCTGTATCTCGCGAATGTAAGGCTACATTGTACCGATGTAAGCTGTTTCTCGCCAAACTCACGTCACATTATACCGATGTAAGCTTACATTATACCGATGTTGCTTGTTTCTCGCGAATGTAACGTGACATCGTACCAATGTCAGCTGTTTTTCGCGAGATTCGCCTTACATAGAGAAAGAAACAGTTGAATCAGCGACAGAATCAGTTCGGTTTATCGGTTTTCAGGCTTACATAGTCGTATAACAGGGTAACATAGTGGCATATTCACCCTGCATTATCGGGGTAACGCGTGAAACACACAGTGAATCGATTGTTTTATAGAGAAGTTTAATGCAAAAAACGGCACAAAGAGACAGAGTGGTCGGTTTTCAGCACACTGTTGTAACTCAACCTCAACACATTGAAACGGGAAAAGTGTCGGTTCGAAAAGATAGACTTCAAAAGGGAGTTTCCGGCAATTAATCTCTTATTTTTTTACCCCTTAAAAACAGCACACACATGAAAAGAGCAAAACTTGTACTGGATTTTATCCGTTTGTCAATTTTAGAGAAAGTTGCATTTTACCGCAATGTGATTGACAAATTAAAAAGTAACCCCTTGTTTACCGATCCCGATGTGACTCTTGCCGATGCCACAACCTCAGTAGATACATTGGAAAGTGATTACATGAAAGCCCGCAACGGAGGCATTGCCGAAACGGCAGCCATGCATCAGGCCGAAGATGATGCCGATAAGATTTTCCGCAAACTGGCAGCGTATGTCGAACGTATTGCCAACGAAGACGACACCATAATTCTTCAGGCAGGCTTTAACCTGTCGAAAGACCCAAGTCCACGTCAACAACCGGTACTATCGGTTGCCGATGGCGACAAACCGGGCTCGGTTTCCCTTCGTCGTAAAGCTGTGATGGGTGCCCGTTCCTACAGTTGGCAATTAGCTACCGCCATACTGCCTACCACGGAAGAGGGTTGGAAATCGGCAGGTGTCTCCACCCGTGTCGATTATGAAATCGACAGTCTTACCAGCGGTACCCGTTATTTTTTCAGAGTAGCCGCCGTTACTCCCGATGGTATCGCCGCTTTTTGTGAACCTGTAAGCCGTATTGTACAGTAAACCCAGAACCGACACACCCAAAAAACTCCGTAGGGAAGAGATATCCCCACGGAGTTTTTTTGTGTACATCCTTTCGTATCTGCCGGAGAGTTGGTAAAACCTTAAATGATTATCCGCAAAACGACCTAAAATAGAACAATTAGTTTTTCTAACCCTACCCCCTGCGGGTACTTCCCTTGATCACAAGGGGAGACAAATCTGCAAGAGCACCTTGCACACG
>Ga0302285_10002529_pt1 | contig 10168 bp, 5 predicted proteins | sample III_Fen_E2_2_FD_200455 | JGI IMG/M metagenome (GOLD analysis project Ga0302285, IMG submission 200455) | Peat permafrost microbial communities from Stordalen Mire near Abisko, Sweden - III_Fen_E2_2 | ecosystem: Environmental > Terrestrial > Soil > Wetlands > Permafrost | place: Sweden: Abisko...
AACCCCCCCCCCCCCCCCCCCCCCAGGAATCTTATCTCAATCATTTTTGGCGAAAAACGACATCAGACTGATGAGAAATTAGAGTGAAAACAAGTGAGTTTAGTTGATAGTTTAAATAAAAGAAAACCTTGATTGCAAGGTTACCTTGAAGTGCTCATTCTAGCATTCAAAATGATACTAACTCAAAAACTAAAACAGAAAATAAACATGAAGGTTTCTTCTTCTATTTATCTTTTATTTTAAAAGCTGCAGAAACTTGACAAAAGATCATACCTTGTTTCAATTAACCTACACAAAATCTCAAAATATTACATAATAATCCCTAAATCAATAAATCTACAGCGACTCCTTTAGTATTTCTGTTTTAATTAGCATATGTTATCTTTCCTTTATGTTGTCGTGCAATGACTGCAAGCCTTCCTTCTAATGGAATAGAAGGAAATTTTAATTCAAGAGTCTTTAGTTATTTAAGATTTGATAGCTGTTTTTAATAAAGCGAACAAAAATCAAGCAATAATTCAATCAAAAGGTAGGAGCAATTTTAAAGAGACATTTTCAAACAATTATTTGCCTAGAAAATATGATCATTTGTTTTTTTATGTTGTCTTAACGAACATTCCCTTCGATTCTTTGTTTAGTTTAGTTCAAAAGAAGTTAATCTTTGAGTTACAATCGCTACAAGGATAAAGGTTATTTTATTTCATTATTGTTCCTGGGAAGTATTTTTGGAGTTGGTATTATTCTCCTTGTGAGTTATCTTGCCAAGCTAAAAACTAATTAATCTTGTTCTTTTTGCAAAGAAACTATTCAATTATTATCCTTAAGAATTAGCATATCTCTTCAGTTGATAGGATGAACAAAAATAGTGATCAACTTTCAACTAGCTAAGCTATCGAATTGTCCTTCTTCCCTTTTATGAATAAAAAGCTCTATTTATGTTAATCGCTTTTTCACTGGAATTTGGTAAGTTGTGCAATGAAACCTGGATATCAAAGAGATACTGCCCAATGCATTTTATTTCCTTGATTTTTATGCTCTTCTTGCTATCTATCCCATTTGAAAGCAATAAGAAATCTTAGTTGTTTTTGTGTCTATTTTGAGATAAGCAATTACATATTCCTTCATTATTCTCAATTTCCTTCTGTGCTGTATCTTCTCTTTAAATTTCTATCTCTATTTGTCTTCCAAGAAACCTCCACTCTTCTTCTTTTGCTGCGAATACTAGTTATTATCCTCTGAATTTTCCACCAATAACAAAAAATCAAATTGATTTTCCAAATTCCCCGTTCTTAACTAAAAATCTAAGAACAAACTCCCATTCTCCCCAAACAAAAACTAAAGTGTCATACTTTGAAGAATATTCACCAAATAAGCTGCTTAAAACATGTAACCTTGGTTTTCCTATCTTAACCAATTATTTTTCTTCTTAATCCTCTTAAGTCAATGATCATAAAATACAATACCATTAATGAATATTCTCTTGCAATGCGAAATAGGTAACAAAAATAGATGCATTCAAGTTAGTTTGAGAAATTTATTTCCTTAAATCATGCATAAACCTCCCCATGTTTTACAGATTCTTACCAGCAACTGTTTCAAAAACGTTGATCAAAGTCAACTATTCTAAGATAAGAGATAGAAAATAAGATATTTTAATTATTTATCTTCTCTGCTCTACAAATTGCGATTAGATTCCTAAATCGATTGATTAAGAAAAAAAACAACGCTAAAATCAAAGAGTCTTCCAAAATACTTCTCCTCATCCTTTTCCTCTATCATCACCTCTTAAATGGCTGATCAACTCGACAAAAAAACCAGACAATGCAGCTTTCATCCTGGATTCTTCTGCGAATCCTTTTCAACTGACTCCAAAATACTCAAACAATGTCCATTTGTTTGCATCCGTTGCATATTAGAAAAGCGTGCACCATTGAATTCTCTTATACTCATTGAAGAAGCTTTAAACAAAGAAGGGCATGTCCTTACCGGTTGGCCAGTATTAAACAACCAAGGTGAGTAGATTATCTAACTAATCGACAAAATGGCATAGCAAGAATCATAAAAAACCAATCACGTCGACTTACGCCTTCAAATCTCAGATTTCTTTGATTAATTCTAGACTAAAATTCTAAAGACCATTGCCGAAACCAAAAAAAATCTCCTTATTCAAGCAGACAAATACATCGATCTCAGCAACACAGCGATCAATTTATATCGAGAAGTAGCTGAAATCGAGAAACTTCAAGAGATTCTGCAAAACAGCAATAGATTAACGGAATCTGAATCGATATCTTAACTCGAATAGTTGATTCTCAAGAAAGCTAATGAAATTGATACCAACACAAGTCGATTGGAAGCTGCGATATAGCTCCTCGAAGAATAAAAAGTTTTATTTGACTTTGAATTTCCAACAACAATTGCAAACAGCATTCAAGAATCCATCAAGAAAATAACGTTCTTTTAGTTAGACGATCAAACAGCAACTTCAATACAGCAGTCGTTGATTCAAAGCACTGTCAAGAAAGAATGCAAAAATGCACATTCAATCATCAGGTTAATCGCGAATAAATCTAACATGTGCTCATCGAAGTTCCTAAATGAACTAGAAGAAGTTCTTTCGAAGTTTAACTTCATATTCGATGGTGTTAACTTCGATTGCAAGCGAAATGATGCTTTTGAGAACCTGACTTTAACTTAAAAGTAAGATAAAAACACTTTGACTAACTCCGTCATCGAAGAAAAGACATTCCGTAAAATCAACAACAGCTCGAATGTATATGCTTATATGACACAACCGATAGTGCCTTCATTGAAATATCTTCTGAGGATATCGTATAAGATATCATAATCTAATTGTAACTCGTGGATTGGGTTATGTTTTAGATCAGGAAACGATGATTCTTGGGTTCAAGAGCAATTGAATTTTGGTCTGAATGTTGTAGGTAAAGTTGCAAATGTTGAAAAGGGAACGAATGTATGGGCGAAACGAGCTGGAGAAGGAGAGATTGAAGTGAGAATATCAATAGAAGATTCGATATTTTAAGTTATTGACTTACCAAGCAGAGAGAATGTAGTTGGGTTGACGCATAGTCAAAGAATATTTAGGCCATAAGATTAGTATTACCTCGTGTTGTATTTATATCAGAATTCAGATCAGCTTGCGATCAAGGATCTACAGATTTTAGATGAGTTCCCGTCGATTTGAAGAGTTAAAGATCGAAAAGAACAAAATTATTTTGTATTTTGTATTATTTGAATTTTGTTTATAGAAAAATTCAGAATTTTTGTTATTGTATGTGTTTCCAGTTTCAGAAAGAGAAATGAGATCAACTAAGCAATAAAAGGGAACACAAAATTTAATTTATAATTGATATTCATATTAGTAGGGAGATGTTAATTATATAATTAGTATTGTGGTATTTTTTAATCTGTAATCAGAGTTAGTTATTGTCCTTCAAAAGTAGATAAAGTGTAACATTTATTTGGGGGCTGTAATTAAATTTCTTAATTGAGAGAGAAGATCAAATTTGAAACTGTTTAGTAATCTTCCATAAGACTCCTTATTTTTTCTCTTAAAAGTATAACTGTTTAAAGTTCGAGAGAAAAATAATTTTTATTGCTGAAACAAAAGAACAAACAAACAATCACACAAACAACTTATTTATAATTATTTCCTCAAGATATTTCTCTTGAGAATATTAGCTCAAATCTGGAGGAATCAATCGATTTGAACCTTAACCTAAACTGATTTATTTGAGAGGCATATTTAGAAATCTAATCTGTAATTGCAATTTGTTTTAAAATGAGAATAGATTATATAAAAACTAAATCTACCTTACTTAAACTCGAACATCAGTAAATTTAACCAATCTAGTTGCAGGAGTCTTTTTGTTAAAATTATGCCATTTTGAAAAAAGTTACAATTTCATTTTAAGATTGCTTGAACTGAGCTTTCAATGAAAAAAAAAAGAAAAGATAATCATCTATGTGATAAAAATAGGAATATTTACGTTATTAGATACAACAAAAAAGTCTTTTGTTTGGAAAATAATGACTTAATGTTGCATTCATATTTCATTATTCAATAGATTATGGAGTCTAAATTTCTCCAAAATTTTGAAACTCTTATGTGAACACCCTCGAACTTGTTGTTTTCATGAAAGAAGACAACGAACACAGCAATCACAAAAACAACTAAAAACTAAATCAGATAACAAGAGAGACTAAGTCACTTTTGTTTTTCTAAAATTGGCATAAAGAAATTTAATGCATTTAGAGGCATTATGAGGATAATATTTTGTCCTTTTTTGTTTAGAATGATTTTGGCAACAATCCAAAACTAAGAAACTACTCTAAAGATCTTTGCTTTTGTTGTCTTTGCGTGTTATGCTTTCATGGGGAGTAACAATGATAAAAGGAGAAAATAATATGAATATAATTAATATTTGAGTTTGTATTTATCGTCATTTTATTCTTCGATTTTCCGATATTTTCCAAAGTAATAATGAAAAATTATTATTGAATAAATGTGAAAGCATCCAACAATATCTAAAACATACATAACAGCATAACAAAATAATTCATATTTATATTTTTGTGTTATGTCTCTTGGTAATCTCTCTAAAGTGTGTCTTCTTCTTCTTCTTCAGCAGAATAGCATGGCGAAGAGAGCAAGAACAGCGAAAGCAATATGAGATCCAGATGTGCAAAGCTTGGTGGTTGAATCGAGGTTGTATCCACTCACACAATTTGTGCAAGTAGTTGCAGCAGCACTGGCACAAGTGTCACAGTGAGCCAAGGAGGCATTAGCACAAGTAGCAGAAACTGTGGTGGCTAATGCGACTAAGAGGATGAAGGCGAAGAGTTTGTTCATTTGAGGAAAAAGTCTGTTGAATTGGTTTGAGATGTTATGGTTTGTTTTTTTTGATTAATTATTTATTGTTTTGGTTGCTCTCAACCGAGGATTTCAAGTACCAACGAAGTTGTAGAAAAAAATGAATAAATACAAAAAATATAACCGGAAAGCAGTTATGACTTACGATTATTTAATCTTATTACTTTAAACAGAGAAGAGTGTTTGAAATAATTAAATTATTTATTGAATCTTGCAAGCCCATAAACTCTGATGGGATTATTAATTTGAAAAAAAAAACAAAAACATTGATTCTAGGGATATTTGTTCTCATATGTTTTAATAAAATGTAAGTGAAAAAATACTATTGTGCATGCCAAAATTGCAAGGAGGGGATAGATAGAGATAATCAAGAAATAAAGAGATAGTTTGGAACAAGATAATGCATCTAAATGAAGATAGCTGCTGAGGAAATATCATATGCAATATTATTACTCAAAAGAGCTACCATTTTCACTTATGTTTGTTTCCTTTCATATTTAGAGACATTTAAACATTGTTGCTAGCTAAAAGAATAATTTAGTTGGGGATATCAATTTTTGTGTGGTATGGATGGGGGGAATTCGAGAAAAAACCTAAGTTACGAGATTGACTGTGGGGTTTGCAGGTAACATTTTAGGTGAAGTAGATTGGTCGGATTTCAAATTATTGGGGAAAGGAATTGTAATTAAATTCTGACTATGAGAACGAATATGATGTTTTTCCCTTGATTTGAACATATTATTTTTCAAATCAAGTTTATTCTTGATTACTAAAAAGAGAAATGGGCTAGAATCATCATAGATCTTTGAATTAAAAGTGATTATAACTGACAAAAATGATAGATTACACTAACGAAATGAAGAAATTAACATGAGAATACAAATAATGAACATTATGCCATCTCTTACTGATGAAAAATCTTGAAAAGTTAAACTCTCCATTGAAATAAGCTGTTGATTGATAATTGTAAATACTTTTGAATGCTTGTTTCGTTTAAACTTAAGGAGATCATTTTCCCTTAGCAGAATTGATTAAACTCTTCTTTATGAGATTTTATTAGACTCAAATAATGCATTAAGGAGAAAAATCACCATTTAATTATTAATCCCCTCCCCCCCTGATCAGCTAGCTCTCTCGGATCTAAGTCCAGCAGAGATTAAAAAAGTGAAGAAGCAATAGGGAGAAAGGCATTAAAGACAAGAAATTGAAAGATATTTTTAGATAGGGAAGAGAGGGTTTAATAAGAATGGAGTTGTTAGTTAGCATAGTGGCTTTAGTGTTTAGTGTGTTATTGCATAGGTTGTGAGATATTAGATTATATGGAGGAGTAAATGAAGGATATGGTATTGTTTAGCTTAAGAGAGTTTATTGGGGTAATTCTTGGATTTCAGGATGTATTATGTGTGGCGTTGAGAAGGAGAGATAAAGGGAAAAAAGTTAAATTGTTAGATTTTGAAAATTTTTGAGGATTGCAAAGGAAAAATTAGATTATTTGGATTCAATTGTTTTTCTTTCAAGAAATTTTGTCATATTTATTTAGAATGGATTATTGTAAAGAGAGTTTAAATTTTTGTTTAACAGAAGATTATGACTAAAAGAGTTTATTTTATAAAATAGATCTTGAAAATGTATTGAAAAAGAGAAGGGTTTAGGCATGCTCATAATAGAGGATCATCATAATGCTATGTTTGGAAAGAATGTAATAATTTTTTTAAAAAACTCGGAACATTGAAGTCCATGTATTGGAAAACATTCCTTGTTTCTTCTATTAAGAAAATTTTCATACTTTTCTTGTAATCCTCCTCAAATATAACTTTGCTATTAAATTAGTCTCTAGCAAAGAGAGTATTACAAACGCTATTTCCCTTATAAAATAGGGAATTTGCCTCAATAGATAAAGTGAATAAAGACATCTTTGAAACTTAGTGCTCCTCTTTTCATAAAAATAATGTGTTAGATTTTTCAAAAGTGATATGCTCTTTTTCACAAACAAAAACTGTTAGTAGTTTCTTCTTCTTCTACCATTGTTGATATTTATTAAGCAAAAATTCAAAGATATTCAAGCAGTCAAAGCTTCCTTTCGAACTTAATTATTTATATTTTTAGCTTCTTTATCAAATCTATTTTTCATATTGTAAGTAAGTATTCTCTGTAAAACTGTCCCCCAAATTGATTTGGAATCAATATCAATCAAACGAATACACACATACATACTCACACCTAGACAAAAAGAAACTAATACCATATTATCACCTCTTTCTTCAATTTCCTCTTCATTGTTTTGTTAGATTTTATATCGGTGTGGCTTTCGGCTTAACTAATAGCTTATTACTCTGTTGAATGATTCTAAAAAGCACAACAATAACAACATTGTGACTTTAAATCCATTTTTTAATGTCAATTTACCTAGGCATTTTAGGGAATCCATTACGAGTATTGACACCACTTTCGTTGTTTGGTATTTAGTCAATAGAGATGTCTAATGGATAACAATAATAAAACAAAGAGTTTGTATAATTTTAAAATATTGCTATTTTAATCATTATTTTTGGGTAAATGCTCCCCTCCCCCCCACAATCAAAAATATTAATAACAATTTTCATTCATATTTAACAAAAAATTTAATGAATGCTTTACCATTGGGATCTTCTCCTTTTTCAATTTTCTCTTGTCTTTTGTAGAAGATCAACTATTTCTTAAAGGACTAAGCAAAAACAGCGTTCAATTATCAATAAGAAAAAACACATTAAGAATTGTTTATATTTAATTACTTGTAGAATCTTTTATCCTTTATCTTTTTTCTCTTTATTCGTGCTCATAATAGCATCTAAGATCTTTCTGCGACGATACATGCTGACATTGAGTCGGAATGGAACAATCTTATCCATTTAGTTATCAAATTAACCTGTGCTCATCTCTAAAGGAGAAATAAACAGAAAGCATTGTTAATTATTGAGATTTATGATAAAAGTATGTCTATTCGTTCTATTTTTTACTCTTAAAGAAATCAAAGATAGCTCCTTTCTCTGATTCTTCTGAGTTCTTGGATTTATCTCCTTTTTGTACTGAACTCATAATCGAAAGGAACTCCTTGAATTCGATATCTCCTGAACCATCCTCATCGACTTAATCGATTAGCTTCTGCACTTCATCTCTGTTTTGTGCTAATCCCAATGCGATCAATGGATCCTCCAACTCCTCAACACCAATGCTCCCTAGGGTATTTAATGTCGTAAAATACTGAGGATACGTATTAATATTTATCATAATCTACCTGATCCATCGCTATCTAATGACTTGAAATACTTTCTGAGAACTAATATTTCTTCATCTTTGAAATCAATATAATCCTCTTTGCCATGATGTTTCAGCCATTAGCGATCATTGTAGGATGATTAGAACTAGCAATAAACATATGCGAAATGTCATAAACGAAACCATTGTTGCTGAATTTGTATCTTTACAATGAATTTGGATTATTTGAATGTGATTTAGTTATGTTTCTTGGGTTCTTCTTGTTTTTCCTCACTCATATTTTCTCTGATGTGTGTGTGTGTTTTGTTTTGTTTCAAACTGTGATTAGATTAAGAAGGGAAACTGTTTATTATTTTTAATTATCTTGTGATTGCAGTGATTAATTGATTGCTTCAACGCCTCACTTGTAATTTTAAGAAACAAAATATTGTTATGATGAACAAAAATAACATATTTTTCTTGTACAGATTAGAATTAAAATAATAAACAACAATTATTCATCAATCATTCAAAGAATAGCCAGTATTCCATATGGTGTAATTAGTTATTACAAAATAAGAAGAACGTTCGAAAACTAAGAGAATAATGAATATGGTGTCTGAAAAATAAAACATACAAACAGAAATATAAAAGGACGATTTTATCAATACAATCAATTAATAAAGGGTTGAAGTGTTTTTGGTCGATAATATTATAAAAAGGAAAAAAATGAACAGCATAGTAAACAATACAAGGGAGGAGGTGATAATCCTCAATGAAGAAGGGAGTACCTTAATGGAATTGTAGAGTTTTTATATAATCGTAGGGGAATAGTAATAAAATAGAGAATTAGGATGATTTACTGTCACGCAAGGGGGATACCTAAATTATGCTAGGACACTGATTTCATTCTTCTTTTGATGTAATATCACTATTACTACTACAATCTGAAGCATCTTCAAACTGGCTTTAACTGTCTGATAGATTGCTCGAACAAGATCCGTCAGCGACGCAGTTAGATTCCCATGAAGGAGATTGCTATGATTATTCAAGGGGTTGCTGTTGTGAATCAACTATTTCTGTTTCTTTCTGAGACTATTAAAGGAGACTTACCATTAAAGCTTAGAGTTCAGCTGATTCGGCAATCAATTAATGTTGTGATGTAGGTTACTACGGCTATTGAACTGACTGTTATTATTTTTATTGTTATTATCCTTCTGGTTGCTGGAAGTGAGTAAGAAACAGACTTAGCAATTAAGTCTCAACATCTTGTTAGTTTGCTGGGAAGTAGGAATTACTGTTATCACTGCTGTTACTGTCTTCTTAGTAGTGATACATACTCGCAAGGCAATCAGGCTTTTATTCCTTTGAAACCATATTATTGTTATGTAAGTAGTTACTCGAGATGCTATTTTGAATGGAATCCCTATTTGTTCTCAGTGTGCGACTTGCAGATCTTGCAGATGAAGTTAAAGATACGCAATTGTTCTCTTCGTGAATGAGTTATTAAGCGAATCTAGGTTAGATATTATTCTAGGGATTGGCTAGATAAGGCAGCTGAGATTCTAATGGAGATTAGGATTAAGGGAGATTTTCTAATTGATTCGAAGATTAAGACATCATCATCATATTCTCCAAGGATACCTATGCACTTTGAAAGAGAAAAGTAAGGCAATTTATTATTTAGAGACCAACAAAAAATGGAAGAAGAGAGAGAGAGTTTACATGTAAAATTAAAGGAGATGTGTTTGTATGTCCGCAGGTTCGAAGATAGTGCTGAGGGATGCTTAGTCAATGAAATCAGCTGGAGAAGCAGAGAATGTTGTTTAAGGAGGATCTGAGGATTCAAGATAAGCAGAATGCTGAACGTATTGTGGTGGAGAGTGCTATTATTATTGCTGGTTTGATTATGCAGGTTGAGGTTATTCTAGTTTTTATGAATGTTTGTAAGATTGTTGTAGCTGCTGAAGTGTTTTGAGGAATGTCTTTTCAGATATTTTATTGGATTTCTTGTTGCGAGAATTCACTGATGGTAGTAAA
>Ga0302285_10002531_pt1 | contig 10162 bp, 9 predicted proteins | sample III_Fen_E2_2_FD_200455 | JGI IMG/M metagenome (GOLD analysis project Ga0302285, IMG submission 200455) | Peat permafrost microbial communities from Stordalen Mire near Abisko, Sweden - III_Fen_E2_2 | ecosystem: Environmental > Terrestrial > Soil > Wetlands > Permafrost | place: Sweden: Abisko...
GGAAACGCTAGAAAATGAGCCATTTGTATTTTAATTGAATCTGAAGAAGACTCCTAAAATGCTCAATTTAACTGTTACATCAAACAACATTGCTGCAGGTAGTTATTGATTCAAAAAAAAGCTGTTTTCAAGCTTCAAAGTATCAAATAAAATATTGAGTTTTTTGATTTGTTTTTTGATTCTCAAGAAAAATCAACAACACAGCAAAAGTAATAGATCCGCATATTCCCTAAAACTCATCTTAAACAATGCAATGGTAAAACACATTTATGTAATAGGAGTGAAAGATTGGACACAAACGTTTGATTTTATAGAAAAAACTACAGCCTTTGAGAGGGAAGGTTTTTTAAAGTTCTAGAGCAAAAACGGAAAATAAGTGTTTTGTAGGGTTCAAGATAGAGAGTTGTTCGTTTTTTCAAGAAAAGAATGTCCTCACTCGATTCTCTTAACTTTGAGGTTCGATTTATTTTAAGTGAACGCTTAGGTAAAATGCGTTTTTATCACAATTTCATTGGTTTATTCTATTTTAAACTCTTAATTCAGCTGATCCAAAGCAAAACAGGGTCTAGTAATCTTCTGCGTCTTCGAGTATCAGGAGAAAGACCAAAAGCATTTGATTTTTTCTGCGATGATTCAAATGAGCTTTAAAGCTGGTTCAAAGATATAAATTATTAAATTGCAGCATCAGAGCATCTTTTTAAACAAATCCCAAATGTCTCTCTGCTATCAAACTATGAAAAAGTAGAATCATAATAATTTGCTTAATTTTAGCTTCAATGGGTTGCCTAAAACTTCTTTGATTTCATTTAGAAAATCCATATCAGTGAAGGAGAGTTTCTTAAAACTGCAGATTCCTTAGATTTAGTCTTTTTCAAAGGGAAATCTGTAAGTTCATCGGTTGCAAGAACACTTTGTGGGAGTGACTATGAACATGTTGCTCTAGTGCTGAGAGGATCTGATGATAGAATATTTTTTTTTGAGGCTGGATCAAAGCATGGAGTTACACTCTATTCCTGGGAAAAGTTCAGAGAGCATAATTGGAAGGACTATTTTTAGCAGTATTAAATTAGCATACAACACATCAGAAATTAAAAAACTGTTAACTGCACTGATTTTTCATTCTTTTTTCCTATTTTCAGCATCATTTTCAGGAAACTAATATGCGAGCGTAGTTTGAAAATGATCGATAACCTTGAAAAATTCGTGAAGAGTGCTGTTGGAAAGAGATATGAACTTAGTGTCTCGAAGCTTCTGAAGAAAAAAAGTTTTATAGATGGTCCAGAATCTGAACCTGATCGTACGTACTTCTGCTCGGAGCTAATCGCTGCTGCTTACAAAAGGGTAGGACTTCTTTCCCCAGAGATATCGTCTTCTAGTTATTGGCCAGGTAAATTTAAAAATAGTTGAAATAGTAGTTAATTTGTTTGTTTTAACTGAAGGGTAATTCACTGAGAAAGCTATTCCTTAGCTGTAATTGCTGAAAGAGAAGAGCTATTTCGGGCCTGAAAATGTTGTCTTTCTTTGAAAATGAAGTTGAACGCGTAATACCTGAATTAATCCGTCAGTTTGTTAATTAATTATTTGAAGATTCCTATTGTTGGAGTATTTATATATTGCTGCATCTTGTTAAGTTAAAAAGTAATCTTTAACTAAAGACTATTTCTTAGATTGGAATTAATTCCTTTGTTTTTAGCAAACTGTTTCTATATGGGGGGGGTTAAGGTTATAAAATTTGGTAGAATAATGTCTTTGTAAATCTTGTAAAGAAAAAGAGCAAATAAGATTTAAAACAAGAGGAGTTTACAATGAATCTGTTGGGAAACGTATGATAATTATTCTATCAAGTGGAAAAGATTCGGAATTAACTTAATACATCAAAGAAACTGGAAATAAGTAACTACGCTCCCATACTTTAAGAGACGGAGGAGGATATATGGGAGCATGCAACACAGTATGCTGTGCACCGAAGGATAGTAAAGAAAGGGAGAATGAGATTAAAGGAGCAGATTAGTAGTTTAATATTCTGAAGAACAAAGAGAATCAGCGACCCTCTTCAAAATAAAAGTTGGCTAATGGATAGGATTAGCTAGAAAGTTTGTTAGAGCTTAGTGAGGCTGATAATGCTAAAGTAAAAGGTGAAAAGTAAGTAAATAATACGAATAATAAATATGATGATGAAGAGATGCATGAAGGTTTTGAAGGTTTGCAGGTGAATTCGCAGCTGAATGGAAATATCAGCAGTAGCCATTTGAATAATTTGAAAGAAAGTAACGGAAAATAGTTGTAAACTGTGACATTTGCAGCTGCGAGTAACGATGCAAGTATGGCTCCATCTGGGCATGACCAAACGGAAGAAGGCGGAGCTGCGATACTTATGTAAAATTCAACTCATCACGATGAAGTAGAAACAGCTTAAGGGAAAGAAGAGTTTAGTTATATGAGCGAGGCGATTAAAAAAATGGAAGCAGCTGATCCATTAAATGCATCGATTGGGAAACGCTTGAAATTAGGACCTTATTAGCTGGAAAGTGGAGCTACTTACACAGGAGAATGGCTAAACAGAATGAGAGATGGATATGGAGAATAAATATGGCCAGATGGAGCAAAATATGAAGGAGAATGGAAATTAAATAAGAGTACTGGTAAAGGGAAATTAACTCACGCTGATGGAGATGTATATGAAGGAGAATGGGAAGACGATAAAGCAAACGGAAAGGGGACATACCGTCATAAAAATGGGGCTGTATTTGAGGGATAATGGAAAAATGATAAGCAGGTAAAGATTCATAATTTTTAAAATAATCTAATGTTTTAATCTTAAATTAACTTTGTTTAAAGCATGGAGAGGGCATTGAAGAATGGGGTGAAGGAGTCAGGTATGAAGGACAATACAGTGATGGTAAAAAAAATGGCCATGGAAAACTCAAATTCGTAGATGGATCAGTGTATGAAGGGAATTTTGAAAATAATAATATCAATGGTAGTGGTACATATGTATGGCCAGATGGACGTAAATATAGTGGATAATGGAGGAAGAATCTAATGCATGGTAAGGGAAAAATAGAGTGGAATGATGGTAAGAGTTATGAAGGAGAATATAAGGATGATAAGAAACATGGAAGCGGAGTATTCAAATGGTCTGATGGAAGGAGATACACTGGGAAATGGGTGACTGGGAAACAGCATGGAATAGGAGTTTATTAGCTTACAAATGGAGAAAAGAAAGTAGGAGAGTGGGTTGAAGGAAAAAGGGAAAGATGGCTTCCTTAAGCTGAAATAGACTAACTAGTTGCAGAAGGCAAAATTGTACTCTGAGATCTCTTCAACCAAACTAAAAATAACTAAAAATAAATTTCCTTTTCTTCTATCATTCACTTAAATATTGAATGTCTTCTTTTCTTCCTTAAATGTCTTAATCTATTTACTTCCTTTCTGCATTTCTTCATATGTTTGTATCTTTATCAACTTCCAACAAGACGATGAACTTATTTTACTTATTACAAAACTCACAGTTGTAAATTTCTTTCAGATTTTAAATTAAAACGCTATTTATTTCATTCGGAAGAGTTATTGGTTCACTTTCTTGTTTGATTTTAATAAAAAAATAGAAGAGAACATTTCTCTCAGCTTTTTTTTTCTTTTTTCAGATAATAATGTACGATTTTTCTCCAGATTCCTGAGTTATTGATAGACAAACAATTATTCTTCTAAAAATAGCTTTCTTCAGGATGTTTTCTCTTGATTGGCGGAATATTCTAGCCATAGAAGTCACTTTCTTTGCTTGTTCCATTTATGTGTTTTGCTCTTTTTATTTATTTTTTCTAAAAAAACTCCCTTTTTCATTGGGTTAAAATTCAATTATTTTTTGCTTTGCATGCAGCTTACATAAGAAAATATGTACTACTTAAAATTAAGTAAAATATGCGTTAGTTCATTCGTATCTCCTTAAACAATAAAATGTTGAAAAGTGCTAGGAAATTAGTTTATCTAATGTCAATAATAAAAATAGTTTGAGATCACACTTCTTAATTTCAGAAAGAGTAATATAAATTCTCTCTCTCTCACACTTTTAAATGAAACGACTATCAGTTTTGAGGCAGAAGCTAATTTAAGAAACACACAAACTGATTGACGATGAGCATGAACATGTAAATCTTTAGCATTATCTCTCGGGATTATCATCTAGACCTAGTTAACTTGTGTCTTCAGAACTGTCTCCTGTTAAAACAGCAGCCGAGAGATCGATTGCTTCTGAAAGTGATCACCTCTCAAAACTTCAAGAAGACAGAGCGTAGAATAAATCAAAAGGAGTCAATATAAAACATGTCAATGATCTCGGCTAAGAAACTAACCACCTGAACCTACAAAACACACTTATGAACATCTAAAAAGAGTACCTCGAATATGAATCAGAGAAAGCCCAACAATAAGAATAAACTGTGGATATTGATTCGATTGAGGAAGATTTCACAAATGCACTATTAAAAGGAGATCCCTAGAGTTAGCTACAAAGGGACAAACAAAAGCGCTCTGAATTCATTCACTTATTGAAGAAATGTCGCATATGTTCAGATTCCGACATGAATTACGCAACCAAACCCTTTAAACTTGTGAAAAAGCTCAAAGACGTACGAATTATGTTTGAAAGAAAGAGCAACAATCTCGAGCAATAGCTCAAGAAGAGCAACATGAACAAAAACAAAATTATCGAGGACATCAAAGCTGACAGAGTTGTCATTCGAAAGACACTGCCTGAAATGGCGAAGAATTATTTGTACGAAATCTAGCAAAAATAAAGTCCTTCAAGGTATAATTATCCAAATCAATCTTTGAACAGTAATAGCAGTAATCTCAAATCTGAACCAAGTCCAGGAGGAACAAATCTCAGTGGAGCTACTAATAAACTCAAGAAATTGTTAGAAAATAATAATAATAATAATAATAATTCCTCGCAGAACAACATCAAAAGAAATAATTTTTATAATCACAGTAGCAGAAGCTAGCTTAGAGAGACTAAAGATGTGTTTGTATTTGATTAAAATAGTAATAACACAGCAATAGCTCAAGGGAAGTAACTTCGCACTGAAGTGGAATCATCATAAGAAAGAAGTAATAGAAAAGTGAATCATACCAGCAACAACAATAGCAGTAATATCACAGAAAGTAGTAATTTGAAAAATCGTAAAAACTTATTCCAAAGCAGTAGCGGGGGTCATCTTCAGCTTAGCGCATATCTGTCCGGTTAAAATTAAAAAATCTAGCCAATATCTCCAATCTAGTAAATATTCACTAATCCCACAACGAATAGTAATTCGACTCGGATGGCTAATCAAACTGAAGATTGGATGAATTCTGGAAGCATCAATTCGTATTTAGGAACCCACAAACGTTCAGTATTACTACCCTCAAGCTCGCTTAAGCCCAATTTTTTATCAGCAAATCTCAGCAATGCCACAACAACACCAAATTAACAAAGGAATTCTAAAGATATAATTTAATCTCCACCTTTCTTCTAAAGTCCCAAGAAATAAGCACTCAGCAGTGCAAGACTCAGTTAAGTTGGCTTACTCCACCTTCCTTTTGAACAATAAAACTCACAATCTTCTTCAATGCTGTAGCCATAAGATTAAACCAAAAACTAATCTTCTCTCATGAACCGTTAACCTGATGGTATCAAGAATTCTACCAAAGAAAATAACAATCTCAGCATTGAAAGAATGCAGTATGTGTTATTCTTGAGAAGTCAACAAAATTCCAACAATAATAGTAAAAAAAAATTACATAAATCAAAATAATAATTCAGTTAGTAATGTTAAAGTTGTTACACAAAACTCTAATCTTTAATCAACTTAAACCTAATCGTCTTTAAATCTACTTCCCTAAGAGAGAACCCCTAGTGGCAGAATTGTTGGCGGCTAAATGAATTCAAAAAAGAATATCCAGGATAAAAAAAAAGTAACGATAAAATAACCATCCTAAGGAATCTTAGCTAATGTCTACAATTTTGAAGAAGATGACTACTTTAAGCACTAGCATATCTATAAATTCGATTAAGAAAAAGCAAGGAGTCTTATGATTAAGAGGAATCAAACAGGTGTTCCTTCTTCTTCACCATTTTTTTAAGTTAAAAAATCAAAATTTAAAAAAGACGAAACAGCACTTCTCAGTAATAATAACATAAATAGCAACAATGAGAATATCAATCAAGACAGTGAAGACTTATTGCATGATGAGTATTCTTCTAATGACGATTCAATGCCCTCAGCGACGGAAGCACAGCTTGATAATTGCTATGAAGAGAGTAAAAAATTACAACGAAAAGTGTTGAAAGCTTCCAAAGGGGATTTGTAAACCAAAATTAAAAGCCTTCTTCGTATTGAAACTGTCAGCAAGTAAGTCATTTATTTATTGGACAGCATATTTCTAATAATTCTTTCTATTTTGATTTCCTTAGTGAGATAAAGCAATTAACTGACTGGATGATGAAGAAATGAAAATAACCTAGAGATAACTTGCTTAAATGAACAAATTTTTTAAGTTGGAAAAGTGAACAAATCTTAGTTCCTTTGTTTTTTTTTCAAAAGGATAAAACAATGATTTGGTACGCTTTTCTTTAATTATTTTTCAAGATAGCTACTCATTGTAAGCATTACAATTAGCATTGAATTCTTGTTAAACTTGGTAATTAATTCCAGTTATTTTTGTTGTTAATAGCTTAAATGTATAATTTTCAACTCTTCTAAATAGAGTTCCTTATAATTTTGTATTTATTGCTTAAATCAAAATAAAATGGGAAATATTTTGCTTAACTTGGTCTGAAAATATATTATACTTCTTAAAAATCCATTAATTTGAAATTGTCTTGATAAATAAAACTAGCTGGGTGTCTCTTTTCTTGATTCATTTTGTGATTAAAAATCTCAAAGTTCCTCCGAAAAAATTAATTAAATTCGAAAAAGCAAATATAAAATTAAGAGAAACACCTCGAAACAAAAAAAAGAATGATATCTAAAGCAGTGATACTTGGTGCAGCACTAAGAATCGGGCTCATGCTCTTCGCTGAGTATTAGGATTACTACTATAATCTCAAATACACTGATCTTGACTATGTAGTCTATACCGATGCAGCTAAATACGTCCTAGAAGGTGGTTCTCCTTATGATCGTCACACATATCGATACACACCATTATTAGCTTACATGATGATTCCTTGTGAGTTATTCTACTCAAACTTTGGAAAATGTTTATTCATAGTCTTCGACATTCTAGCTGGATATCTAATCTAGAAAATACTTAACACTGCATGCCCTCAACTTTCTTCTGCAGTTGTTAATACTCTCACAGCGACTTGGTTTTTCAACCCAATCATCTTCAATGTCTCAACTCGAGGAAATGCAGACACCCTCATATCATACCTTGTGCTACTTACGCTGTATTTACTTCTGAAATAGAGATATATTCTTGCTGCATTAGCTTTTGGAACAGCAGTTCATTTCAAAATATATCCGATAATCTACGCTCTTCCGATGTATCTCTTCATTGATCATAAAACTGCCAAGGGAATCAAAGGGTTTTTCGGCAAAAACAGACTACAATTTGCTTTTATATCTGCTGCAGTGTTTATTCTATCAGTTGCGTTCTTCTATGCTAAATACGGATGGGTGTTCCTTTATGAAACATATCTCTATCACTTTATCCGCAAAGACAATCGACACAATTTCTCAGTATATTTCTACTACATTTACTTGAATTTTGAAAGCGTTTCTAAACTCATGGCTGCTCTGGCATTTATCCCTTAATTCACATTGGTGTTCCTTGCAGGAGCTAAGCTCTTCAAGGATTTACCATTTTGCATGTTCATGCAGACATTTGCATTTGTGATTTTCAACAAAGTCTGCACGGCTTAGTATTTCATCTGGTACATGAGTCTAATCCCCTTGGTTTTAGCTAACAATGATCTTTTTACTTCCAAGAAGAAATATCTCCTGCTAATTTGGGTTCTATGGTTTGTATCTGAACTCCTTTGGAATTTAGGGTCATATTACTTAGAAATTCTTGGATAAAACGTATTCCTTGAGATATGGTACAGTTCTTTATTATTCTTCTTGATGAACGTTCTTGTGGGCTATTCTTTCATTTCAAATCATCGCTTGACTGTTTTCGGTGAATCTTCAATGAAACCTATTTCACAGGAAGAAAAACAGAAGCCCAATAAGAAAACATAATGAAAGTAACTTTTTCATGAAAAACATCTAAGTTAAGCAACGATTTTTCCCTCCTTCAAAAAAAGGCTTTATTCGTTTTAGAAATGTTTGTATTTCAATTACTTTCAAATAAATAACTTCAATAACTTTTTAATTTCTCTCATTATGAATGCTAATATCATAATACTTATAATATCTTTCTCTTTCCCTGTTCTTCTCAGGCTCTCCAAAACAATTCAAAAAGCAACTTTTTACAATCAATTTTCAATTATTATTTTTTCTTTCCAAACGAAAATCTTTCAACAAAAGATATTTAGTTTTGGACTTTTGAGAGATTGTTTTTGAATTTACTTTATCATATGGTTTTGCTATTATTTTATTTTTCTCAGTTTCACATGAAGTTTAGAGCTAAAATATGGGCTGCTTTAAATTTCTATGATAAGAACATTCTTGATCCTTCATTTTGGTTTGATTCTAAAATTTTTAAAGAATATGATCTTTTACAGATAAAAATACAACATATTCAACTAAAACCATCTTCTTCTTCATCATCTTCATAATCTTCATCGTCTTCATCACCATCATCTTCATAAATAAAGTCATCGTCGTATTTGTGAGCCTCTGAACAGACTGTCTTATATGATTTGAAGTAGCGAAAGTAGCAATTTTCCAATTGTCTCTAAATTGAAGCATCGATCAATGTGTTTAATGGCACGATTTTGTTAAAGCACAGTTTATACATCTTTGAGAAAAATATCTCAGTTGGATCAGTCTATTCAATTATGGGACTGGTTTCTTATTAAGCAGTTCCTTCCATAGTACAATAAGATCTAGTGAGAGAAGATAGAAAGAGAAAGAGAGATAAATTTTGTTATTTTCACTTGTTTGATTTCTGTAAAAATCAAGAAAACTTGAACATTAGGGGTAATTTATGTATTTCTAGAAGGTCTATGATTTATTAATTAGAAAGGGGGAGGGATATTATGGATATGCCATTTTAAATTACTTCATTTCCGAAATCAAAGCTTAAACCCTTCCCACAAGCTCCTTGAAAATGGCAAGAAAAACGAGACAGTTTAGTGAAACAAAAAATAATGGGGGAAAAAGGGTAACTTTGAAACGAACAAAAGATAGAAAAATCGAGGGAAAAACTGTCAATTTTTTAACGAAAATAAGAAGGGGGGGCGTCTAGAGGAGGGAAAAATAAGATAAAGATCCTTGGGATAGTTCTCAAGTTAGGGAGGGACAGAAGTGTGTGTGAGCTTGGAAAAATAAATAATTATTTTAAAAAGCCAAAAAAGGAAGAGAAAGGACAAAATAAGAAAACAAAAAGAAAATTGAACGAAAACTAAAAAGCAGAAACAGCAAGTTATCTCTCTCTTCAACAAGGCAGCTCAATCCTATCCTCCAAACCAACAACAGCTTAAGCTTGTATCTCTTTTTATCTAGGAAACTCAGAAACCATGGAAGTGCCAGCAGTGGAAGTTAAAAAGAAAAAGCTATTAGGAAAGCCAGCAATAGTACCAGTTTTCGATGTGCTCAATGCAGGCTAATAGAAAATTGATGTCAGCGCTACTCCTGCTCCAGTTAAATAAGAAACATTTGTTCCTGTTAAGCAAGTAACACCTGCAGCTGAAGTAGCAGCAACAGCTACAACATCAGTAGCAACAACTGGGACTACAAAATTGGCTTTAAAACTTAAAAAAAAATAGCCAGGTGATGCTTAAACTTAAAAGACCTCAGACAATACTGAAACTCCTTCCTATGTAGCAGTTAGCTCAAATACTGAACATGCAGAGCATAAAAAACAAGAGCATTCCTCCAGCAATGGTGTACATGCTCACACTCACACTGATCACTCCCATAAAAAGAATGAGCCAAAGGAAGAATAAAAGGAAGAATCCAAATCTGTCGATCCATAACCAACTGTTTAGCAAAGCAATGGGCTAGAATCAGCA
>Ga0302285_10002532_pt1 | contig 10158 bp, 4 predicted proteins | sample III_Fen_E2_2_FD_200455 | JGI IMG/M metagenome (GOLD analysis project Ga0302285, IMG submission 200455) | Peat permafrost microbial communities from Stordalen Mire near Abisko, Sweden - III_Fen_E2_2 | ecosystem: Environmental > Terrestrial > Soil > Wetlands > Permafrost | place: Sweden: Abisko...
AAGTAATTTTTAAACTTGGAAAGACAAAATTGTATCATACTACTGATGCAATTTTGTCTTTTTTTATTGTTTTTCTTTGTTGTTATTCAGGTTGAATAGTTAATAATCCGGATGGTGTATTAAATTGAAGGTTTAGTTGATGATTTAATTAACCATACCGGTTGAGTTGACATATCCATGTCGTCCGGATTCAGTTCTATTACTCATATAATATGACAAAAGTTTCAACTTCTTTGTTTTAATCGGAAATCCCTTCAACCACCAAATGTAAATTTAAAAATACAAGGTTCTTTTCACTTCAAAACAATACGACCGGGTAACTCATCCATTTCAACGTTATTGAATCAGGTATTCCAATCCTCAAGATCTCAAAAGAGAACCTTAAACCGGGAGTTTATATCTCAAGTATCCAATCGGGAGTGATGACAATAAGAAGAAAGTTTCTTAGCTTATAGATTCTTCTCGAAAACAGGAAATGGCGAAAGGCTGTTTCCTTTAAAAGAACAACCCGGCAGCTTTATTTTTAGTTTAAAATAAAGCAGTCGGGTCGTTCAGGTATTTCTTTTAAAACCAGCCTTTTCTTGTTTATGAATCTTTATTGACTCAATAAAATTGAAGGTTGCACATTTCAGGGTCTTACTTTTTCTTTAAGATTTCTTCATTGATAAACTGCTTTGGTGATTTGCCATATATTTTTTTGAAACATGTGGTGAAGTAGCTTGGTTCGTCAAATCCGGTCAGTCTTGCCACTTCATTGATGTTGTGAAGACCTTCTTTGAAATATACAACCGCCTTTTTCATACGGATAATCTTCACAAAATCATTGGGGGAATAACCGGTTATGGCGTTAAACTTAGTATAGAGCAATGATCGGCTCATTCCCATTTCGCGTGAGAAATCGGAAATTGAAAACTCAGTATCGATTAAATGATCTTCCGTAATTTTAGTGGCTTTGACTAAAAATGTTGCATTTAAATCATTTTCATCAACTTCCTCTTGTTCGGACGGTTTATTTACTTCCAAAAATTTAGTTCGTAATATCTTCCTGTTTTCTATGATGTTATCAATTTTCAATTTTAGGTATTTGACATCAAACGGTTTCTGGATATAGTCATCGGCCCCCAGTTTTAATCCTTCTTCCACATGCTTTTCATCAGTCATAACGGTTAGTAATACTACCGGAATGTGAGAGGTTTCATATGTTTTCTTTATTTTTCCACACAGTTCAAACCCATTCATGATGGGCATATTGTAGTCGGAAATGATGATGTCCGGATTAATGGTTGGAATCTTGTCCCACGCATCCTGTCCGTTTTCAGCCGTAAATGTAATGTAATAATGGCTTAATGATAATTTGATATATTCCCTTAAGTCATTATTGTCTTCAACAATGAGAAGTTTAATCTTTTGTTTTTCAATATTCTCATTCACTGCCAGTACCGTTTTTTCTTTTGAAACAGGGACTTCGGCTGTATCGTGTATCATGTTGTTGACATAGTGGTTTCCTCCCCGCTTAAAGCGGATATTAAAGTCAGAGCCCTGGTTCTCAGTGCTGGTTACACCAATTTTTCCCTTGTGTAATAAAACATAGCTTTTAATCAGCAACAATCCTAACCCGGAACCTGTTTCCTGAGAATTGATAGCATTTTCAGCTCGATAAAAACGATGGAATAATTTCTTTACTTCCGGTTTTGGAATGCCGATGCCATTATCAATGACATTAATCATCCAAAACTTAGCGTTATATGTTAGTTTTATCGTAATCGTTCCATCTTTTCGGGTGTATTTTATAGCATTTGAAATCAGGTTATCCAGTATTTTGCCTATTTTTTCCTTATCATACCATTCAAACAATGGATTTTCAGGCAGTTCAACTTTCAAACTAATCTTTTTTCTGTCGGCAACAGACATCCACAGTATCTTCTTCTCCGTAATTAATTCATTTATATTGTTTTTGGTTACAAATAATTGTTCTTTCAATTCATATGTCTTCTGAAAGTCGAGTAGTTGAGACACCATTTTATTCATTTTTTCCAGGTTACTCGTCACTAAGTCCAATAAATAAGTATTCCAGTTGTCTAATTCCAGTTTTTCTTTCAGTTCGTACAGAGGAGAACTTATAAGTGTCAGGGGAGTCCTCAAATCGTGAGTTGTATTAATGAAGAATTTAATTTTCTCAGTCGTTCGTTTCTTTTCATAATAGTTTGAAATGTAGTTGTACGCCCAATAGGAAAATAGGATTAAGAGGATAAAGCCAATAATTTTAGCCAGGAATGTATTCCAGTAGGGTGGATGAATAACCACTTTCAATTCGCGTTGATCCAGAACAATGTTGTTATCGCCAATTGCTTTTAATTTGAATATGTAGGTTCTGGGAGTTAAGTTGGTGTAGTTGACCACTGTTTCAGAACTAGGACCCACCCAGTCTTTATCCAACCCTTCCAGTTTCCACATATATCGACGTTTTGCATTTGGCGCAAAGTCGATCGTTGTAAAAGCCAGTGAAAATGAATGGTTCTTATAACTCAGATCAAGTTGTTTAATGTTGTTGATCTTGTCTTTCAACGGTGAATTCTTATCATCGGGGTGAGTGATTCTATTGAAAAGACTAAAATCGGTAAGGAAGAGTTTCGAGTTTGATACTATCGGTTGAATCTCATTCGGATTAAAATAGGTTGTTCCATCATAAGAACCAAAATACATCTCTCCTGATTTCGAGATGGCACGTGAAAGGGGTCGGAATGCATTGGAGGATATGCCATCACCGGTTGAAAAGTTTATGATAGAGCCGTTTTTAGGATTTAATTTACTAAGTCCATTCTCGGTGCTGATCCAAAAATTATTATGATTGTCTTTCAGAATCGAATATACAATATTAGAAGAAAGACCATTCTCAACGTTAAATTGTTTAATCCGACCTGTGTTTAAGTTGCATTTGCTTAAACCACCTCCATAGGTACAAAGCCATATTACTGAATCGGATTCCAGATACATGTCATATATGCATAAACTTATCAGCTTATTCGAATATTTCCACGATTTGAAACTGTCATTTGACAACTTGAGATGATATAAATTACTCGTTGACGCAATTAAAATTTCATCGTTGTTTCGTTGTATAATGTTGTTGATCTGGTAAATACGTATCTGTTTAAATGTATTTGTTTTTCTGTCATATTTTGTTAGTGGCCCTTTTATTCCTCCAATCCAGATGTTTTTATGTGAATCTTCAAAAATAGAGTAGACAAAATTAGTTCCAATAGTATTGGTTTGATCGGGGAGTTTATAGAAGTGTTTTATTATACGGCCATTTTTATCGATCACAAAAACTCCCGATGAATAGGTTCCTACCCAGATATCAGCATGGCTGTCTTCGACTAAAGTAAGGACGTTTTTTGCTAGAAGAATGTGCTTCCAGGAGTTGTTTGATTTATTCCATACTGTTATTCCGTTTTTTGATCCATACCAGACATTTTGTTCTTTGTCAATCATAATGCAACGCACAATGTTATACAAGAGTGAATTAGGATTGTTTTTTTCGTGCCGTTGCGTGAAAAAACCTTCTTTCCGTGATTCAATGATATTGACTCCGTCCGAATAGGTTGAGAGCCAGATTCTGCCTGCTTTATCCTTAAAAATATCATAGATTTCATTGCCGGCTAATCCATAGTCCGAACTTTCCTGCTGCATGTAAACCTTTTCAATCTCTAATTTGAATTTTTCAAGTAATATGGCACCAATCCCATCCGTTCCAAAAAACAAATGCTTTTTGTCGATTGGATATATGGAAAGTATGGGGTTGGTTGTAGTGGAATTTAATACATTGAATAGAAATGTTTTTGTAATCAGATCATATCTTACTACTCCACTGTTGGTTGTGCCCATCCAGAGTTTTCTATCGGTTTCATCATAATAAGCCGATTCAATTTGAAACGACTCATTATCCATAATGCCTGATTTTTTAAAGAAAGGTGCAAGTTTCTTCGTTTTTTCATTGAAGAAATAAACCGAGTTTGTGGTGACTATAATTAATACATCATCATTGTATCGTAGTATTTTCCGTACCATCCGGTGTTGCAACACCGGATTTGTAAACAGGGTGAGACGTTTGTTTTTTACAAAGCCAAAGGAGTTGTTGGTGCCTATCCAAAGGGTATTGTCATGATCAAAAAAAGCTGTTTTCAAATAAAATTTCAAGTTTAAAGCTTGTTCAAACTTATCATTTTTCTCGTTATACCGGATGATTCCGCCATTGTCTGTATATGCCCATAGTATCGAATCTGTATCGAATAATATGTGCACTTCACGCATTGGGTTTTTCCCATTGGTTAGAATCTTAAAATTATAGTTTTTTACATTTTTACCATCATACCGGTCAACTCCAAATTTTGTAGATATCCAGATAAATCCCTCTTTATCCTGAGCAAAGTTTAAAGCCTGACGACCGTTCAATCCTTCGGCAAAGTCCAGATGCCTGACCTGTTGGGAGAATGAAAAATTACTAAGCAAAATGTATAAGGACACAAGCAGGACAAAACGGAAATGTGATGTTGCCCATCGAAGAGTTGAAAATTTAAGGATGTTATTCATGAAAGTGATTTTTCTGATTACATAGTGTGACGCCATCTTAGCCAATGAAATTATAAATTCATCAAGATGTCATTTAGCCGATTAAAGGAATACAAATTTAATCAAAAAATTGGTACTACTGGAAGTGTTCCCGAATCAGGGTTGATTTTTAAGAAAGCATGGATGGATTACTCTCATATATCCGTTTTTTTGCTCCTTTTGAAGTCTTTTACAATATGAATTGGTTTTTTAGGTAGAAAGGGGAAACACTGACACTTGATTGAGGGTTCAGAGGGGGTTTAGAGGGATGGACCTCATTGAACCCTCAATCAACCCTCAGGCAACCCCCTCGGAAGTATGAATAGATGATAGAGAAAAATCAGGATGGATTGTTATTCTGACTACTCGGTGATTCTAAAAAGAAACAACATTTGCCCAAAGGAAACCAGCACTGTTTTTAACTGTTCGAATACCCGTGAAGATGAATTATCTTCCAAACTATATTCAAAAGAACCAAATAATCAGATGAAATTTCAATATTCAGCGTATTCATCTTTGCATTTACAGGATTCCGGTCATTTAATTCTATCCTATAAAGAAAAATACAGTTAAAAAGCAAGTAAAAAATTGGTATATAGCATTATACATGTATTTAATTGTTTGATTTATGACAATAAGGATCCCAGCATAACGGAAATTTAAAGAATAATTATCATAGTCTGGACTATTTTATAGAAACATTGGAAGATATTGAAAGATGTGTTGGCACATCTGAACCTATTTTTGTGCAATCACTTTCAACGAAAAATATCACGACTTGAAATTTTCGGTCAATCTGATCTTCCTGATGAAAAATGAGGTTTATTGTCATAAAGGATGTGTGACTGATCAGGTGTGAGTGATCATACTAAACTTCAAAAAACACGTGTTTCAAACTTTGATTTTTAAAATAATCCGGTTTTTGATTATTTATTCAGGCTTGACTTTAAAAGTTCAATTCTTGTAAAATAGCCGGCGATTACAACAGGAAGGATAATTTTCACGGATTTCAGGGAGCAGGCTTTATAAACCGGCTTATAAATAGAGTGTTAAATAAATCGCATCAATAATCTGTTAATCATTAATTTAAAATTGTTATTATGAAAACAAAAATTACTTTTTTCGTCGTTCTGCTAAGTATGCTATCCATAGGCATTCATGCACAAACAGCCACCTGGGTAGGTCCCGCAACGGGTGATTGGTCAACTGCGGCTAACTGGTCAACATCAGCAACTCCGTTGGCATCAGATAGTGTTTTAATCCCAAGTGGTAAAGTTGTTACAGTATCCAGTAATGCCGGTTCAATTAATCGGTTGATTGTTTCAGGGAGTTTAATTATTAGTACCAGTGGAACATTAACGGTAGATCAAACTACATCCCCCAATGGGTCAGGAATCATCAACCTTATTGGAGGTGAAATACTAAATAACGGAACATTTACTGTGAAAAACAGCGTAACTGCCGCTTCAAATACTGTTATTCAATTTTCAGATAACCTGGACAGAGATAACAAACTTACGAATAACGGAACTTTCACGATGGATAATACTGTTGGTGCATATGCATCGACTACCGGTAGAGTCATTGGATTGAATATGGTATCACCCGGTCGCGTCTCAACATTTAAATTTGGAGGAACAATGAATTTTAATGTAAAACCGGTAGGCTGTTTCATTGAAACAAATGGTGGTGGAAATCTTACAATGGATGGAACGTTGGTATTGGGCAGTAAGAATGATTATAAAAACCTTCGCTTTATAAAGATTCAGGCAGGTGGCAAAGTCACTGTTGCTAAGACGGCAAATATTACTGTTTTCACAGGATTTGTTTCTGGTAATGGTGTTATTAATATGCAATCTGCACTTACAACTGAACCCGGTTCAAGTTTTACAAATTATGGAACAATAGCTATTCATGGAGGTAGTGCAACAACCGGATATGGAATCTATTTTAACCCTCAAGCGCCTTCAGCGATTAATAAATTTATAAATGAAGGCACAATTTATTTAGAAGGAACATTCCCTCTTGGATTTGTGTTTCTCGGAGGAAATGTAGGAGGAGCTACTTCAATTAGCAATACAGCAACAGGTGTTTTTTCAATATTTAGCGCTGATCCTGCTGTTCAGGTTATTAAATCCGGTTTGACAAATGCTGCGACAATAACAAATAACGGTATAATGAATATTTCATCTCCGTCAATAACTCCTGCATCAACTGCTGTTATATTTACGAATAACGGAACAGTAAATTATGGTTTTGTATCTGCGGTTAAACAGTTATCATATTTCAACGGGAAGGTATACTCAAATAAGAATGAGATCACGGTAACCCTCCCCGCAAATGGGATTGCTCAATTCACTCTTTTAGATATTACCGGAAAAATTCTAAAAACAGCGAATTTAACAGATGAAAAAAATGTATTGACAACTGCCGGTTTAAAAGGCATATTTATCGTAAAGCTAATAACTTCAGAAGGCAGTTATTCACAAAAAATCAGTTTGGATTAACTACTCATCCTTTTTACACGAAGAACATACATGATGTTCTTCGTGTAAAATAAAAAAATTAATCATTAAAATTACAAGAACCTTTTTTTAAGAGTGCAATAGAAATTGCATTCAGGGATATCTTACGTATAATTTTAAAATAATCAATACCCCTGCCTTTCATTAGGGGTGTTATAAAACAAGTAATACATGTTGGTTCGTAACTCCGAGACAATATAACTTGAATTGTTTTTACCCGGATCATTAATCAGGTTGGCTATTTCTACCTTGCCAGGAGTAAAAGAGGAATAATGACCCCGAATATTATGTATTGAAAGTAGTTGATAACATATCTCGAAAATGAGAAACTCACAGGAAATATCGCAAAACAACTTTTGGAATCTGTTTTTAACGGATGGGAATGAGGATGCATTATCCCATATCTATGCCGATAATTATGATTTGTTATATGATTATGGATTAAGGTTTACTTCAAATATCCATATTGTTGAAGATGCTATCCAGGATATGTACATAAATCTCATTAAATACAGAAAGAATATAGGATTGGTAAAAAACCTGCAAGGCTATTTGATTTGTGCTTTCAGGCGTCAGTTATTCCTTGATTTGAATAAACAAAAGATAATCATTTCTACCGAACAGATGCCTGAAGGTTTTTTTGATTATTTTAAAAGTCCCGATCCTGACTCGGATGAAAAAGAAGAGAAAGAGTTCCTTCATTCGACGGTAGTAGCATGTGTTGATCAACTGACTAATAAACAAAAGGAAATCATTTACTTGAAATTTGAAAGGGAGATTGAATATGAAGAAATTGCCGTCATATTAAATATCTCGGTAGAATCATGCTACAAATCCGTTTATCGTTCCTTAAAATCCATTCGAAGTTCAGCTGAAAAAGTACTGCTAGACAACAACAAAATGACTGATAGAATTTATTCAGATGCAATAAGATAGGAAAATTTAATTCTTATTACTATAATATAAAAGTGGATTCGGATATTTCTTTATTTCTTTGTTGCTATATCTGTCAATCGAATGTCCAGATTTATAATTTTTCATCTCATTAGAGTATAACTGAAAAATTATGGACGCTGAACATTTTAAAACTTTCTCTGCTGAAGATTTTATTATAGACAAGGATTTTAGAATGATTTTAAAAAATCCTTTTGCTGACAAGATGTTAGAAGAGTTTATAATTAAAATTCCGGAAAAGAAGCAAGAAATTCTGCTTGCAGCTGGTATTCTCAAAGAATTAAACACACAGACTTTTACACAGTTGGCAGAGAGAAAAAAAGACCTCTGGCATGAGATTCTTGTAACAACAGGAACCGATAATACAGATCAATTATAACGGGAACGGGTTAAATTACAAAGTAATAAATGAATATGTTCCGGTTGGTTAAACAGAATAAAAATAAAAAATAAATATGAGTTCCATGAATGAAAAAATCACATGAATGTTATAAAACAATGTCAAACTATTAAATTTAATTACGCCCCAAGGCTACAGTATTTATTTAAAAAACAATTCAAAAGTATGGAAAACAATCCAATTGTTACCTTTTCCAGTCTAATACGGAAGTCAAGTACACAATTTCTTAATACGAAATTCATGCTTCTTCTGGTTATTGTTGGATTTATGTCATTAAGCCAGCCAGCAACCGGACAAAACTTAAAATCCTCACCATCTACTACAAAAAATGAACCACAGAGCAATTCCAAAAGAAGACTCACAGGGAAAATTGTAGATCAAAAAGGAGAAACTATTATTGGTGCCACTGTAAAAGTGAAAGATACATCTACCGGAACTATTACGAATATTAATGGTGAATTTATGATTGAAGTTCCCAGTGATGCGAAGGCATTGACCATTACCTATGTGGGGTATGCCCCCAAAGAAGTACTATTAGGCAGTCAAAGTTCGTATAGAATAGTACTTGATGACTCAAGTGTGAATTTAACTGAACTGGTTGTGGTTGGTTATGGCTCTCAGAAAAAGGAAAGTGTATTGGGAGCTATATCTCAGGTAGGAACAGATGCACTTGTAAGATCGGGAACTGGAAATGTTACCAACGCCATTGCTGGAAAACTATCAGGTGTTTTGACGATTCAACAATCCGGACAACCAGGATCGGATGGGTCTGAGATTATTATTCGCGGGTTGTCAAGCTGGAATGGATCACAACCGTTGGTATTGGTTGATGGTGTGGAACGTGATTTCTCGAATTTAGATCCCAACGAGATCAATACCGTGTCTGTGCTCAAGGATGCTTCAGCAACAGCTGTTTTTGGTGCTAAAGGTGCAAATGGGGTAATTATTGTAACCACTAAAAGAGGTATCTTAGGAAAGCCAAAACTAGATTTCTCGGCGTCAACAGGGATTGAGATGCCTACTGCGTTACCTCAGAATATCAATTCGTATACGACTATGAGTGCTTTTAATGTTGCGAAAAAGAACAAAGGCCAGTTTTCGGAAATAATGTCCGATAAAATTTTGAATGAATATAAAAACCCCTCTACCCGTTTGAATTCAATACGCTATCCGGATAATAACTGGTATGATTTGATGACAAATGATTATGCTCCTACTCAACAAGCAAATATCAATATTTCCGGCGGAACAAAGTTTGTGAAGTATTTTTCATCCTTTGGTTATTTACATCAGGGAGATTTCTTTAAAGGATATAGCCAGGGGGCTGATAATACACAATATAAAAACGATCGAATAAATTATCGTGCTAATCTTGATTTTGCAATTACGTCTTCAACTGATATTTCCTTTAATATTGGAGGAGATATTGACATTGTGAACGGACACAAAGATTCTCCCTGGAAAACATTGTATGGCAGTTCTCCTTCGAAGTATCCGGCATTCTTTCCGGCTTGGGTTTTAGATGAAGTACCCGATCCTGATTATCCGGATGCTACTGGCATGAGATACTCCGCCAATAGTGAGTATTTTACGAATCCCTATAATACTTTTTTCAGTGGATCATTTAACAAGACTGTAACCTCTAAATTATTTACAGATGTCATGTTTAAC
>Ga0302285_10002534_pt1 | contig 10147 bp, 7 predicted proteins | sample III_Fen_E2_2_FD_200455 | JGI IMG/M metagenome (GOLD analysis project Ga0302285, IMG submission 200455) | Peat permafrost microbial communities from Stordalen Mire near Abisko, Sweden - III_Fen_E2_2 | ecosystem: Environmental > Terrestrial > Soil > Wetlands > Permafrost | place: Sweden: Abisko...
AGATTCTACAGCTATTACTATTGCTATTAAGCTTATTATTATTACTGCTACTATTATGGCAAGGCATTGATGTTGTTAGGCGCTAAAGGGTTAGCATTGTTCGCTTAAAAGATACCTGATTAAGCAGCTAGAAGCTAACTGATTTGCTAAGGTGTCTGCTGCTATTGTTGTTACTATCCTTATAGAGTTTTATCTGCAAGTGCCAGCTATTATTGTAACTGCTATTGTTGAAGCAGATACTGCTACTACAGACTCGGATTAGCTTATGATAATGCTAGGTTTTGTAGATTCTTCAATGCTAATTGCTGTAGTTATTACTATTGTTGTTGCTGTTGGGTTGTTTATTGTTACTATTACTATGATTGCTGTGTTTATTACTATTGCTATTGTTATTACAACTGCTATTACTATTACTGCTATTGCTGTTGTGATCGCTGCTAGTTGAGTTATTAAATCAATAAGTAGATCTATTACAGCTATTAGACTAAATGCTCCTAAGGACCATTTGCTTAGATCTAACCCATGATTTATGTCATGGCGTTCTACAAGAACAATGCTTATTGTTGTTATTGTTATTATTATTGCTACTATTACTGTTGCTATTGTTGTTGCTATTAATTGGATAACTAACTTTAAAGTAGTTACTGCTATTGCTATTACTGCTATTATTATAGGAGCTATTGTTATTGTTGTTATTACTATTGAGTTTATTATTGTTACTACTACTAAGATGCTTATTGCGTTGATAGCAGCTATTAGATCATTTAGTTAATCTAACCACCTTATTGTGATTATTATGCTCCTTTGGCCTAATTAAACTATGCCTAGAGCTATTGCTGCAATCCTTGAGGCTGCTATTATTACTGCTATTACTGTTGGGTTAATTATTATTACTACTGCTGCTGCTGCTGCTGCTGCTGTTACTATTATTGAAGATATTAATATAGTTGCAACTGCTGGAGATCTTTGGGGAGAGATTATTAGAGGAGCATTTATTAGAGAAGCTATTGATGGGAAGGTTATTATTATTGCTAGCCTACTTGAGGTTGTTATTGGGTAGGGTTAAGCAGTGAAGATATTGCTGCTGCGCTTTGCTAACTTGCATTCGATGGTAGTTATGGCGTTAGATGGGTATTAGGTTAAGGGTTTGGAACTGCAGGATTGGATTGCTAAGGTGGTTTTGGTATCTGCGATTGATTAGCTGCTACTCCTGATGTTGTGGTGGCTACAGCTACAGCGGATTTTACAGAAGTTACTGGGATTTGAGTTGGCTGTGGTTAAGGTTAAGGTTGAGGTTACTATGATGATTAGGATGCTGTTTGTTGTTGTTGATTCATTTGGAGAATCTATTCTTGTAACTCCTTACTAGGTGCAACACTCTAAGGTTGTTATTATGGCAAGGCAGTTAGTTACTGTTGCTACAGTTGCTATTAAGCTTATGCTAACTGCTGCTGTTGTTGTTGTTGTTGAGATTACTATTATTGTTACTATTACTACTGCTGCTGCTGCTATTAAAGCTGTAATTACTATTGTTGTTAGACTAATTGGAGTGCAGTTAGATCTCCAGCTAAATTAGGCTGATTCTATTGTGCTTACACATACTACTACAGAGCTTAGAGACTCATTTAAGGATGCAGTTAAACGCCATTAAACAGCGATTAAGCTAAGGCTTCTTGCTATTGTTGTTGTTGTCTTTGGATATGAGCCTATCCAGCATTATTGTTGGTACTTGTTGGTACATTATGGTTCTGCGAAGAAACCGGGCGGTTGTGATTCTAAGAACTAGGAGGGTTGGAGTCATCGTCCTCGTCCTCATTTGAATAGCCATCACTGTCGTTCTCATCATCCTCGTTAACCTTCATTTTCTTGTGTCCTTCATACTCGCCTTTTGCTATTTGTTGAAGGGATTCGTAAAGTTAATTCAAAAACTGAAATATTCAGATGAAAATGTTACCTATTCTCGCGGCTAAGCCGTTCGACTTCGAAATTATGTTATTGTAACATCGAATGTACTCTGATCGGACTCCTTCAATGTCACTGATAAGAGCGTATTTATCAGGAATGAAGTTCTGCTCGAAGACAACGTTCACTATGGAATTATCCAGAGGGCCGAGCAATTCGCCGATCTATGCAAGAAATAATTGAAAATACAATGAAATATATAATTAAGGTATTTTGCTGTACCTTTTTGTTCATGTAGAAGTTGCTCTACAAGCTAACATTCAGTGCTAGTGTGATGTATGCGCTTTAGTTGATTTTATCGAAACTGTTTGATTGCTTTTTGTTCTTAGAAGAACCTCCATTCTTGGACTTGCCATATTCCTAGAGCAGATCCAGAGTCTGCAAACCGAAAAATAAAAAAGAAATTACACTTCTCTTCAAGTGATTCTTGATTTATATTCTATTAATTAATATTATTTACCCTTTCGACGACATATTCAGCAGTGCCCATCTTGTATTGGTCGGTGTTGTAGTAGAGCTTGACGCATTTGGAGAACTTGTAGGCTAAGAAAAATGGATGTTTCACCTAATTATTTTCATGGTAAAAAAACAAAAGTCATTTACAATCCAAAAAATAATCCTAAACTCTCTCAATAATCTCTCATTTTCTACTTTGTTTCTGATGTTAGGTGCAGTGAAGTAATTGGTGAACCCAATGATATCATTCTTGATCTCCTCGGAGACTTATTCCTTGTCTGTTTTCTTTCTTTTAACAAGTTGCTTGTCGAATATCTCGGGGAGGAATAAATCGTAGAAGCTGTTGACTTTGACATCCTGCTTTGTCGTCTATGTTTCTCGGGCTGATTTTCGAGAATCCACGAATATTGGGGGAGATATTTTAGCATCGATCACTTTCGGATGGGGATCGTTCTCGTTTTACATCGTGATTGCCACCACCAAGTTGAACTTATTCCCCTACAGAAATTGAAAAAGAGGTAAAAGATTGTTAGAAATCAAGTAATTATTAAGGAAAAGTGGTGAACATAAGAAATGAATGGCTTTGTGGCATGTATTTGAATTTAGAAAAGAAGTTGAAATTATATATTTGAGGGGAAGAAATCGATCTAAGAAACATAATCGAATCTGCAGCAAATCGGCTAAACAACCAATCAGTTGAGAAACTAAACAATTTCAGCCAAATTTGAGATTGATTTCATAACCAAAAAATAAAAAGCAAAAAAGTTTAATTAACATTCTCCAAAAGAAGTGGGGGGGTGGGGGTGGAGGGAGATGACATAAGGATAAGCATGTAGTTTAATAAAAGATAAACCATAAAGATTTACATCATTATTGTAGGAAGTGGATGTGAATTTAATCGCATTGAAGGTAACTGTGCCCGTCTCCAGAGGGATCTTGTCATTTCCTTTGAGTCCAATATCGACAATATGGAAATTAGAAATATCTTTTGTGGCAGCTTTAACAGCGTAAATTTATGCATATGTGTTCTTTGGAGGGTTAAACACTTCATTAGTCTTTGGATCTATTATCTATTTTAAGCGAAAATCAGTTAGTTAAATTCAGACAATTCAAAAAATAAGATTTAAATTCACATCCACCACAAGCTTAACAACTTTGATCTGTTATGACAATTAGTTCTAGAACCTAGATCTGCTTTAAGTTGTGGCTTGGGTTAACACAAAAGAGCAACTTTCATTTATTATTATTCTTATTACCTCTAGTTTAACGCATAGATTAGGAAGTATCCAGCTTTTATGCCAATTCCAGCCCATATCTTCTTCGTAGATAAAGTTGCGTTCCATCCATATCGTCATATTCGTTTTAGGTGAAATCCCCTGTATCAAAACAAGTTAGTTCGAGTGAAGCTTAACCAATAAATATATATCATCTCCAAAGGATTATTTGGATTAATATTTCTCTCTGTCTCTCTCAAGTTTAAATAAATTTCTCTCCATTTCTTTGAGAAAGGTTGGAGATAAGAGAGGATTTAATGAATCCAAAATACAAAAGAAAATGAGGATTTATTAAAGCTATTGTGTTGATTCAACGTAAAATCTAAGCAAACATGGTCCCCACAGCTAAAAACCAATTATTTCAAAATCTCTCCCCTCCTCCCCTCCTTTCTGAATATATCTTAAATAATGTACCTCAGTGCGGGGACTACCAAATCCAACGCTGGGTTTGAGACTCCAAACAATAGTACGGTCTTCGATATTCTGCTTAATGTAGAATGTGCATGGCATCCACTCCCACTTGCTTTTATCTGGTTTATTAATCAAATTCCAATTATTCAGTTCTGATGATGATGATTCTTAAATATCTGATTTGTGTCTACCTGTCGATGTTTGATTGATCTGACTCTTTTCAAAAACAAAACAATGTTAAAACACACCAATCCTAAAGAGCTCTCTCTCTCTCTTGACAAATATATTACCATTCCAATCGAAGACACTACGCTGCAACTGTCGATCGCCTAAGGACAAACAGTTGTCTTATTCGTTAATATTCCCGCTCCATTAGAAGATTCACCTGCAAGACAAACTCCATTGAGTGTATTTCCAACTTGCAAAAGACCATTAGATCCATTGGTACTATTCATCCCTCCTGTAGGACCTTATGGGGTGGCTGATGATTCTTGCTTAACTTTTATTATTTTTGAGTCTACTGAATCAACTCCTCCTTACTGTTATGCTGCAGTTTGTTGAGCGAATAATAGCTGTTGTTACAAGGGGATGGTTGTCTAAGACGAAATGCACCCTGGCATCTATGCTTGCGAAAGAACTGAAGGCTATCCAAGCATGTATCCGCCTGTCGTTGATTGCAAGGTAAACTAAGGCATCAACGAAGCTAGAAGTTAGTTTTAGTTTGCTGCAACAGCTGCAGTCAGTGTAGGATTTTATGCCAGTAGATTCTATTATTGCTAATGCTGCTACGATTGTTGTTATTGCTATTGAATCTGCTATGCCTACTGCTATTATTACTACTACTAAAGCTGCTACTACTACTGTTGTTGCTGTTGTTGCTACTATTGGAATTAATCTGAGAGTAACGCTCTCATTTACTACTCGCTAAATTAGTTTCCATTTTGTAAATTAAGCATCAGCTGTTTTTCTGATTGCTGCAAGACTTAGGATTACTATTGTATTTGCTATTATTGTTATTGTTGCAGCTACACTGAGAATTGCTATTACTATTGCTACTGCTGTTAAGCGATATTCTGCTAGATCAATTGTTGTAAGGCTTCTGGATCAAGTTGAGTTTAAGCTCCAAGTGCTTTTCAAAGAAGAATAAGATTTATATGCAACACACACACAGACAGAATGAAGATATAATAGATTGTAAATTAAACGTCAAAAAATAGACAAGAACTTAATGGTCTCTTTAATTGACAGGAGTCTAATAAGCATTATTAGCGCTGTCGAAAAATAAATAAATTAACTAGATTACTTGTCATTGCTGGATTAGTAAAACCTGCATGCATGGAGGTTTAATTCTAGGATTTATCTTCAAGAGCAGCTTCTTCTCCTGCTACTGCTGCTACTCCTGCAGGCTGCTTTAAACTTGGAGAATCAATCTGAAGATCTTTAGCTGGTGAGGCAGGTCGTTACTCTTACTCTTGCTGTTACTGCACCTGTTGAGGCTCCTGAGATGTTCCAGGTTGCCTTTAGTCTGTCGTTGGAGCTGGTTAATTTAAATTTTCAGATATTGACTGATTCATTATAGCCGATGTTTCAGAGGGATTTTCAGTTTAAGGCTATTTCTATTCAGCAGGACTTTGCAATAAAGCAGATCCTGATAGCTATTGCTACTGCTACTGCGCTTGCTGCTGGATAACCTGTACTTTCTGCATGTGCTGCTGTTGCTGAGTTCAATTTCCAAACCAAACAAAATCATACATTATGCAATCATTTTTAAAATATATTAAATCACATTCTCTATTTTCATAAACACCCATCAACCCGCAAAGCCTTCATACCAAATGAACCCAACACACATAACCTCCCTCCCCTTAAGAGCACAGCATAAGATCATAATCTACCTGTGCTGTGGTCTCCGATGGATTTCCACCTCCTCCTAGCATGCCAGTACTTGGAACGAACGATTTATTTGAGAGTGGTTTCATTCTAGAGACTCTCAGATTTAATTTCTTGATTACAGTGCTGAAGATCGAAAGAATGCGGCGGTAAGTGTTTTACTTTTCCTCTCCCCCCTTTTTTCCTCCGCTTTTATCTTTTTTTACTTTTTTTCTAATTACACGAGGACAAAGTGACTTTTTTTAATTACTTCTCATTTCAATTCTGGTCAACTCTCTTAGGAAATATGTGGTTTATTTCCCTATGCCTTGGCTGCTTGACCTTTATTTTATTTACTCCTTTTTCCCACCAAGATTCAGGGTTATCTCTTATCCGAGTATTTCACCCACCCCCCACGCAACTTTAAAACTCTTTTGTATTCTCGTTTCTTAGTCAATTCCCTCCCTCTTTGACTTTGTGTTTTTCTTATTTTCCCATTGAATAAGCTAACAAAATTGACTTCCTCCCACCTAATAAACTCGCTAATTCTTCCTTGAAATAATTGAACTGGCTGGATTTTTTTCAAAAATGAGTTTCTGACACTTTTTTTCAAATCTGTAAGCAAAAACTATAAAAGAATATTTTCCTACAAGATAATTTCAAATTTTGCGCATTATGAAGATTTGTTACTCTGCGTGCTTATTGGAATCTTATGATACCATTGCACTCTTCATATTATTAAAATCTTCTTCTCAAGGAGTAATTATCTTGCATTTTGTCTTTCCCTCTTTGCTCGTTGATTGCGCCCCCATCCTCTATTTATCCACCTTCGCCCACGTTACATAATTTTCTCTCTGAATCCATTATTATCTCTCCCCACCTGTTCATTAATCTCCAATAATCATATTCCGAAGTTACTCCTTTAATTTCAACTCATCCCCTTGCTTTTCAGTTTTCCCTTTAATATAATTTCTCCAGCTAAAGATTTTAATAAACTCACTGTTTAAAATATGTCGAATTGAGAGGTTTTCTGATAAATAATATTGCAAAAACATAGAATAAGCTTAAGGTACGATCTTTAAAATAACCAATGCTTGAAATTATGAAAAGAAGAAGCTTTTATTAAATTGAATTCATTAAGGATTTAGAAAGTTTACACTAAAATATTCAATAATATTTCCAGTTCGAAATAATACACAAAATACTCTTACATTTCTCGTTTCAAATGATTTGATAGCATAATTTAGACCTAAATCTATCTTATCTTGTTTTTTCTCTTAATATCTTAGAATTACTATATTTGTATTCTTAATATTTGAATTTGAATTCGAGAAGAATTCACATTGTTAAAAGAGTGATACACGCAGTAAGGAGGGGGAATAAGATAATTTATTGAATTAACTGAAATTTAAACTTTGATCAAACGCCTATGTTTTGAATTGTTAATTGACATAATTAAAAAACAATCTAAGATAGAAAGTACTGGACGATCAGCAAGATCTCTTGAGCTCAGTTTTTATGTCAAAACAAAATAATAAAAAAGAGAGAGACTTTTTGAATGTATGAAATCTTCAATTAATTTGAAATGACAGCAGAAAAACCTAAGGATTGGTTGCAGTAATTAAACTTTACATCTGGGAAATTCATATAAGTTTTAATCATCCAAAAGAGTTAGTTTTTGTATTGTTAAAATATGACTAAGATCTGTGAATAGAAACAAAAAATCAATCAAGATACTAAGAAAAAAGTAAAACAATTTAATAATTCTAAAGCAATAATAATCTAATATTACTAAACAAATAACAAAATAATAATAATAATAATGCTAAACTATTTGGTTGCAGAACAGTAATAGATTTTTGAATATGACTAAGGTCTGTGAATGGTATATTGATATGTTAAAGAGAATGAATATCAAATATCTTGGCGTATTCTAATTTAAATTGAATTTTCAATAGAGTCTTCTTACAAGAACAATGCTCGAAGAATCTTGTTCCATTCTCTAAGAGATATGATCAACAGATAGAATCCATCGAATTCACATATTCCATACAGTTATTCTGCTTAATTTTAGAAAAATAACTCTTACAAATCACAAGGGAGCTCCAAGTAAAATGAGGACTATCCAGAATAAGAATAATACAGCTCGTAATAACAAGAATAGTCTGGGAAAAATGATAATCAATAGGAATTTGAGAACCAAGGGTTTGAAGAAGAAATCATCTCAAGTAAACTGCCTTAACTAAGCGAGATAATCAACATGAAATTCAAGTATGAAGGAGAGAGAGAGAAACAGAAGAATGTGGAGCAATAAGTAGTTTAGAAATATTTATTTTTTTTTAAATGTTAAAAATTACAGACCAGAAGACAAAGAGTTTCACAATCAACTGATAGATATTGTGAGATATGCTTAGAATCTAGAGAACATTGTAAAGTACAAAAACCGCGAGATCGAGAGACTTCAATATCTCATAAAATACCTAACTATCGCTTAGCAAAAGAGAGACGAGATGCTGTCTCATATTCAAGAAGAAAATCGCAAATTCAAACAGCACATGCTTATCTCGAAAGCATCAATAAGCGGCGTTTTTAGAGAGTTTTCAAATCAACAAGATTAAATCACTTTTTTATTAAAAAAAGAAATATTTTTGTTATAAAAAAGACTTCACTTTCTGGAAGTTAACTCCCAAACGTCTCCAATCAAGGATCTCAAGGAATGGGGTAGATGAATCTTGTCAGCAGCAACCACCAAGGGATCAGAATCAAACCAAATGAGATTGAGTTTACTTCTCTAAGCATTTGTTATTCAAATAAAAGGAATTTTGCAATGATACTTTAGTGTTATTTTCTGTTTGTATGTTTGAATTCAAAAGTAGGATAATTAATAGAAGAAGACTACCCTCAAAGTTTCTTTTTTATTTTCTCTTGTTTGTAAATCTATTTGTGTAAAATTCATCCAATCAACAATCTTTTTAAGGACATTTTCAAAATTTATAAACACACAATTTTTATGTAGTTCTCCTCACTAAGCTCCTTAATCTTTCATGCTCAATTCTCAGATATTAGAAATTTCTATTTCCCTTCAGACAAATCTTCATTTAGATTATTGATATTTTTGTATTAGGCTTCATTTTATTATTTTTTAATTGTAACAACAACCTAATTATTTTATTCAATATATTTCCATAATAACTTTATATTTAAGCAATATTTTTCTATTATTTCGGTGATTTTTTTAACAACTCTGTAACATAATTAATTAGAATATTCTCTACAATTTTTAAAATAACTATTTCCATATTAAGTTCTAACCTCTTCGTAAACAATTTTTATTAGAATTATTACAAATTATACTTTGTTAAAAATAATAAAAAATAACTCAAATAATATTCAATACTAAAATGATTATTATTTGCATTTTCAAGAAATTATTAAAAAATTCATAATATTCTTTTGTTATTTTCTGCGCTCATCAGATTAATTTTTAAAGAAGAGACATATTTATTTAGTATTTTCCCTTTAATTTTGTGATAATGTTAGTGAAAAACCCAATTAGTTAATTCTTGAAGTTTTAGATAAAAAATAAATTAAAAAACGGTATTTTTGGTAAGAGTTTTGCGAAACATTTGAATGGTTTCATACAACCTTAATAAAAGATTTTTATTTTATTGATAATCAAAAATAAAAAGAATTTCCCAAAATAATTATCCTAAACCTCATTTTAATACTTATTTTATCATGTTATTAATTCTAAGACCAAATAAATCTCTTTTAAAGTTTAGAATTCATAATTAGTCTGGTTTTATTACTAAAAAAATGCAAAAAAAGTTATGAATCTGAAGGAAGATCGTGAGGATAAGAAAAAGAATCTGTGGAAAAACTTAAAACAAGAATAATTAATTGGTGTCTTAGAAAAACAATTGAATCAAGATGATATTAACGTTGTTAACTGCGGTCTCGTACATAAATTAGTTCTGATGGTCCAAGAAGAAGAACTAAGAGACGATTATCTCCGGAGATACAGAAATTCCAAGTCTTATTTTAATCTATCTAGGAAATACCCCATAAGTGTCGTAGAAAATATTCGCTTTGAGGCAAAATACCATATTGCCACTGCTGTCGCTTATATGCTAGGATTCACTAGGATCCCAGGGTAATCTTTGTATTTTTACATC
>Ga0302285_10002535_pt1 | contig 10147 bp, 4 predicted proteins | sample III_Fen_E2_2_FD_200455 | JGI IMG/M metagenome (GOLD analysis project Ga0302285, IMG submission 200455) | Peat permafrost microbial communities from Stordalen Mire near Abisko, Sweden - III_Fen_E2_2 | ecosystem: Environmental > Terrestrial > Soil > Wetlands > Permafrost | place: Sweden: Abisko...
TGACGGAGAAGACGTTGAAAAGAATAAAATAACTTCTGCCAAGTTTGGTCTACCCAGCAGCGAGTTTATTATCGGTGATAATACACCTTCAAAGCCTCTCGGGATAAAAACACAGCCAGCACGTATATACAACTCTGATTGTCAATTGAATTATTATTGTATTTGTTTTTATCATTTTTCGAAGGGGGCAGATAATCAAGTTTAGACTACAATCCTCTTCTGCCTGGCACAAACCAAGGATTTAGGCTACCTAATAAAACTAATACTAACAATAATATAAGCTACAGCAGTAGTAATCAAGCAAAGAAATCAAACAATTCAAATAATAAATATGTCTTCGATGATAAGCGCCCTTAATTTTTTTCATCCTGTATTTGTGCTGTTTCTTCTGAATCAAATGAGGAGTTATTTGGTGTTCCGAAGAGGTTGAAATCTGAGAAATAAGAATCTTTAGGAAATATCCCTGGAATAAATGGAGTGAATACTTAGAATTCAAACCTAAATAATCATAAAACTCAACCAAATTTAGTCAAGCATCAATCAGCAGCAGCAATTCCTGAATCAGTAAAGAGACTAGATTATCCATCAAATTACTTTGAAACGGGCTAAAACTAGTCGCCTCATAATGCAGTTTCTGAAAAATCCATAAAATTAAATCTAAACTAATAATTTCTCAATCAAGAAAAAAGCCCATTATAAAAATAACAGCAATGCAATTAATAATACCCTCTGGAGGATTTCAAAACTCGAAATATGTTCTATCCTTGTGGCTGCATGAATAATTCCTTTTCTGGTTAATTTCCCTCAGCCAATCACCTTCAAAAGAAAGAATTAAATAAATAAAATAGTATATTCACACCTTAGTTGAAATAGCGTAATGTCGCCGTCGGCCAGCTTCTCTCAAGCATGTTTGAAGGGAACGATGAACGAAACTACGTGAAAAAAGCTAATTCTAAAAACTTCCTGATATCTTAAATCAGCGAATGCTTTGAATCCTCTCTTTCTAGGAATCATTCGTTAATTGGATAAATAAACGGAAATCGAAGCGTAGGATATTATTAGTACAAAGATAATGTAGCTTCAATGCAAGTACTCCATAAAAATAAATCTCTTGTTGTACGTCTCATTCCTTGTGAATTTTAGGCACCGAAATCATCTCAAAAGGGGAATACCCAGTAAGCAAAGATATTTTTAGCTATTTTTATTGAACTTTTTTTATCTTTTCTAATGATAATAAACTACTACAACAAAACAGGAGTTTAGTGCTGATTGTAGTTGAGCAACTCTGGGAAGATCTTTTCGATGCAAAGTTGGAGGAGCAGGGTAAAAGTAGGCTGTAGTTATTTGGAAGTATGATACATGAGTTGCGGACTCCTTTGAATTGTTCAATTTGCTTCTTGGATTTATACAAGCAACTGAAAGAAGGAACGGAGGAAGAGGATGAAATGAATGAATTTATCGAGCCTTCCTTACGTTCCAATTAATTAATGCTCAATATGGTCAATGACATCCTAGATTTCGTGCAAATGACAGATAATAAATTCAAATTCACGCCGTTGAAGTTCAATTTGCTCGAATTAATGGAAGAGTGTCTTGTTTTGATGAGACTCTAAGCGACGATCAAGCACATTTCTCTGGAATTGCAGACAGGCGATAATCTACCTAAATTTATAACCTCCGATCCGAACAGAATCAGACAAATCATCTTGAATTTTTTATCAAATGCGCTGAAATTCACACAAGAAAATGGAAAAATCTGGATGGAAGTTATTAAAGTTAACAACATTGATCCACTGAATACCTCACCGCTGATTCGAGTCGCAGTTCATGACACTGGAGTTGGGATATCCAAAGCAAATATCCGTAAGGTATTCGAATTGTTTTACAAAAATGACAGTTAAAAAGCGTAGCTCAACCCAAACGGATGTGGGATTGGCTTACCACTCTCTAATTCCTTAGCTAAACTACTTGGTCCGCCTACATTAAACTCTCTATCCTCAAAATTTGCTCCTGGCATTCAAGTTGAATCAACTGAAGGCTAAGGCAGTTGTTTTTCGTTTCTCATTTCTGATCTTAGTCCGAGCGAACCAACTGTTTCAAACCCTATGGCGAATGAATAAACTTCCGAGAGTTGCAATCTCAGCGAGAATATTGAATAGACTGTTAATTTACAACCTAGTTCTGAAAAAGAGAACACGCAATAAATATAGTAACAATCAGTAATGTTCAAAGAATTTAACGAAGCTAATACTGTGAAATACTCTGATGCAAAGCGAAAAGATCATTTCAGCGGCTCAAGTAACCTCCTGAAAAAAGCTTCCAACCTAGAAACGGATTAGTCTCTGCCTCACATGAAGATTGAAAGTGAATTATTTGGTGGACATTCTCTTTTCCACTTTCTGCCGAGTTCACTAAAATATTCCCATACAAAGCTCAAAGGAGATTCAACTTCAGATATTGAATACACTTTGCTCCATCATAAAGGAAAATAGCAACCACAAATCTAATAAATATAGTAGTCTGAAGAAAAGAACTCAAGTTAGTCAGTTGGATATGATTAGTCACCTTATTAATCGTTCGGTTAAGGCACACTATCGAAGCTTACGATTAAAGAAATCAATTCCACGCTAAAAATACCTAGCATTATGGATTCATTAAGGAAAATCCCAGGTGAAAAAAATGATTCTGGAAAGATTATCGCCCATTCGAAACTGCTTGAAAAGAAAAACTTTTCACTTAACTCTCGCGGAGAGCCAACTAAGGTTCTAATTGTAGATGATTCGGCGTTTAACTTCATTGTCTTGTAGAAAATTCTAGCGTTGTATTAGATTTCTGATTTGCAGAGTGCTTCATCGGGTGGATAAGCTGTTTAAAAGGTCAGGAATGTGCTCGGAGAAGAAGGAAATCGACTCTATGATATTATCTTTATGGATTTAGAAATGCCAGATATGTCGGGATACGAGGCTTGCAAGTAAATCAAGTAAATCCTTAGTAACTATGAGCGTTCCCCACTTCCGATAATTGCGTGTACAGCACATGGCGCTCAAGTAAAAGAAGAAAATGCATTTGCTGTCAGCCAACTTGATGATGCTCTCGCCAAGCCAATTCTGAAGAGCCAAATCGAAAGAGTCTTTGAAACATATGTCTACAAGAATAATCCAAATGTTTCAACTCAAAGGAGCAGCTCGATTCAAGTTTGAGGTTTAAAGCACGATTAGAAAGTTTTCCAAATGAAAAATAAATACCCCAAATATGTATCTTAACATAAGAAAATAAAATAAAAATAAAACTAAAATAATAGCTCTTTACAATAAAATTAACATTTTTGAGAACTCTATTTGTGTTTTCAATACTGTAATATGCTTTTACTAATAATTAAGTAATAACGTTTAAAAATGGAATTATTTGAACTTTTTTGATTAACAGGGGGGATTGAAAAAAAAGATTAACAAAAAGGGCTGTCGACACTGGGACTTCCCAAGCGGTCCCCCACCTTAGTACTAACCCAGCCTTAAGGCGCTTAACTTCGGAGTTCGAATGGGATCCGGTGTGTTCACCTTAGTATGGCCGACAACAAAAGTTACTATCCTTGATATGAATAAATAATCCTTTCCTACCAGATCCGTTCAACATTAATAAATGAATTTATGAATTAAATCTATGATAAATCTAAAATATCTCTTAAAAAAGATTAATAAGTTGAAAGGAAAAATTCAATGCCTACATATGAATATCATAGCCACGAACTCAATAAAATATAAGACTCCACACAACTCAGTAGTTTATTTTTGTCATTCCCCTCTCACTAGATAGCCGCATGCAACTATTACGCAAATTAAGTGATGGTTTTCTTTTTTTTTTCATTTTCTTCGCACAGCAATTAAATGTCTTTCTTCATATCTTCATTTTTCTCAGCTAACTCCCGGATAATTTTCTCTTTCGATGTAATTGTTGCTGAAGCATCTTCAATTCTTCTCTCTAGTTCTCTAGACAAATCGTTAATCTTATCATCCTTCCTTCGTATGCTAGTTTTGCATTCTTCAAGGAGAGCAACTAACTCTTAAATCCTATCTTGTTTATCAGCAATATCTCGTTCTTACTTGATTTTATATTCATTTAACTCAGTTTCAAACAAATCTATTAATCTCTTTTTCTTAGTTAATTCGTTATTCGCTGTAGAAGCATCCTCTGTTGCCTGCTCTAATTCTTCATTAGCTTACTGTAATTACCCTTCTAACTCTTCAATCACTTAATTCTATCGTTCATATTTCTTCTGCAGCTTTGCAAAATCTTCACTTAGCTACTATTCTCTCCCTTTCCATTGCTCACTATTTCCTTTAAGCTCCTCAATGGTATCGTTCTTATCCTCCAGCATCTGCACAAACATACATTAAAAAGTGTATTAGATTTCAATTTTCAAAAATTAAATCAACTAATAATCATATTTTTTTCAGTTATTTAACAAAAATAAACTGTCTTTTTTACCACATTTTTAGCAGCGATTGTCTCCAAACATTTCTCTAATTCTTCTTCGATTCCTTCAAAATTTTTCAGTTTCGCCCTAGCTCGATCGAGTTCAAGACTATCCGCTGTATGCCTCTCAGCTAAATCTTAAAATTATCTCTCCAAGCTATTCTTCTCTTAGGATAATCTGAAAGGGTTCAAATCAAAAATATTGATTTAACAACAACAAAATATCAATAAATTAGTAAAAATCAAGACTTCTTTTTTCCAACAAATCAACTTTATCCTCTCATACCTATCTCGCTCATCTTCTAGATGTGCTAATTCTCTTTAGTAAGATGATTTTCTAGAGTCTAACTCTTTTAATGCCTGCTCCTTATCCGATATAATCTCTGGTACTTCTTTTCTAACTTTTTGTAATGCACTCTGTAAATCTTCGATTACACTCTCTTGTTGCGTGTTTTTCTGCACAGCAATTCTCATTAAATGTCTGGCTTCCTATTCGGATTTACTTTTTTCTTCAAAAGCTTGCTACAATCTTCTGAACTTATCGTAATTCTCCATTAACACTTTTTTGAACTCTTGTTCCATGTAATCTGCATTGCTTTTGAATTCTTCTTCTTTTTACTATTCCCATAGGCGCTGCTGCTTCTCAAGAGTCTGCTCTTTCGCAAGAACTTCTGCTTAAATATCTCGAATTTATTGCTCTGATTTATAGCCCAGTTCGTTGATTTTCTTCTCATATTTATATTCCCATTCCCTGCAAACTTCCAAAAGCTCCTGGACTCTGCTCTTTAGCATGCTATTTTCTTAGCTAATTAGCTGCAGAAAGGGCAAATAAATGTAAATTATTCGTTATTTTCAGTATTTTCATCAAAATATTTGTTCTTTTTCACAAATCCATGTGTTTTTTTTACTTTATTTTCATCAAGGACTTATTCATATTTTCTTCTAATTTCTTCGTTTCTCATAACGGTCGTGTTCGCTTGTTCCAAAGCCTTTTGATGGAATTCACTTAGTGTTCTCTCATTCTCTCTTAACCTACCCTTCATTTCGACTAGTTCTTACTCTAATTCTTTTATTCCATTCTTCTATTATTCCGTTTAATCAGCCCTGTAAAAATCGTATTATCAACATTTAAATATTTCTTCCTTCAATTTCTTCAAAAATTTAATTATTTATTGTCTCAATTGCCTAACCTTATTGCAAGTTCTCTATGCGTTTGTCCATTTTCGTGAATTAACTATGTGATCCGCTACTATAGACTCTCGACAGCATCTTCTCTTTTTTCTGTCTTATTCAGCATCCTGATCCTCTCATTTTTGAGCTCCGCAAACTACTCTTCTAAAAATGATTTTTCTTTTGTTAGCACTTTAATCTACTGAGCTTTTTAGCGGTTTTCTTCTGCGGCAAACTCGTAATCACCTTAGATCTTTTCATACTTCGATTTCCAGAATGCTTCACTTACTTCTAATTTCGTCTGCATTTCTATTAGATTTTTATTGGATGCTTCCCTTTCTTATCTCAGCTGCAAGGCATTAACCATTGCATCTTGTTTCTTTTATTAAAAAAACCAAGAACACAATAAAGAATTTTATTAATCCAACATACAAAATGAATTAAACCTATGTTACTTGAAAATTGTCTGTAGAATTCTAATCATTGCCCTTGCTGTTACTGTTAGTGCCATTAAAGTATGCATTTTAATCTCTAGTTTAATCTTTTACAGGCTTAAGAGGATAACTCATATTATTCTTATTACTGATGTTTCTGCTGAAAGGCAGAGTCGAAGTATTTTTGAACGGTGAAAAATCAGGGTTTTCAAGCACATTCTGCAATCCTCCTCTGATATTCTCAGGCGTTTATCCATCGATGCGAGAGATCAATCGAAAATTGCGCATTTGCATTAGCGTTTAATAGTAAATTCCTCGACTTTCACTGCAAATCGGATTCGTACTTTTACCTTATTCAAACGTTAATTCCAGTAACCTTGGCAAGTCCTAAACAAACATCACTTGCTTCACATCCTTGATCCTATTATTCCTAAGATCTAGGACTTTAAGCGAATAAGAATTGCCTGCTATTTCATGCAATCCAGAGAGATCTTCGATTTTGTTGCCAGCAAGGATTAATTTCTCAAGACTTGTTAGTCCGCTAAGTCCACTCAATTCCCTCAATTAGTTGCTGCTTAGATTCAAGATTTTCAAAAAGCTTAAGGAATTCAAGCCTTCTAAGCGGACGATGCTATTTGAGCTCAAATTTACATCCACTAAGTACTTCAATTATTCTATGCCCTTTAAATACAAAATCAGATAGAAATATAAGAATAAGTGTTTGTTCCCGAAATAGTTGACGATCAAATGTTTCTTACTGACATGCTAGCCATTGAGTAATTGTGCATCACTCGTAAAAAGCGAATTTATGGATGAGAGTATATCCCATTGATCTCTCTGAGACTTTTAACATCAAGATTATAAGCACTGAATTCGCCAAGATCATCCGAATTTTCTTCATTAACATCACCATAGGAATCCGAATTCATATCGTTTTTATGGTCATTATTGCGCAAAGCCATATGAAGTGCTCTCTTTTATAAAATATGAAAGAACTTTTTAAAAAAATAATTGTCTGTTTCTTTAGAATGCTTGCTTTATTGCTTTGTTTAATTTCAAAACCTAGATTATCCTCTAATAATACAAGCAAGTCAGTACGAAATTGCATTTCAATAATCACAACTCTTTTTAATCAAATCTAACAAATTAAGGATGTACAATTTATCAAAAATGTAAGGTATTTTTGTTGGATGATATTAATGACAATCAGCACAATAAATAATATTTTTTGCTTCAATATCCTAAGAGGTTTTAATAGGAGCAGTGACTAAAACAGATAGTAGAAGGAGGTCATTCATTTTAGGATGCTTAACTAACTCAATTGAACTTTTAATAATAAGTAAAAATAAGATCATAGCTATCTTCAAAAACTAAATTATTCTTTTCACTCAGCTCTTGTGTCCTAGATATTTCTCAAGATATTATATTTTAATGATATCAAGTCTCCGATTAGCTGGTGGAGTATCCACTGAACTAATCCTAATTTTTCTGACTCTTCCATTATTTTAAGCACCTTCGCTGATCGCCTTTCTACTTGAAGTCTCTTTAGTTTTTAGTTATATTCTATTCATCGGCAGAGGAAACTTGCTTAGATCTACTCGAATAGGAGGAAGTTATTCTAAAATATGTATCCGTTCTTTCACACTAAGTTTCTTTTTCTTTAATGGTTCCTTGATTGCATTATCTTCACCTTCTGGGTTATCAATGGTCTCAAGGATACTTGGCGGGTAAGGCTTAATGTCTTAAGAGTCATTATACCTTTAGTGAAATTAAACAGAATCCCTTGAAGATTTATTATTCACAGTTGCAGCTGTAGTTAAAGGCGAACGATTATGTATTTCCATAGGTTTAAGTATCATTTCAGATGAAAAGTTTGGTTTATTTGATTGCATGATAGACATCTCAGAGGATTCATTGTGCGATTCATCTTTTTTGTGTGAATAAATATCCTCCACAAACGAATTTATCAGAGGTTATTACTATTATTGTCCGTATTGTGATTACAATTATTACAATTTATACTAATGATCTTCTAAGATTAATCTGACTTGCAACGCAGAACCTCGTTGCGGTTGCAAAGGAGCTTTAACATATCGAACAGTATGGCTAATTTTAGTTGGTTTCATAAGTTCTTTTACTGATTTTGGTGGTTAATAAACCTTTCTCACTGAATTAATCTACAAAGGTTAGGATGATCTGATTGGATCAAGAGAAATGTAATTATTTCTCCTTGGGTTACTAGGCGAATGGGAGAATATATTACTCCCATCCAATCTATTAGTTTCGAGACTCTTACGATTACTGTAATATTCTTGTTGTCTACCTGTGTTGCTCGTAGAAATAGGCTCTGCTTTATTGAAGATGTGCTTTTTAGGTGTCTGGAAAGTTGTAGGTTTAGCTGTCGGAGGGAGGATATGAAGGTTAATGAGCTTTTGGATGGTTTCATCTATGAAAATGAAACAGAAAAACAAAAAGAATTATGAAGGTATCTTTCGTTTCTTTTTTTATAAATCCATTCAGTTATCCAAGATAAACAAATCCTTCTCGCTCTTTTCTCAAAGAGATTACTAAAAATTAAGAGAAAAAGAATTAAATATACCTACTTGCTTCTTCGTGTCAAGACAGCTCTTCTTAAAGTCAATAAGAGAAGATTTCACAAACTAAACAACAACAAAAAAAATAGCATGAAGACAATTTTGCATCTAAGGAAAGACAATGATTATTGAATAAATGTCTTATTTTGCGTCTTTTTACTATTTCTTTACGCTCATCCCATTAGCTTCCTGTCATTTTATCATAGATTTTGCTGCTATTTAGTTTTTTTCTCTATTCTGGTGAGATGTTGTCATTTCTCTGGATTCTTTGCCTTGAAGAGGCAACTCCTTGAGGCACTTAGACTACTCGAAGGGTTTCTTAAAGTTTTGTTTCTAAAGGTTTCTCAGCGATGGCAATGGGTGCTGCACTTACTTATTTCCCTGCTCCTTATCCCATCTTTTGTTTGTTGATTTGTGTGGAAAATATTAAAAAAAGATTTCGTTCTTTGATTAAACAATAATTAGGCATTAATGATTATTTTTCTTTTCTGAATAGGGATTAACATTACTAATTAATAATGATCATCCTTTGCTTCTTGAGCTTTTTTGTAAGGTTATGAAAATACTGTGAATATTTGAAATCCTTTTTAAGAAGTCATTTTTAACTATTTTCATAAACTTTTTTAGCAAGAAGTTTGTTTACTAAATTGGAGAATTCCACTAAAGAAACAAGATAAAGTATGTTCTATTCCGCAAATTAACCATAACCATCTTTCTAACTTACCATTTTTTGAGATACTTTTAGACAAAAAATGAACCCAAAAAATACATTAGCTTTCTTAACAATCTCTTCCTATTTCAATAGTTTTTCTCCTGAGTTTGCATAAAGAATAATTAAAATCATAAGCTGGACATAACAGTGATCTAATAATAAGATAAGTTCATTTAATAATCCAGAAACAAAACAAAGTAGAACAAATAAATAATGCCAAATCCTACTTACAAAAGATTATGATAGGAAATTAGTCTTAGTTCAGTGTAAAGCAAATACCTGTTGCTGCTAAAAGGATTGTTGGAAAGAGTTTAGAAAACAGAGAGTCGGACTACTAAACAAGAGCAGGATCAAGCTACAAAAAACAACTAAATCTACCATTACGTGTTGGCACATCAGCAGAACGAAAGAACCGTACCAAGAAATCTGATTCTAATTAGCTCAACTAAACTGAATCTTCATTCCTTTAAAACCACAATCAGCGCTACCATCATCTTGAAGTATGGCTTGAATTCAATAACATTTTATGATATTTAGCTAATCTGTTTTTAAAGGAAAAAGAGGATTCTTTCCAGAATGGTATCGATTTGCAAATACCTGAAGATATTCCCTCCGAGCAGTAACTGAAACCCAATGAAATCAAAAAGCTTAACTTAAACAAGAATGAATCTTTCCTATTTTATATTGACTACGATTGCAATTGCCATCAATTCCCCTTGGAGATTCAAACCTTAGTCTATCATGGCAGAATGAAAATGTATGTG
>Ga0302285_10002542_pt1 | contig 10130 bp, 6 predicted proteins | sample III_Fen_E2_2_FD_200455 | JGI IMG/M metagenome (GOLD analysis project Ga0302285, IMG submission 200455) | Peat permafrost microbial communities from Stordalen Mire near Abisko, Sweden - III_Fen_E2_2 | ecosystem: Environmental > Terrestrial > Soil > Wetlands > Permafrost | place: Sweden: Abisko...
ACAAGAACTTTGGGGTTATCATAGTTTCTTTATCTGGGTGATGATTTGTACTATTCCGGGATTCATTCTGACAAAATTCATCCGCATTGATAGAGATTTTGGCATTAAAGAAGTAAAAACGACATAAAAAGAATCACTCTAAAGTTAAGATAAACTAGTCAACAAATACATTAACAATAAAAAAAAAGAGAAAATGCCTATGAAAAAGTAAAAACCCTAAAGAAAGGAACAAGAACGAATTATTAACTAAATATTTTTAAAACTTTATAAGTAAGAATATGAAATATAAAACAAAAGTAAACTTAAATTTTTTGAGCAAATTGCTACTCGTATTAGGGCTTTGTTTGATTTCTCACCCTACGTTTGCTCAAAACAAAACCATTACCGGAAAAGTCGTTGACATTAATGGTGAGGCTATTATTGGAGCATCAGTGAAAGTTGTAGGTACTTCTGGCGGAACTATTACAGATGCTAATGGATTTTACACTCTGTCTAATCCAGCGAAAGGTAAATTGATTTTTTCGTTTATCGGCTACAAAGCGGTAGAAGAAGTAATCGGCAATCGATCTGTCATAAATGTATCTCTTCTGGAAGATGCAAAAATGCTGCAGGAAACTGTTGTAATTGGTGAATTTGGAGTAAAAAGGGCTGCACGCTCTGTAGGATCTTCGATTCAAAACGTAAAAGGTTCAGATATTTCCGAATCAGGACGTGAAAATTTTATTGATGCTTTGCAGGGACGTGTTGCAGGTGTTAATGTTACTGCATCATCAGGCTCGCCAGGTGCTTCATCAACCGTTGTTTTTAGGGCACCGACTTCCATTTCCGGTAACAACAATCCTTTGTATGTTATTGACGGTGTTCCGATGAGTAATACCACGTTTGATATGAACAGCCAGTGGGCTGTACCACCATCAACTTCGACAACCGGTGCACAAAATGACTTTACCAACCGTGGATCGGATATTAACCCGAATGATATTGAAAATGTATCTATCCTGAAAGGTGCCGCTGCTGCTGCTCTTTACGGATCGGACGCTTCAAACGGGGCTATCATTATTACTACGAAAAAAGGTAAATCAGGACAATCAAGAGTTACCTACAGCAACAATGTCAAATTTGACAAGGTAAACAGAATTCCGGTCATCCAGACGATGTATGATCAGGGATCTTATGGAACAACGAATTATGATAATGCCAAGAAATTTGGTGCCCCTTATGCTGCAGGGACAACCCAGTATGATAACGTTGGTGGCCTTTTTCAAACAGGTGTCAGCCAACAACACAATGTTTCATTTGATGCTGGGAATGATGCAATGACTATACGTGCTTCCGCCGGATTGATCGATCAAACAGGGGTACTTGCCGTTCAGGATTATAAACGTAAGAATGTCTCATTGGCAGGAACGTTAAAGGTTGGTAAATGGTTGAGTATGAACGCTTCCATGCAATATGTCAACAGTACCAATAATAAATTGGCAAAGGGAGCAGGTGGTATTTTGGACATGGCGATGAATTGGCCAACAACCGACAATATGAAAACCTATTTGGCTGCGGATGGCGTTTCCATGAAGTATCCGGCTAATTATCAGGATATTGATATTTTAAATCCTTACTATGATATGTACCGGAATAAACGATATGATGTTACCGATCGTTTTATATCTGTTATGAATGTGACGATAACCCCGGTAAAGGACTTTGAGATCCGGGCATTAGTTGGATGGGATGCTTCTTCAAGTACCTATATTACATCTATTAATCCTCAATTTACATCTTCGACTATTAAAAGTGGAAGTTATGACCAGTCGAATGTTATAGAATCCGACCCTACGATAAACTTATTGGCTTCTTATACGAAGAAATTAAACAAATTTGATTTTTCAATACAGGGAGGTTATAACCAACAGGAAACTGGATCAAAAACATTAGCCGTTCATGGGTCGAGCTTTTATGTTCAGGATTTTCAATCGATTAACAATTGTGACCCAACAACCTTAGTCAATATTGATGCAACAAAGACTCGTAGAATTCAGGCTGTTTTCGGTTCGTTCATGGCTTCTTATAATAATTTAGCATTCTTAACAGTAAGAGGCAGGAACGATTGGTCCTCAACCCTTCCGGTGGCTAATAATTCTTATTTCTACCCGGCTGCCGACTTTAGTTTTATGTTGTCCGAACTTCCTTTTATGAAGAACTATTCAGACACCTGGAATTATCTTAAATTAAGGGGTTCTGTTGCTCAAGTGGGTAAAGATGCACCTCCTCTTTCTATTCAACCAACACTTGCATTGCAATCTACTACCGGCTCAGGATATGCCTATGGCTTTACCGGACCAAACACTGCTTTGAAACCTGAAATGGATAATTCCTGGGAGGTTGGTTTGGAAGGTCGTTTGTTTGATAATAGATTGAGTTTTGACTGGGCTTATTATAATACTGAATCAAAAGATCAAATTATTACAGGGTTTCGTATGTCTTATGCTACAGGTTTTGTGTTAAACAACCGAAATATGGGATCTTTTAAAACAAATGGAACTGAGTTCTTGGTTTCTTATGATTTTATCAGAAACAGAGATTTGGTATTTAATCTTGGTGTAAACGGAAGTCGGAACTGGAGTAAAGTTTTATCCCTGCCTACAGGAGTGACCGAATATTACAACTCTGCCACATGGGTTTCGGGTAATCTTAGAAACGGTATTATGGTGGGTAGTCCTATTACTACCATCACTGGTAATGACTATCAACGGAATGCAAAGGGCCAGATTTTAATTGATCCTACAAGTGGAATGCCTTTAATAAGCAGTACATGGTCTGTATTGGGAGACCGTGAGGCTAAATTAAATTTTGGATTTACAGCAAGCCTCAAGTATAAGAATTTTGCATTATCCTGTTTGATGAGTGGTAAATTGGGTACTCAAGTAGTAAACGGAACTAAAAGAATCATGATGACTAACGGCTTAAGTTCCGAGTCAGTTGCACAAAGGTCGATGAGTTCTGTGGTCTTTAACGGAGTTCTTAAAGACGGAAAACAAGATAGTTCTAACCCGACAGTAAGTAACATAGCTGTAAATCTTGGAAGCTTGCAGTATGGGTATGCCGGAGCAGATCCTGATTGGATTGAGAAGAACGTCAATTATTTAAATATGTCCGAAATAAGATTGTCTTATAATTTTGATAAAAAGCTTCTTGCTAAACTTTCCGGCAACCTGGTCTCTGCACTGTCTGTATATGCAGCCGGAACCGATTTGTTTATCCTGACAAACTATTCGGGCATCGATCCTGCTGGTAATGGCACTTCATCTGCTGTAGGTGGAACCGGAGGTGTTGGATTTGATATGTTAAGTATAGGTGCTCCACGCGGACTCTCTTGTGGATTAAACATAACTTTTTAATTTTGAAAAATATGAAAAAGATATTAATAACATTAGCAATAATATTACCATTATTTGTAGCAACATCATGTAGTGACTATTTAGATGTCAACACAAATGTCGATACCCCGGATTGGGTTCAGCCAAACTTACGGTTAGCTCCAATTCTATGCGGATTTGCATCGAATTATTATGATATGAGACCAGCGGGAGCTATAAGCCAATATTTTAGTGGTAGTGGAACTGTGGGTTCAACATATGGTTCAACCATGTATTATGCTCCGACAAGTGATTATGCCGAAGTATGGAAAATGGTTTATTACGAATGGGGACAGAACCTGGAAGATATGATTAATGACGGAAAGAAACTTAATCAACCTCTTTACGCAGGCATTGGACTGGCATTAAAAGCTTATGGCTGGTATGAGTTGACTTCCCTGCATGGTGAAGCTCCTTGTAAAGAATTTCTGGATCCGGGAAGAACAGTATTTGACTATGATTCTCAGGAATATATTTTCGGTCAATCGAGGATGTGGGCAAAACAGGCAATTGCTATCTTAAGTGTTCCCGATGCTACAACCTATCCGGCTTCAATTGCCACGAATGATCTTATGTATAAGGGTGACCGGACAAAATGGTTGAAGTTTGCCTATGGGGTTCTTGCCAAGAACTATATGACATTGTCTATGAAAAATCCGGTTTATTTGGACTCTGCCATTACTGCTGTTAATAGCTCAATGGCAAGTTACGGAGACGATGCTGCCGTTACGGTATCTGGAGGTACAACTTCTGCTCTATGTAACTTCTATGGAGTATTGAGAGGCAACCTGACGAATGTCATAACCCAATCCGATTATATGGTGGATGTGATGACCGGCAAGGTGAAGTATTATGACCCGAATACCGGGAATACCTCTACAACAGGAAATGTTACCAAACTCATGGATAAACAGTATGTTACCGATACATTGACACTTGATCCGAGAGCAATCTGTTTCTTTGGTACAACAGATACTGTTCCTACAGACTTATCAAAGATAAATCTCAAAACGTATACTTTTAAAGGAACTCTCCCCGGACAGACTCCACAGGTTACTGTTTTTGGCACTACATCGGCACCAACAGCTGCTACCTCCGGAACAGGAAGATGGTTGTTCAGGGATAATGCCCCTTATATTGCCATGACATATTCGGAATTGCAATTTATTAAGGCTGAAGCTCAATACAGAAAAGGATTAAAAGCAGAGGCTTTAGCCACTTTCAAAGGTGCTGTTGCTGCCAGTATGCAGACCACGGCTGCCTATATTGTACAAGGCACAGCGGTTAAAGGAACTAACGGGAAACAATCGTCTGTTATTGGCGACAAGATTAGTACCGGAGTGTTTAATACGTTATCACAAGCTTATTTGAACAGCAAGTACGTTAATGGACTTACTACAACTGATTTTGAACTTTCACATATTATGATGCAAAAATACGTCGCTCTTTATCCATGGGGACTTGATACCTGGAATGATTTACGTCGTTATCAGTATGACCTGAAAGTCGGATCAAGTGGAGTTCCGAGTGCTGCAGATGGATCATGGTCGTCTCTCTACACATTTTATAAAGCGGATACTGATGCAGCCAGGATATATAAAGGGTTTTACTTAGGATCTGCTAATGTTACCAATAGAAGAGGTACCTTTAAATCAACAAATTTGGGTTCTCCATCTTACAGGCTTCTTCCAAGGTATAATTCGGAATATATATGGAATCGTACTGCTTTAGCAGGGTTAACACCCATATCAGGTTTGGCAGCAAATTATAACACTTCTATGGTATGGTTTTGCTTACCTCAATAATAACTACTAAATATTCTACGAGATGAAAAAAATAAATATTATTTTATTTGCGATACTTGGGTTGGCATTTGTGTCTTGCCAAACGAATGAAATCACATTCCCTGTCAGCACAGTGGATTTGACCAAATATTCAGAAGTCAGGGTATTAAATGCTATGCCGGTAACCGGTAACAGTGATACGCTCTTGTTTAATAACGCGAATTATTCTTCGGTCTCAACGGCACTTGGCGGTTATTATCCGGCAGATCCTGCACCGAAGTATTTTACAGTACCGTTTGGAAATGATAGCATATCATTGCGTTTTGTGGCAAAGACAACAACTCCGACAGTAGCAGCTTTTACGTATAAAGGAAGCATGACGTTGACAAAAGGAAAATGGTCTGCCTATATTTACGATAAAACGAAAAATCCGATTTTATTGCAGGATTCCGACGTGGTTCCTTCTACCGATGCCTGGAAAGATACGGTTTGCTTTGTCAGAGTAGCTAATTTCTTCTTTAAAGCGGATGGAATTACTCCTTTTGGTAAATTAACGCTGAAAGCAAAGAAGAATATTACCGGTGCGGCTTGGGAAACAGTGGCTTCCAATATCGATTTTGGTACGCAGTCGTTCTATTATCATTATACGTTGAAAAATACAAATAATGTGAAACCATGGTCGGGTACAGAATCGAATATCAGCTTGGCTATTTTTGACAGTAATGGGGTCCAGTATCAATGGTTTACTTCGGCATCTGCTACTACAAAAGGAGCATTCTCCAGTGATAAAACGCAAAGTTTTGCTAAAGGCCGGGCTTACGTAATTTATATTAATGGTAAAGAGGGTACAACGAACAATACAGATCAGTTTCTTCGATTGAGTTCGTATTTTCCGTTGTAATTGTAAATTGTAAATTTATGTTAGAACTTCCGGGAATTCACGTTCGGATAATCTGCTTTGAGATAAAACATTTGGTTTTTTCTTTGCAAATTTGAATTTGATTTTCCGGAAGTTTTTGATTATTAATGCCAATCTTAAGCTTTTAAAAAGGATATAATTAGAAAAGAATAAAACGTGGATGTACGAAGATTACATCCGATAAATCCAGGTTCCATTCTTTTGCCGTTTTGAAAAGTGCAACATTATTTTTCACATTAATTTTTCAGTGTTACCGCCGATTATCTGGCAGGCCATCATAAAATGAACTGAATTGTACGCAAAGCAGTAAAGTGTTTTACAGAACAATAATCTTTTAATTTTTTTGCTTGTGGGAGTCTTTTGTGTATAATTGATACCATTTGTTCCCTGAAAGCAGACTAATATACTTCACATCTTTAAACGATATTATTTAAACAATATTGAAATCCTCAGGTATGAACTATCTCTTAAAACTGGTATTGAAATACTCTTTTATACTACTTTTCTTTTCGCCGGTGCTTTTTGCCCAGCAGGAATCGAACTATGGAGTTGTTAATCAATCAGTCATTAATCTACGTTCAAGCAGGGGCCAGGAAGCTGAAATGGGCACACAGGCGCTTATGGGTACTCCCGTGCTTATTCTTGAAACTGTTCATGGGTGGTATAGTGTCAAGACACCCGAAGGATATGTCGCATGGACAGAGGAAGAAAGCATTCAAAAAATGAATTCTTCTGAGCTTAAAGCCTGGAAAGCAACCCAAAAAGTTATTGTAACCACCTATTTTACCATTTTGAGATCACAACCGTCCGAAAGCGCAGAAGTAGTTTCCGATGTGGTGTGGGGTGATATTATGTGCCTTGTGGAGGGAAAGGGGAAATATATGCATGTACTCTTACCTGATGGAAGAATGGGATATTTGCTCAAAACTTTTGCTGCGCCTCTTGATCAATGGATCGCTTCCCGTCGGCCAACTTCAGCCAGTATTATTAAAACGGCAACCCGCTTCATTGGATTCCCGTATCTGTGGGGAGGTACTTCCATTAAAGGAATGGACTGCAGCGGTTTTACAAAGACATGTTTTTTCCTGAATGGGGTAATTCTGCCTCGTGATGCTTCTCAGCAGGCACTCACCGGTGAGAATGTTGATATAACAAAAGACATCAATCGTTTGCAGCCTGCCGATCTGCTGTTTTTCGGCTCTATAAAAGAAAACAAAGAACATGTTTCGCATGTTGGTATTTATATTGGGGATGGTCAGTTTATTCATTCATCGGGAACAGTGCATATAAGCAGTTTACTTCCGGGCAATGCTCTCTATGACGCTTATAATACGCGCCGGCTGTTACGCGCTCAAAGGTTGTTGACGCGCATTGACCTTGACTCTTCAATTGTATCAATTAAAAATCACCCATATTATCAGTAGTGAAATTATAGTATTCAGAATGAAAGAAATAATCCGTACCAGTAAGTTTAATCCGTAGATTGTAAATAGATCAATTGTAAATCCATTCAACATGTTTACACGTAGAAATTTTCTTAAAGCATCCGCCATAATTACTGCCGGATCACTTTTAAACTCATCTTCAATGTTTTCACAAAAAAATAATGTCATAGGATCTGGTGGAAGTCGCCGCATGCAACTCACCTTTCGCTCGTTTGAGGCTCAATTAAGGCATCCTTTTGCTGTATCCGGGTATACCCGTACCACTACGCCGATCGTGCTTACAGAGATTACATATGACGGAATAACGGGATACGGTGAAGCAGCAATGCCCCCCTATCTTGGAGAATCGCAAGCGTCAGTGATTTCTTTTTTGCAAAAGGTGAATTTGAGTCAATTCAACAATCCTTTTGAATTGGACGATATTTTAGGGTATGTGGACAGCATAGCTATTTATAATACGGCTGCCAAAGCTTCGGTGGATATTGCCCTTCATGATTTAGTCGGTAAGCTGATAGGGCAACCCTGGCATACAATCTGGGGCTATACTGCCTCCAAAGTGCCTGTGACCACTTTTACCATAGGCATTGGAACTGAACAGGAAGTTCGTGAAAAGACTCTTGAAACTTCTCCGTTTAAAGTGATCAAGGTGAAGCTGGGTATGGATGAGGCAACTGATAAAATGCTTATAAACACAGTGCGTTCTGTAACCGATAAACCAATCAGGGTGGATGCCAATCAGGGATGGAAAGATAAACATTATGCTCTGAAAATGATTGAATGGCTTTCGGATAAGAATGTTGAATTTATTGAACAGCCCATGCCAAAGCATAACCTGGACGACATGGCCTGGCTTACAGAGAACAGCCCGTTGCCTACCATAGCTGATGAATCCTGTCAGCGTCTGGAGGATGTTAACAGATTGAAGGGTGTATTCAGTGGCATAAACATAAAACTCATGAAATGTACCGGTATGCGTGAAGCAAATAAGATGATTACCCTTGCCCGTGCTTGTGAACTGAAACTGATGGTCGGCTGTATGACCGAAACATCGTGTGCCATATCCGCAGCCGCTCAACTTTCACCTCAAATGGATTATGCCGATCTGGATGGTAATTTACTCATCAGCAATGATCAGTTTAGTGGTGTGAAGCTTGTAGATGGTAAAATTATTTTGAATAATGAACCGGGAATAGGAGTACGGAAATTATAAGATACTAAATGTGTATCTCTCATTTATTGCAAAAAAAAACATGCAAATCAGACTTGTGCTGGTTTGCATGTTTTTTATGAACGAATGCTGCGTAGAAAAAATTTAGGATCGTTTATTCCTAATTATTGCATTGGTGCAACCTTAAAAATAATTGCTCTTTTTGTTTGATAATTCAAAGCTGATTAACGAATTATAATTGTTATAGAGAAATCCTCCAACGGTGTTACCCCATTAACAACATATGTCCCTTTAGGCACTCTTGCATTGATAATGGTAGTCCCGTCCCCGTTAAAATCAGCTATTTTAAGAACCCTCCCTGTTACTGCATGGCAGATCTTTATTTTCCCTTTTTGCTTCCCCGGATTTTCTATATAAATATTTTCACCTGAGTTGTATATTTTTATCTTCTTAGGATGATGCTTTTTGTCTTTATCTTTTGGATTCTTAGGATTAATAGGTGATACAACAGGAACAGTATCTTTAGGAACAGTAGGGATAACCACAACCGGTGGTAAACTGGTAACAATTTTAAACCGTCTTACTGGTAAAGGAGTTGTCCGTGCTGAAAATTTATACGTTGTTCCCGTTTGATAAATATCAATAGTTTTATTTGCCACTGAATCAATTAGAAAAAGTTGTTGGTAGTTTTCTGCCAGATTTTCATGGGTAAACGTAAAAGTGTATGCTGTATCCACTCCGGCCGAAAATCCCAGGTAGGTATTGTTTACATCCGGAACTGAAGACACCTGATAATATCCATCGGGTTCAATGGCAAATATCTGGGGTGCAACAGATGCGCCAAATATTTTATATCCATCCCATCCGTTATCGAAGTTGTATGTACATGTTGCTACTGTGAAGAGCCACATTTGATCGGAAAACTGTGCCCCCTGTACATCAATGCGTGTACCAACCAGATCCTGAGCTGAAACATGAGACACCATGAGTATAAGTGTCAGGTAAATAAATAATAATTTGAGAGTAATTTTTTTCATAGTCATAATTTTTTGTGTGAATATTAAAGTTTTAGAGAGATAAGGTAAGCAGACTAAAAGAATACAAACATAATCAAATATTTTGTAAAATACTGACAGATTGTTTTATGTAGCATTAAATTTAATTGAACATCAATAATTACATTCTTGTAAACTGCCTGTTTACTGTTTAGAATTCACTAAAAGTCAATAACAAATTATAGATAAAAGAAGTAGGATATGCTGCAAGGTTTTTAAATCAGGGCTGGAAAAATTAATTTGTAGTAAATGTAACGATAATCTATATGGCAAGTAAATTTACATGCTGATATTTAACAATATGTTTCCTTTAAAAGAAGAGCAAATTAAATATTATTGATGATTC
>Ga0302285_10002547_pt1 | contig 10121 bp, 4 predicted proteins | sample III_Fen_E2_2_FD_200455 | JGI IMG/M metagenome (GOLD analysis project Ga0302285, IMG submission 200455) | Peat permafrost microbial communities from Stordalen Mire near Abisko, Sweden - III_Fen_E2_2 | ecosystem: Environmental > Terrestrial > Soil > Wetlands > Permafrost | place: Sweden: Abisko...
AAATAGTTTTCGCTATCTCGAATACTCTAAATTTTTTCATTTTCATCTGTATTTTTCTTGTCAGTTTCAAGGCACGCGGTATTTATGGATATTTTTACTCAGTAATATTCCTATCAATGATCATCTGTTCTTTAGCTGGAGTTGTTTTAATTTGCTACAAGAATTTAGCACTGCTTAAGATCTACAAAGTTACTTCTCGCATTATGAGCATTCTCTACATTATATTAATGATTCTCGCAGTATTTGGTGTCTTTGGTATAAGTGCTAACTACTAAAATGGCTAAAATCGCTAGTATGCAAATCTAAGTTTGACTCTCATAGCATTGAGTCTTGTATTTTTTTTCATTTAGTACATGATATCCATCTGCTAGTTGAAGTATATTAATGCTTAAGTAATTTACTAAGAAATTGCATCTCAAGGACTATCCTAATCAAATCGCTTGTATCATTCTCCTGATGACACTTAAAATTATTGATTTCTAGAGAGTAAAACACCAAAAAAAATAACAACATTGGCTAAGAGATGGAAGAAAAGAAGACAATCATATCTCTCAGTTTGGATACTGAGTTATCCTATCCCATTCATGATAATTCAAACTTAGATGAAAAAACCAAAATATATATTTCTTTTATTTGGGCGATCTCCAAAGAACTATATTTCTACAATGTTCTAAGTAGTTAAAACTTATGTTTATGTTGAGTTTTTTGACCAAACCACAAATATTAGACATTTTATTCATAAATTAGGCAGTAAATATCATTAAACTTTGTCATTTCTTTACTTAACTCTTTGAGTAATAATGCTTAGAAAATAACTTAATGAGCTACATATCCCACAAAAGATAAGCAACACCAAATCAATAAAGAAATTAAAAAAAAATGGTTCAATAGGTAGTTGCAGATGGCGATATGATGTATTAGGGGAATGTCGAAGCAAAAAAAGGCAATCTTTTTCTTAGCTTTTGTAATCGTGTTAAGATTTTTTAGGGGCGAGTATTATGGTTGTATTTGCATCGTTATCCATAGAGACATACAAGATTCTTGAAGAATTCTTTGCATGGTCTTGTCTTGTAGAATTAGTTCAACTTGACTTTTGGCTTAAGGTTCAGTTCATCTCTCCCATGTGAAAACTAGCATTTTCTTTCATAGTTACAGATTACAGTTATTTATTTAATAAAAGCTGTAAAAGATTTTTATACTTGTTGATTTGTTTGTTTTTCTAATTGATTCCACCAATTAATTTAAGGAATGGATGGTATTAATAATGATTTTGATAATCTGTGTGTGAAAATTTTGATTGAATTTTTGTTCTGAAAAGACTTTACATTACACTTTACGTTTGACTGATAGACAAGAATAGTTAATTAATGAGAAATCGAAAAGAAAATAGGAATTAAAACTTTCAAAACTTTTACAAATTATTTGGATATGTAAGTTAAAGTAAATAAAAAAATTAAAGTTATTGCAATGACTACTCTTGTATCATCTATCAAAGCTGAAATTCTAAAAATGAAGATTAAAAGCAATTTTCATTGAAAATTTACTCAATTCGATAAAAAATGAGATAATAACACACTTAGCTTTCAAAAAGAAGAAGGTATTAAAAGTAACACACCCTTTCTTTCAAATCAGACCTCGATTAATTTAAATCTCCAAAGTTAATATCTTGCCTTATCTTTGTTGCTTTTCTATCAACCATAATTAAGGTTTTTCAAAAATTTCTTCAAACCAATCATAGATTATTAATTTTCTCTGACAAAAATCTGTTCCAATAACATTACTGAGAAAAGAAGTTATTGTCTGCAGTAAAAACTATTGAAATTGAAAAGAATAGCTGATGTTATCAAATTAATCTTATAGAGACTGGATATTCAATTAGTAATTTTAAATTACTAAGACAATCTAAAAACAAACAATTAATTAATCATCATGTATTATTTTGTGGAGATTTGACACCTTAATTATTTTTCTCTCTACAAAATAATATTTTTTCAAAGAATGTGTAACATACTTCAAAGAGAGAGAAAACTATTAGAAATGTATTAATTTGGGAAGTTTAGCTGAATTTTGGCCAACATTGCATCAAGTTAAATGGCAATTTCAAAAAATAATGATAATTTATCAACATCCACTGTGATGAGGAGAATCACAAAAAGGTTTATCTATTAGTATTTATTTTGACATGCTTACAATAACCCGATTATTTACATTTGAGATCCTGTGGTAACTGCAACCAAAACAAAATAATCTTAAACAATAATTCAAAATCTACTTTTCAATGATAATCCTTCTAGGTTTAACTCTTCATAATACTCTTTGCCACTTTAAAAAGTGTCGTTTGAAATGATTTAATTAATCTTCCAATAACAAAATAACAATCGATTAAGCTGAAGGAAATTAAAAAGAACAAAAATGCTCAAGAAAGCAAAGAATCTGGATTTTTTCGGAGAACGCCCAGCCTTAAGAATGGGCGGATCTTCTACTCATAAGACTTGGTGTGGATTCGCTTGCTCAATTTAAGTTACCTTAGCTTGTATCGTATCAGCTATTTACTACTTTCAGCAGTTCTTCGATCGATCTTCACTGACTTACATATTCACCGAAGTATATGATGCAGATGAGCCTACTTCATTAAACCTCTTGAAATCTCTGATAATTTCCAAGAACACCTTTTTCCTAATGATAGCAATCACAGAGACTGCAACTCTTTCGTCTTCAGAGTTATTTACCAGTAGCACTCCTCTCCTTTCAAGCTTTCCTATTTAATTTTCTTTCAAAGATTCCACACATAGTTAGATATTACCTGCTGCCTCATGTGACACCCTCAGTTATTTCTAAGACATCCTCTCTGATCCTGAAATGCAAAGCATGCCAAACATGCAACCAGTCATAAACTTTCCATCAAAATTTTTATGTTTGGAAGCAACTTCTATTAACTTTATTTATTAATTGCGCACTTCTTTAGAAATATCCGTAGGATGCTCTGTGTCTGGATGTGATTCTCTCTAAAGCAAGTCTTTTCTAATAATTTCGTCAGATTACCTTTTTTCCATTTCGAATTTTAACAATCCTCTCATTAAGAATGCGGCATCTTATAGCTACTAAATTTATAAAAGCCAATATTCAATAATCGATATGGCTTTTTAGAAAGTTAGAGTTACCACTGATTCAGGGTATCTTCTAGAAAACATTTACTTCGAAGATCAACTCGCTATCTAAAGTGTGAATTATTACAATATCGTTAGAAGTTCTTCAACTGATCCTTAGCTTCTCCTCAGAATTTCTCCCTTTCATAAAAGACTTACTTACACAGTATTTTTGTTTTTTTTTAAACAAAGAAGTAACTTTCAATTAATTCGACCATTTTATTATTAACATATGATCATTTAATTAATTCGATTATAACAATTGTAACTCTTTTTAATATTGTCCGCTAGAGATATTACCCTAAGCTCTTGGTATTGGTAGGCCTGATAGGTGGCATATTAAAATTTTTAATGGTGTTAGGCTCATTTGTGACTAAACCTTTTTCAAAGTTATCTATGCGAACTGAGCTTGTAAATTAGCTGTTTACCTTTGAAATCAAAAGTGATCACAAACACAACAAAGCAAATCCCGTGCTTACAATCAAGTAACAAAATAATAATAATTTTACTTCAAATTATTACCATAACAATATTTGAATTCCAGTCACTAGTCGTTGGGGCGTTCTTTGATATTTTCCTTTGGATTATTTTATTAGAGAGCCATAGGATCTACTCGGGGATAAAGATTATTCAATTCATAAATAATCCTATGATTCGACTCTCAAGCATCTTCCAAAATTGGATAAAGAAGAAATTGACTCTATTCAAGAATTAGAGGAAAATGTTTAGTATTTTAACACTTTTAATCATTAATAACCTACAAACTTAATCAATTCAACTGCATACACAAATGGATCTGACCTGAAACCAATTACTAATGCTCCAATTCCCTCTGAGATTTCTTTATAAAGACCATTTATAAAAACACTTCACAATAGAGAATTGGATTCCGTCACCGAACTAGAAGAAATTGGAGCTTCTGATATGTATATTCCTTCTCCTATGACAATACCTGCGTCATGTTCTTCCTTATGTGGACTTACTCCTGCGAGTAGGAAAAGCTCATCTGTTCCGCTAGAGTTTTATAGACTCTCCAAAATTGACCAGGGAACAAAAACATCCCCGCAGAAATAACTTTCCACGAATTACCTGTTGAATTTGTCAGAAACTTCAAAGTAATTAAAGAGTAAGTATGATTGTTTTCAATCGGAAGGGGTTTTATTTTCAGGACAGATCAATACACACACTGGAGATACAGGAAATTTTGATCAATCTGAAAGTGAAGATCCAAATAAACCAAGCGAGTCAGAGTATTTCAATCATAACGAAAGTAGCAACAATACGAATAATGCAAGAGATTATCAACAAAAAGAGAAAGCAAAACAGCAGTCCAACACAAATATTCTTTGTACACAGATTAACAATTAAATAAATGAAAAGGATATTTTCCCTTCCTTTAACAAACTGTAATTAATGCCTGTAGATTTTTCCACGACCCTGTAATCAAATCCAAACCTTCCCTTCCGATTCAGAATTCCTTCATAAATTTAACCTGGAACACTAGCTCCTTTAGTGAAATATCCTTTTCAATCAGATAAGTAGCCTCATAAGAAAACTACTTTAACGAATGAAAAAGATAAAGACGATTCAAAAATAAAGCAAAATGATTCTGATATCGAAAACAAACAAAATCAAAAAGGGGAGCTTCTTAAATTGGATCAATAAAAGACTTTATTAAGCGACAAAAACATGAAATTATCTTAAAAAATAAAAACATTTTTCTCACAAAAATCCATTGACATAGCAGAGCTTATGCGATTGAATATCCTTTCTAAAAACCCTTTATAGCGTCCTTCAGGTAAAGAACTCGAAGCTCCTCAATCAACCGCTGCTGAATTAGACGCCAAAAAAATAATTCTCAATTGGCAACTTAGTTTTCGGAAAAAAAGCACTCATGACCAATTTGAAGGCATCATATCTGGTAAAGAAAAGAAGTCTATCATTCTGAAATTTAAAGATTACCTTAACTATTTCCTGGTTTGCCTCAAGAGAACACCCAAAGTGAAACAAATGAAAATCACAAATCGAAAAGTAAAAAAAAGACTAGATTTAATTTATATCCTCTAAAAACTCACCGAAATCGAAAAGCTTAAGGTACTTCTGCTGAGTCCAGATTAAATTAATCTCTTTGATTATATGCCAAGAGAGTTCGTGCAACGGAAAGATCCTATCTTTGAAAAAAGCAGCCTCTCTGATTTAAGTTCTCAGAAAAACAATAGATTCGCTACTTGGTCTCTTCTGTGCGCTGAAAAGACATCCTTGGACATGTATTCGAACGCATGCATTGCTTTTCATTATATTAAATAAAAAAAGGACAAAACTAAACTTGATTCGAAGCTCATCGGGATGCTTGATCCGTAAATTAAGAGTTATTTTATGGAAACTCAAATATAACCAGAATAACTTTAGAATTATGCGTACATGCTTGCATCTCAATCCAAATAAAGAGACGAAACAACTATTCAATAACAAAATAATGCAAAAGGATTTTCAGATTAAGTTTAAGGTATTTCAAATAACTTTTCACAAAATCCACTGGAAAAAGATGCAGGATAGATGATCTAAGCGAGGTATTAATAAAGTTAATAGGACTAATAATAACAAATAACATCTTAAACCAGAAAAAAAAGTTATTTTGGTCGTCAAAGCAGCTTCCATCCTGCTGATTACAATAATTCTCTTCCAGAACGGAAAATATTCTTTTCTAATAAGCCTTAGTAGCAGCTTGGATAGATGGTAGAGTCACAAGACGGAAACTCAGAAGGTTCTCTTTTGTAGTCAAATCAATCTCATATTTCATAAATTACAAGTTTTCATTAAATAAATGATATTCCAGATGTTAATAGATCAGAAATATCCTTTTCTGCTATTCCCCATGCAGATGAAGAGAAGAAGGAAATTTTTAAATAAACTAATCTCCCACCTAGTGCCATCAATAAAAACAGTAATAATCTTGGGAGTTAAAAAAATCTTAGAGAGCCATTAAATCAGTTACCATTATTAGTAAATTCCAGAAGTAAATCTAGAGAAATAAAAGAAAAGAAGAAGAATTTCTTTACCTTTGAGCTGAATCATGTTTCTGTTTCTTAAAATAAGATTGAAACCCCAATTATTTTAATAAATAATATGATACAACTACCATCGTAGGTACAAAATGCCTAGAATCAAGAAATCATTCCTTCAATTCCAATAAATGTTTAGGAACCTTTTTCTAATTCTTAGTAGGATCACCAACTGAAAAACAATAAAGATTGATAGAGAGAGAGACAGAGCACTTCTTTTTTTCTAATTTGTACCGTTTTATGTGATTAGCATATTTAGTTTTAAAAAGCTCTGCAACAATAATACTTTTACAACATATGAGTAGCTGTCTTTCTCTTTTTAAGTTTACCTCCTTACGAAATAATAAGCAATCAGATTGGCATTAGAAGATTAAATCTTAAATTGAATTAAAATGCATACCAAATAATTTATTTATCTACTTACAAAATAAAATCAAATAAATTTCGCCAAGTTTGATTAATACTTGTATTCAATAGAAACCATCTCTGTTCATTCTATCCTTGTTTCTCCTCTCAACATCTTCATCTCTCAAGAAACCGATGCAACAGCCTCCTTCTTCAATTTCTCAAATCGTGTTCGCTATCACGAATACTCTAAATTTTTTCATTTTCAGCTGTATTTTTCTTGGCAGTTTCAAGCACGCGACCTTTGTGGATATGTTTATTCAGCAGTATCCCTGTCGATGATAATGAATTCTCTAGCTGGAGTTGTTCTAATCTACTACAAGAATTTAGCACTGTTTAAGATCTAGAAAGTTGCTTCTCGTATTATGAGCATTCTCTACGTTGTATTAATGATTCTCGCAGTATTTGGTGTCTTTGGAATAAGTGTTAGCTACTAAAATGGCGAAAATTGATAATATGCAAATCTAAGTGCTACTCTCATAGCACTGTGTCTTGTATTTTTTTCATTTAGTACATGATATCCATCTACTAGTTGAAGTATATTAATGCTTAAGTAATTAACTAAGAAGTTGCATCTCAAGAATTATCCTAATCAAATCGCTTGTATCATTCTCCTGATTACATTTAAAAATATTTATTTCTCAAAAAGATAGTAAAACATAAAATATAATAACAATATTGATTACTCGATGAAAGATACAAGATAAACAATCAAATCTCTCAGTTTGGATACTGAGTTTACCCTATCCCTTGATTCATGAGAATTAAAAGCTTAGACAAAAATACTAAAATATATTCTACTTTTATTTCTGGGTGATCTTAAAAGAACTAATTTTCTGCAATGTTTTAAATAATTAAAACTTATTTTTATGTTGAGTTTTTTTACCAAACAAAATATTTGAGATTTCATTCAAAAATTAGTCAGTAAGTATCATTAAACTTTGTCCTTTCTTTAGTAAACTCTTAGAAAATAACTAAATGAGCTACATATCTCACAAAAAGATAAGCAACATAACAGGGAAGAAATCAATAAATAAAAATAAAAGAAAATGGTTCAATAGATAGTTGCAGATAGCGATATGATGCATTCTGGGAATGTTGAAGCAAAAAAAGGCAATCTTTTTCTTGGCTTTTGTAATTTAGTTAAGATTTATTTTTGGCCTTTGATAATAACTTAGATGTTTTAAGATTCTTATGACAAATGATCAGAATTATCGGTGACATCATTGTCTCCTTTGATATTAAGGCTGGTTAGATTATCTGATTATGATTGCAAAGAAAGTTCTGCTAACTACACTGAATCCTCATCTGCAATTGTAGATAAAAGAACAAGCCGTCTTTTGAAAAACGATCCTTATTTAAATAATTATTTTAAGGGGCGATTATTATGGTTGTATTTGCATCTTTATCCATAGGGACATGCAAGATGCTTGAAGAATTCTTTGCATGGTCTTGTCTTATAGAATTAGTTCTACTTGACTTCTGGTTTAAGGTTCAGTTCATCCCTCCCATGTGCAAACTAACATTTTCTGCCATAATTACAGATTCCAGTTACTTAATAGTTCCTGCAGAGTTCTGTTTTATATCTTTCCTTTGGTGGTAGAGAATCTGAAAGGGAGAGTTCTTCAATCTCTGTGTCATTAAGATGTTCGAAATTGAAAGTATGAAAATTATTATTTGAATCTTCTGTTTGAGTAGCGATAATTTGTGTTAAAAGCTCTTCAGTATTGCGAGAGTCTGTTGAAAATGAAGAAGAGGCAGTAGAACAAGATTCATGAGAACTCCTTGGAATTCGAACCTCGAGTTTGTTATGGAACACACAACCTTCTTCAGGGTAGAGCATAGGATAAGTATTTTGTTATTTAATAAACGCAGTAAAAGATTTATATTATCTGTTGATTTGTTTGTTTTTCCTAATTTATTCCACCAATTTATTTAAGGAGTGGGTATCAATAATGATTTTGATAATCAGTGCGCGAAGATTTTGACATGAATTTTTGTTCGGAAAGAGTTTACACTACTCTTTACGTTTGACGAATAGACTAGACAAGAGTAGTTATTCGAATTTAAGAAGATCTTTACAACTCTCGAATCAAAATTTTGTTTCTAGAAGAAAAGCATCAGACACAAATAAATTTGCTTTTAATTACATTGTTTTCATGTTTTCATTTTTTACTTCAACAATTTTTGTGACAAATTAATATTTATGTTTTTTCAAAATAAATGAAAAGAAGATTGTTATCATTTTTTATTGAATGATTATTCTTAAATAAATTCCAGAATTCTGCACTCTTTATTTAAATTAAAATTCACTAACATTTACCTTGCTGTTTTCAAAAAGAAACAGTATCTTTAGTACTTTTTTTAGGCTGAGAAAAATATTAAGATCAATAATCTTTCCTAAGAAAGCATTATATTTTTAACATTATTTTTACAATTCGTATGAATAAAATTATCTTGGAATATTTTGAAGAATGTATGCGCATCCATCATTTTCCTGTAAATATGAAATTCGGAACCCTTGAAAAAATAATTAAAAATAGCAAATAAATCAGTAGATTTCTTCTAAATCTCCACATTATGCTAATCGAAGAATCGCGGAACAATTATTTCTCAAAAAGTTACAGGATCGGTTGCAATCTACTTAATCAAAAAGAAAATCAGATAATCTAGAAGCTTAGACCTTACAAATTATGGTTAATCTTTCAGGCGAAATTAAATAATCTTTTTTTAATTAGTGGAAAAGTGTAGTTTTATCTAGTGTTCAATTCTGGCTAAAGCCTGGTGGTTTTAACCTTAAAATAATAAGAGAACTATCTCCCATTAACAATCCAAAATAAAAATGAGATTAAAGTTATTTTTTTCATTTTTGCCTTTCTTGAGTCAAAAATAAGGTGTATTTGATTATATGTTGTCTCTTTTAATTAATTTTTTGACAAAGAATGGATAAGATTGTTTTTCACATTTTTAACCCAAAAACAAAGCATTTCAAAGATTTTTTTTTCTCATTTAAAAAAATCATTATTTTTCAATTTTTTCAGTTTTTCTTTTGCGGAATAGATTTCCTCTTGGGATGTTTCTGCCTGATCTTTGAAGCATTTAGTTGTTTATTACACCCAGTTATCTTTATTCGGAATATTTGATGTACTTTTTCATGACATTCGAGATATTCTATTTCGGATAATATTTGGTGAAATTTGCAGCTGTCTCGAATGAAAAGATAAAGTTAAGCATTTCATTAATGATATCTTCAGGGAACTTATCAGAATCGTTGAAAATAATGCTAAAAGGGACTTAGTTATCAATATTTGACATAGGTTTGATGTTGATTTGGGTTGTAGGAGGAACAGCTGGCCGATGATCTAAGGTTTCTTAATCAGATAAAGCTAATTAAGAATGGTGCTACTTTATGCTCGTCATCGACTTTGGAGTTGTAGAACTAAAATTATTCTGATTAGAATTGCTCTTTTTTACTGTAGCAAACGATTTTCTTCCTTGGAAAAATCTC
>Ga0302285_10002548_pt1 | contig 10119 bp, 8 predicted proteins | sample III_Fen_E2_2_FD_200455 | JGI IMG/M metagenome (GOLD analysis project Ga0302285, IMG submission 200455) | Peat permafrost microbial communities from Stordalen Mire near Abisko, Sweden - III_Fen_E2_2 | ecosystem: Environmental > Terrestrial > Soil > Wetlands > Permafrost | place: Sweden: Abisko...
ATACACGCACACACATTCAAAATAATTCTTGTGATTAGTGAAAGAGGAGAGAAACACAGGAAGAAATAGTTATAGAGAAAGTTATTAATTGAAGCAGCGAAGGGGAGGCGATTAATTCCGGTAGTCACTCTTAAAGAGCAATGGAAAGGGGAAGGAAAATATTATCAAAGTGATTAAGAGAAGAACTGCAGATCTAATAAACACAAATCACATAATTTAAAAGACAAATTAACAAGTAAAATAGAAAAAAGAATCACCCTTCCTTTCTAAGAAACAAACCAAAACACCAAGAGAACTACCTTAAAAACCCCCTCTCCCCCCTCCTTTGATTCATCTCCACTCGCTTTACGCCATGGAGGAAGTCGATAGTTAAACTGTATAGGTAGGTCCTTCCCATTTGGGATTGTCTGTCGGGACCTACGTCAGCATCAAAAAAAACAAACAGAACCTGTCTTACATTTGCCAAAAAATGCACGCAAATCCTGAATCTTTCAGACGCAACAACAGCGACAATTCAAAGGAAATGCAAAATGCTATCAGCGGAATCGTCGACCTTATTGAAAACACTCCTTTTGCTGAAAACGCTGAGATAACAAAAATCTGCGTGTGGACTTCCAATATGATAATCTGTGCTGATTCTGCATACAGAGAGGATTTCATTGCTTCTTCTAAGAACATTTTCTAAGCTCTCAGTGCTCATTTCGTTCGTGTTTCTCCTTCTTAGACTGAAAACAGCAGCAACAACGAAGAATATTAAACTTTAGCGTTGATTTACAGACTCCTCATGTCAACTAGACACCCATAGGAATCAGTTGGATCTAAGAAAGGTGGTTTTTCTGATAATGAAAAGCAAGAGAACAATGTCAAAGCGATGCGTGAAAAGTTACTCAACAAGGAGTTTATGAGAAAGATCCTAGAAATAAACCCAGAAGAATTCGCTCCAAGCGCTGGGCTCGTCCTTGAGACTCAGAAAATGCTCATTGCATTCTTATCCCTGTTTGCGAAAAAGAAAGATAGAATTGTTGCTTTCGGGTTAGTTCGCTCAGCTAAGGACAGAATCCTTGAGACAATCAGCAACCTGTACATTTCTGGAAAATCAACTGCGCATACTTCTTCAGATGCTTCGATCCACTAAGCCTTAGCTTGTTTGAATGCTATGATCGATAATATCAAATTATCAGCAAAAGAGCTTGCCAAACACAATCTAGTTGTTATTCTCACTGACCTCCTTGATAACAGCAACACTACAACCGTTTAACTTACCATATTACTCAGAATATTGTTGATCATTACTAAATAGAATCTCCTTTCCTTCAAGCCATCATACATGACACTCTGCTTAGGGAAAGCTTTCAAAGTATTTGAAAAAGTTCCATCTCAAGCTGCTCAGCTCATTGCAGAAATCGTTAGACACGATCCACTTGCTTTAAATGACATTACTCTCTCCACCACACTTGCATTGCTACGAGGTAAATATTGTTTTAACCCATTTAATCATGATTCAAGATGAATTCACCCTCCAATTTTGTTAAAATATGGCAGAATTTAGGGAATCAAATTTTCTTTCTGAATTTTTCCTCTAATAAACATCTCTTTTCCTCTCCACAAGAATTTATTATTAGAATTCAACAGAGAGTGAAAATTATCATTTTGTGATATAGTTTTCTCCCCGCAAAACTGATCTTTATTCTTTACTTCTTATTGTTCAACATTATACTTACCTTTTTGTTATCATTTTATAGACATAACTGCACGTTGGAACGAAGCTAGCTTCTTGAAAAGAACTCAAAAGCCATATACAGTCCTGAGAACTTAACTCTCCCATATGCTTCTAGAAATTGAAGGGAAAATGAAATACCTCGTTTAGATTGTGACTATGCTTGTTCCTTCAGCTAATACATTACTTTCTCTTGCCTTAAACGGAGGTCTTGATGTTGTATTATTCCCTCTGCTAAATTGCTTAGAATTCCCTGTGCCTTCTAATTCTTCCCCTTTCGAGCTCTCTTGCTCATCTTCTTAAGAGGATTCAACAAGTGGAAACTAATTCCTCAAAATCGAAGAAGAAGCTGATCAAGAAGATTCTCTTGGAACTGTTTCAAATTTCCCTGGAAATCACTAGCAATAACAGAAACTGAAGTCTCACAACAACAACAAAACTCCAACATTCGCTCCTTCGGATGTGCAACTTTATGAAGCAATTCTTAAATTAGTCGAAATGCTGCTGTCTTCATAATCCAAAGCATCTCAAGGATCACAACAATCTTCAAACAACAACTCTACAGGAATTTTGAACATTAATGCTGTCCCTATCCCATCTGTACCCTCCAGCTCCTACACCTCCACAAACGCCCACCCACTTTCCTTTCGCAATGAACCTTAGAATATTGTGCTCCTCAAATTAATCTCTATCGAATTACCAGCTCTCCTAACCTCTCTCCTGACTGCCTTAAAAGCAGACTATGCTCGACTTGCTAGCATCTCAACGGCCACTCTTCTTCCTAAACTACAAGCCTTCGCGCCTGTTGCTTAAACTGCAGCCCGTTTACTTGCAATCATATCAGCTCATCACTGCTCTCTACTCGAGAACTCCCAGAAACAAAATGTGTCTAGCTAACAACAGTCTAGCACTAATTCTGGCGTCTCTCAGTAGCGAGTTTGATGAAAGAGAACAGGCCAAGTAGCTTGTATATCGATGTGCTGCAGGAAATATGCCTATCTTGCATTCGATGCAACGATAGAATTATTTCAGCCACCGATTTTATATTTTAGAAGAAAAAAACAATAATTTCCATAATAATTTACGAAGAAGTGTGTGCTTGGACTACTTATATTAGAGAGACCAATAGGAGAAACTCGAGAGATTACAAGAGAGATATCGCGCAAAGATGTCCTATCATACCAAAATACCTTTAAAGGTTGTTTTACACTCCGCACAATCTAGATATTAACATATTACCATAATTATACATCTTTTATTCCCAAAAAAACAGTCAATCATACATATAAATATATTTTTAGTAGATCATTTCATTAAACCCATATTATAACACATTAGATTTATCATGTATTTCATTATCTATCATGGAGTGATGGGTATTATTTTACCAAAAGGATCATCCTTTAAAGCGATTTTATTTAAAGAAAATTTTATCTTTGAAGTTTTCTTTAATTTTTACATTCCTAAAGCATAAAGTTATCCTTCCTTTCTTGCCTCCAAAAGAACAATTTATCAAAAATATACATTTATTTTCCTCTCTGCTCTTGCCCATCAGGAAAAGTTAAAAATTCGATCAACAGTAACCAAAATGATTACCAATAACATTAATTCCCTAATTACATGAAATTGATAAAAAGACCCAACTATTTTAATGTGAACAATTTCATTATGCATCCTAAATCATAATCCGAAGCTTTCTTATCTCTGCTTCCAACAAGTTCATCTCCTTCTCCAATGCAAGTTTTCTGTGTTCCAAAGCAATTGAAGAATTAAATGGCAATAATGGATAAATCCTTAATAATTTCTTTTTCTTTTTATTACGCTTCTTTTGAAACAAGTGTGTCAATTTTCGTTTTGTGAGCAAGATTTCCATAAGTTTTATTCACTGTATCCCATTTCAGTTTTAGTCTCTCTCTTAACGCAATCAACTCTGCTTTACTTGGAGGTTTAATATCTATTGGATCTGCTGGCTGTCCTCTGCTTATTCTCATATTTCTCTAAAAGACTCTGTATTCTTTTTCGATGTCTACTTTCACTTTGGACAAATAATTCGGTACTCTTCCATATGTTTTTTCCTTGTTAAAAGCAATTTCAGGTTTTTTTATAGGTGCTTGAAGAAGAGCTGCATCGATAGCATTTGAAAGAATAATATTATTGGGGGTTTTATGTTGCTTGTTCCCTTGAGTTTATTTTAATCCAGCGATTGTTGGAACAGCTGGTTTTGGTCTTTCTCCTTCTCTCTTGAGTCTAAATTAGCCAACAGGTGCAGTATTTGTTGGTCTCAGAAGTTCGGGAGGTGCACCTAAAGGACAAATAAATGATTAGACATAAATCTTTTAAAAAAAAGAAATGCTAATACCCTTTGATGTACCAAAAGTAAGTGCAGAAAATTTAAACTCATGACCACCCTTGAACTGGACATACTCACCGCTGAGATTTGCAACCTTGTAATAAAGCAAGTAAATATTTCCAATAATGTCAAGTTTTGCTCTTCTTTTTTTGTAAAATCTAACCTACCCCAGGACGAGTAGTATTTCGATTAATGAATGTGGAGCCTGTAGGAGGAATGTTATGTGGGAACTTCGATTTGAAAAGTTTGCCATCAGATTTTTTCTTCTGCTTTTCGAGAAGATTGTAAATACATTCTGATTAGCCGTCTTGCATTTAAATCAATCTGTTTTGAGTTTGATATGTTTCAATTATTTTTTTTTTAATTTAAAATGAAGAAAAAAAAGTTGCAAATTACATTTTTTTTTTGAGTATTAAATTCGATTTGTCAAGGAAAAGCTGATTTAATGATGCACAAAAATGACCAACTAAATATTTTTCATTTAAACCAGCAAAAAAGAAAATGGAATTATTAAGAAATCAAGAACATTCATTTAATGAAGAAAGAAAGAATAAAAAAAAGAGTAAAGACTAAGATAAGAAACATCTATTATCTATGAATATTAGTATTAAGATCTGAAAGCATTATTTTTTTTTTCAACTTGCTCTTAGATTTTTATGATCAATTTCACTGCTGTTTATGTAGCATGGAATATGAGCAGTAACTTGAGTTGAAAGTTTCGTTACAAGCCCTGAAATAAGATGAGAGTGTGCAGAGAAGAATTATTGAACTTAATGATAGATCTTTACAATGTGTTCTTGTTTTGACTCTAAGGTTTTCTTGTTTCGTAAAAATGAATTACCTCTTGCTTTGTTCTTCGTTAGCATCTTAGCTAAAAGGGTTAATTTCTTAATCTGTGTTGGCTGCTTTATAGGCTGAATTATCTGCATAGGTATTTCAGTATTCTCAACTGCAGCAGAATTTTTCTTTCCTTCAAGAACAGAGTCAATTTAATCTCCTTCTTCAGCTTACTTTTTGAGATCAGCAAGAGTTTTTTCTTTTACTCCAACACCAAATTTTGATTTAGTTCTCTTGAGCTTACCTAGGAGGGTAGGAGATGATATACTATCATGATCTTCACCTGGTTCTGGTTTTATTGTTTCTAACCCAGTTTATTCGAAGATTTACTAATCATTTGGTACTATTTCCGATTCAACAGGCGCTTCGTAAATCTTAGAGAGCAACTATTTATTTTCCTCATTATTTTCAAGAATTTTAGATAAATCTTGTGATTTATTATCCTTAGCGCTAGTTTTCTTAATCCGCTATGCAGGAGGTTCAGAGGAATTTCTAGTTTTGGCGTTTCCACTTTCCAAGGCATTGTTGATACTGCTTGATTTCCCAGGATTTCCGCTAATTGGAGAAACAGATCTATTTTTCTTCTTCTTTTTCGGTACCACTGCACCTGTCCATCTATTACAGATAAACGAGATGAATGGAAGTTACGAGGAAGAGGAATTATTTCCTGGTTTTTCTTCAGATTATTATGCACGAGCCTAAATAAAACAAGCGTAGAGCTCCGTTATCATAGTTGTTAGATCTTCCAAGCAGAATTCATACCCTCGCATAAATTGCATCGCAGTAGATAACTTCTAAGCAATCGATTCGTCAGATTGTGAACGATCAGAGGTTTCGAATAAAGATTATATAAAATATATTGTTTTTTCAAGTTTAAATGCTTTCATAAAAGAAGCCCAAGGTGCACCATCTCCAGTTAATGTCTTCACCTCAATAGCCGAGTGAGCTGCAGGGAGTTATAGCTATTATTACTACTATTAAAGCTAATTCTAATGATGCTAAGCATACTTTTCATCAAAGAAATCTTGTGATTCATACATTTCATATTATTTCACAAGAACCAGATATTTATCACTCGCAGGCTAACCAAATACAAATTTAAAGTGATTCAACGGTTACCCTTCATCATAGTCACCGAAGATAACTTAATTTATGCATTGTTCAATCACATAGATCTTCTAAATCAGAATGTAACTGTCGAGCACGGGCACATTCGTTAAAAGATGTAATAAGAACTGGAAAATATTATTTAACCGCAAAAACGACTAATCGTTCAGTTAAACCTGTTTACTACCAGGATGTGAGACCATTTGATTGCATTATGCCTGAGAAGAATGATCGCCACTCGATTTGCTAAGATTTCCTTCATCTATCTCGTTCAGGGAGTCAACTTACTTTATCTATTCGATTCCTAATGCAAACTTCTTATCCTCGCTGGGTGTTATTGAATGTCTATTATGTTTTATATTATTAGTCTTTTCAGGTGTTTCTGCAGGATGTACTTAGTTGTCTGTTGGCGGAGAATTTTGATGATGATGATTGTCAGTCTTTTTCTGTTATGCAAGATTTGAAAGAGAAATCGGCTAAGCTGAATATCCTAGTTATATCTCTGTTGCTTGAAGGAAAGTATGCCTGCTACCATAGTTGATATTAGCAGGGTTGTCCTTGAGATAAGTCATTTTTTCCAAGGCATGCTGTTTAGATATCGTAAAATGATTAAGACCTTTGTGTTTCTAAACAATCCTTTCTTTTCTCTTATCGCCCTGAACTAAACAGGTTTGATCATGCAATTACAAGAAATTTTCGAGCTAATTGAGCTGCTGAAGCAAATTAACTTAATATCGAATGACTTGTGCTCTTTTTAGCAAATATTTATCCAAATCATTCAATTGGAAAATAACTTTTGTGGAACCTTAATTTGAAACATTTTATTAGATAACTTCTTGCTATTTAAGAACCCCCATGATCTTTTTGACCACTGAAGGCATGGTCGTTGTAGGAGAAGATGCAACAACATGAAGAGGTTCTTCTTTTATACTTTGAGTTGTTTATTTTTCCTAGTTTTATTCTTTTTCTGAATTGTCTTCGTTCCTCGAAATTACTTATTTTTCATCTGTTTTGGTTTCTTCATCTAATACATTATTTACAATTATCTTCTCTTCTTAATCAATTTTAACCTCATCCTGAACCTAAAGTGCGAGTATTGGCTCTGGAGTTTATTATTCCTTCTTTACCGCATCCAGATGAGCTAGCATTTCTTCTTAAGTTTTTCTTTCTTCTTTCTTAAGAGAATATTAGCTATTGATTTTCTTTGCTTGCGGCGATTTGCTATCAAAATCAGAAATCAACGAAATCGATCTTTTCGAAAAAATCCCTTTCGAAAAACTATCCAAAACCAAAAAATTATCAGCTCTATCTTATTCTTCTGACTCCACTCCACTCGCTAAAACTCCTTCATATTCTCTTTCTATTTCCATAAATTAATCACTTTCAATCGTTTTCTTGGATTGTTCTTTATGCGACTCCTGATTATTCATCTATTCTGGGAAGATTTATGGGGAATTAAAAGCATTATTGTGAGCAGATACACTATTATTTCTAGTTGATTCAGTTGTTTTCTTGTCCAAAGAGTTAGCAGAATGTGAATCACCTTCAACTTGCCCAGGTTGATAATTCGGTGTCAATTACTTATTGATTATCTAAGGGAATTTAGCTATTTTTGTAGATAAATTCAAAGTTTCTTCTTTTTAAAGTAATTTTTCAAAAGACGCGAAAACCAACTGCTAAGGAGAAACTACTTCAAACTACTATAGCGAAGATGGACTTCTGCTATTGTCGAAGTGATTTTATTAAACTTCTTGATGAATCGCAAAAGTCAATTTACTTTTCTCGACATTTTCTTTCACCTCAAGAGGTAATTTAGGTGCTTACTCTTATTACTTTTCACTTTCTTCTTATGATTATTTGTGGTTTTATTGAATGACTACATTTTTTTTAAAGAACGGTTTGAGTTTAGTTTTGGTAGCTGAAGTGTTTCCCCCTTCTACAGATGGTAGTTCTATTTCCTATTTTTTAAGTGACAGCCGTTGTTAACTGCTGCTCTCAGACTTTTCATCTTCTTCTATGACTCCATCAAACACAAAGGAAGATCTCTCTATCGATTGTTCTTTAAATTTATCTTTTTTATTTTAATTTTCTTCCTTGAATTTGCTTAAGCCAGCAGATTTTTTTCTCTGAAGAGTCTTATCGCCTAGCATGCATGCTTCACTGGCTAGGTTTTAATCTGAAACATGAGTGTTTTCTTCTTTGGTGCAATTATTTTCTGATTTTGCATCCTCTCCAACTGCAGATTGTCGAATGCCTCCTCGAGTACGCAGGAAGTTTTTGGTTTCTTGAACTATTTTTGTTTCGCTTCCGGAAATACTATTGTTTTCTTCACTGGCATCTTAGAAGTCAATATTATTGCAACTCTCTTCGTCTTCCTGCTGTCCATTTTCTAATTCTAACTATTATTAGTGATGAAGCTCCATTTCTTCGATTTCGTGCTAACGGAAATACTCCTCAACAACTCCAAATACCTCCCATATCACTCCCTGCAAAAGTGACATGAAAAACAGGATCGAAAACATATGGTAAAAGCAGAAGTAGAACATCGAAAGTTCTAGACTAAACTGATATCCGTAGCCATAAACGTAATCCACCCATCGAGATTGAGTGACTACTTGAAATAAAGCAAGCAACGCTCCTTGCAAAGTGTTAAAACTTGTAAAATCATTCATGTCAAATGGAGAACCAGAACTAAAAACAAAATTAAAAAAATTCTCAGAAAATGAAACAAACCATATTTTTAAGAATAATTTTGAACTATTTTGTATTTTGTTTTTCTTACTTGTAGTCGTTGTATTCAGTGTTGAAAATGTAAGTGCCAACAACGGCGTATGAGAAGCTGAACAAAAAGAAAGTCTTGAGTAGACCATAAAGAGAGGGCACGCAAAGCACCACCTTGTGGAAGAGCTTCTTCACTCTAAGAAGGGCATCGGTTCCTAGCTTAAGGATCTTGAAGAGTTTCAAAGAACGAAGAGAGCGGAAGATTTTAAGAACTTTTTAGATTTTAGCGAGCTTGACGAGTTTCGTAGATTTCGCTTTTTTGAGAAAGTAAATATAATTCAAGCCGAAGATGGTGACGATGGAAATGCATACCATGAAGAAATCGAAATTGTTCCAAGGATCAGCAAAATAATTGCTAACGCCAAAGCCAATAATCTTAATGCAGACATCTAAGATGTAGATTACATTAAACACTAAATCGATATTTGTCATAACTTAGTCGAAAGTTGAAGTGCCATCGGAAGAGGAACTTGCTAGAAATGTGTAAACTAGCACTAAAGTTGTGTTGATAGTCACAACTATTAAAATAAAGTAATTCCACTGTAAACTCCTGCCGATTTTTTCAAACTTAAAGTAACGATTGCAGAAAGTTCTTAGAAATCGCCAGAATTTGGTTGAATTGTCATCTAAGCGCTCACTTGAGAGAATGAGGTCATGCACATCCAAAAATTCACTGAGGCTAAGCTTGTCTTAAATATCAATGTTCAGAATTGAGTAAATATCATCGATTCGTTCTCTTATCCCACAGCCATTATAAACTTTGCAAAAAAAAGTAAATAATTAATGAAAAATTAGATTTTATTTTGCTTTATTTTAATAAGATTTTTGCAACAAAATGGAAACTTACAACTGTCTATCAGTTCGAAGAACTAATCTCTGGAGATAAATTCCTATTCGTTGGAGTAGGAAATGCAAAAGAATGAAAAGATCAAACCTTCATGTAAAATAACTTAGTCTTGCAGCATAAGTTTTGCACGCTGGCTTTTATAGTTGTCAAAGATGACTGCGACGGGGATAAACAAAAGGAAGAAGAGATTGAAGGCGATAAAAGGTAGGAAAAATATCAAATAGTATGCATTGTCTAAGACGATGGACTTAAGGATAGAAGGATATGCATCCATGCTGATCAAAGTGTACATTCCTATCATACTAAAAGAAAAAAAAATATTTATTAAGAAAAAATAATTCAAAAATAACGCTAACAAATTATCATTTTGTTGTAATAAATGTAGTTTATTGAAATATGTTGATTAAAATATGATTAATTGGGGAGGAAAAGAACAACTGAAAATTAAGAAAGCTAAGTAATAAAAGTATTGGTGGGGGG
>Ga0302285_10002550_pt1 | contig 10098 bp, 7 predicted proteins | sample III_Fen_E2_2_FD_200455 | JGI IMG/M metagenome (GOLD analysis project Ga0302285, IMG submission 200455) | Peat permafrost microbial communities from Stordalen Mire near Abisko, Sweden - III_Fen_E2_2 | ecosystem: Environmental > Terrestrial > Soil > Wetlands > Permafrost | place: Sweden: Abisko...
TGATTATGAGTTGTAAATGTTAATTAGTTAAGATTTCATATTATTTCATATTTTCTTTGTTCAAAATATGAATCTTTTTGAATCTTTTTTTGGCTTGGTGTAAAATAGTAAAAAGAGCTGAAACGATGAATATTAGTGCAAACTTGGGTTTGATTTAGAGTGCTAACTTTGGAAATGTATACAATGCTAACTAAGACCCAAATTAGTCAATTCAATACAATGCTACAGGAGGGTCTAATTTCAATAATTTAGGAATGGACAGCAGCGTTAATTTCGAAGTCTTAAAATAGTTTGACTAGAAATAAAAATCAGCAAATGTCAAGACTTTTATTCGAATTAGGCCACTTAATAAAATGGAAATAGAATTTAATGAAAATGGTTGTGGAAATGAGAGTGCCCGCTGTTAAGATGCAAAGACAATCTGTATTATGCCTGAGAAAATGCCTTTCGTTTTCGATAAGGTCTATCCCACAGATTCCATACAGGTAAGTTAAAAATTAAAATGGCAAACAAATATTTTAAATTATGTTTTTGATAAAAGGAAACGATATACGAAGATGTCGGGAAGGAATTGGTTAATGATGTGCTAATGGGTTATAACGGTACCATATTTGCATATGGTCCAACTGGTTCAGGCAAGACATACACAATGTTTGGTAATGTGAACGATCAAAATCAAAAAGGTATCATTCCTAGAGTCAGCAATTAACTATTTACACATATTAACTCGATCGAGTAAGATGTAGAGTTTATAATTACCTGCAGTATGCTTGAGATCTACAAGGAGAATTTGTTTGATCTTCTTAAAGTTGACCGTGTAGGACTCAAAATCAAAGAAAATCCTTAAAAAGGAGGAATTTATGTTCAAGGTTTGACGACAATTTCAGTTGATTGTGAGGAAGAGATCCTTGATGCGATTAATCTTGGGTATCAGAGCAAGCAAACAAGAGAGACTCGAATGAACGAATATTCCTCTCGTTCTCATACTATCTTCACAATTAATGTGACCTAAAGATATCCAAATGGATAAGAAAAACTTGGAAAACTAAATTTAGTTGACTTGGCTGGTTCGGAGAAAGTAGGAAAATCAGGGGCTGTAGGTGAATCGCTCGAGGAAGCGAAAAAGATTAATCTTTCACTTTCGTGTCTTGGTAAAATAACTTAATTTATCAGAATTCTCATTTATTTAAAAATATATTTTTTAGGAAATGTTATCCATGCCCTGACAAGCGGTGCAGATCATATCCCATATAGAGACTCAAAACTTACAAGAATTCTCTAAGAATCATTAGGAGGAAACTATAAAACAACATTAATCGCTACTATTTCTCCTCATTCTAGTTAGCACGAAGAGTAAATCAGCACTTTGAGATTTGCTGCAAGGGCAAAAACCATTAAGAACTAAGTGAAAATGAATGTCAAGCTGTCCGTAGAACAAATGAGAAAACTTATTGAGTAACTCAAAACAGAATTGGAAAAAGCCAAAACGTAGAACACCAGATTTAGAGGAATCATAAAAAAACTCAAGGATGAGTTGAGAGCAAATCAAATGTCTATTTTACAGTCATCAAAAGAAGGCAAAGTCACTGAATAGCAGCAATAAGCAATGCAAAACAGTAAGAAAATTAAAAGAAAGAATTAAAATAATTATGAATGTTAAGAGAAAAGTGCCTTTTTATGAAAACATTAAAACAAAAAAATAAGAAAAATTGAATTTAATGATTATGTATTTTTTTCTAAAAAGTGAGAGCATTGGAGGATATTCTGAATGTATCCGATTTAGATCTCGAAAGTGAAGATGCATAAAATGACACATCGAATAAATAAGAAACTGGAGGAAAGAGTAACAACTCTAAAATTGATTATGAAGATATGGATTCAGAAGATGCAATTAATAATAACTTGCTCGCTTAGGAGGGACTTTTAGATCTAAAAAATAATGGTATGAGCTAATTTAGTGGCAAACGAGGAGGTCCATAATCAAAAATACTTCCAGGACAATTAGGAAAACCAGCTAATTTAGATTATAGAGTAGCATATATTGAAAAATCAGCTTAATGCAGAGCATTAGAAAAGGAGATCATGGAATTGAAAAAAGAGAGATTAGAAGCTGAACGAAATCTAGGAGATGTCCGAGAAGAGAAGCACAAATTAGAGTTCAATCATACCTAATAAATAACGAAGAATGATTATAATAGATTTGAAATTGAGATTATGCAAAAGTAAATACAGTCGTTGGTAGATTCCATTTGTAAATCCGAAAATACCATCGGCACTCTCATGAAAGAGAAACAAGAAATATGTAATTATCCCTTTCTTTTATTAAAAGAGATAATTGGAAAAATATTGGAATTAAGCTAAATTGCTTTTTATTTTTGTGCAATTTAATATTCAGCCTAAAAGAAGATTGATGAGTTCCTTGATGAGAAAATGCATTTCTCGGAGATCCACTTCTCGGAATACTTTAAAAAGAGCATCAACTTCAACTATGATGTATTTCAAATTACCTCTTTGTTTAGATTAATTATTCTAATGTAACTTAATTTACTTTACTTTTATAGAATCTAGTTTAAAAATGGTCAGATGTCTAAAAGAACATGAAAGCCATTGGAATCGATGATTAATAGCTTTTCTAACCAGCAACAGAAGTCGAAGATGATCGCCTTAAGAGTCGACCTACATAAACTGCTAATCTAAAAAACTCTAATAACTTGAACACAAACACAAGTTAAAAAGTAATCGAAGATTAAAATAGAGGTTCATTTATTGGAAATCTCGACTTCAACTCGCTGAGTAATCCTTATGAGATTCTTGAAGAGATTGTGGAGTTCCCTGGATAACTTGACAAAGTTAACTAAAAACATCCAATATCTCGTGATTTAATGATAATTCTACTCAAGAAGCAATTATTTAAGTAAATTTTTCAAAATCAAACTATTTCTAATTCTTTTTATGATTTCTTGTAATTATTATTTTCATTCATTCTAGTTCTCACATTATAAATCAGCATTTGGCAAGAACTATCAATGCTTTAGAATGGAAGTAGATTATCGAATATGGCAAGGCTAAAATGAAATCTGTACTGAATAAAATTCAAAGTAAACACATCAATAATCTTGAGTAAGTCATCAGTGAAGCAAGCTAGAACTATAGAAATCTTCGAAATCGTATTGAATAAGTTGAACTAGAGACACAGTTTGTCAAGGAAAAGATTGATAGCCAGCAAGACGATGCTCCTAAGAAAAATAAAATAGTCAAAGATACTGAGTCGATACGTCATTTACTAATGAAACCTTCAAATGAAGGGATTAGATCTAGTCTCAGGGGGAGTTATATTGGGTTCCAGCTAGATGATAAGTAATTAGATAGTCCAATGATGAAAGAATTGAAAGAAGGTAACATTGTTTATAAATTAAGATATTTTGATAATAGAAATTAATTTGAATTATAAACAGCTGATGATCTGTTACAAAAGGAACTTCTTCCTCTAACCTACGACAAAGCCATAGAGGATCTTAAATAAAGAAATGCTCTTATTAAAAAAGCATATCAGGAATTTAAAGGAGGATTTTTGAATGGTTTAAATTAGGATTTTATCGAATAAATACTCAAAGAAAAAGAGCGTCTTGAAGGAAAACTAACGATAATTTAAGATGAGCTGAAAATGGAAAGCGGAAAATCAGAACACTATGCAGATGTAAAGCTTGCTTAACCAATCAAAATAAATTTATTTGAATTTTTGCAATAAATCAGGCATACAAAGCTGAGAAACAAAACTTCGCAATGCAAAAAGAGCAGACAAAGGAATTAGAATAGTTCTTAGTCACCAAGATGAAAGAAGAAAGTGAATAAGTCGAAAAGACACAAAAGAAAATCTCTGATCAGCATGAAAAAGAGATCCTCAAATACTAACAAAGTTTCTAGAGGATATCTGATATGTTCTCTGATTACATTCGAAACTCTCTGGGAAGGTAAAGAAAAATCATAATTAATGCTATTCCTTTATTGAATAAAATCATTTGTGTTTTTACTAAAAAAGACTCTAGGATTTGAAGAAAATAACCCCCCAAGCTCAGCCATAAAAGATAGACTAGATGATCTCTGAGATGTTTAAAATCAAAGATCAATATTACAAATTATTTGGTGAAGGAAATGGATAATAGAATGAGAATGAATCCCCTTCAATGCAGTCCCTCCCAGGTGGAGGGATGAAATTCAATCCGACAAGCATGATTTTTGGATCATTTGATTAAGGATAAGATTTTGCAATCGGGTAAGTTGGAAATAAAAATGATGAAGATGTTTCGATAAAGAAAAAAATCGATTCCAGCAGAACAAGCTTGATGATGAACGATGAAATAAATGAAGGAACACCTCTTAATTCTTAAATCACATAGAATAATCAGTTCATATAGTCACCCCATTTCAACAATCTTAGTGATTTAAATATCAATTCAGATCGAAAAATGAACAATACTCAAAAATCACCTTAGTCATATCAATAATAAGGGCTTTTATCTGCTTCTGTACCGATTGGCATTTAAGCTAATAATATTTAAGTTAATAGCATCAATGCAAATAAGACAAATAAATACACTACTAATCATGGAGTAGTGCCTTCAATTCCTGTAGGATAAATGTAAAACAACTTTAACGGTGGATAATATCAGGTCAACTAAACTAATGCAGTTTAGAATGCAAATAAACCAAAAATTTACAGCTCACCGCCTTAATAGAGTCCAGCCCCTTTGTCAAGTGGTAGTTCAAAGTCTTAAGGAGCTCAGAGTCTTTTTGGATATAGGAAATATTGAGTGACTTAACATATTTTTGGATAATTTCTCTGTAGTTTTTTCAATAATTTTTGATTAAATATTTTTATTGAAAAGGAATTAGAGTAATTATTATTATTTTAATCTGGGCAAACATTAATGTTTTGTTTCTTTCAAAAAATAGACTTGTTTAGTTAGTAAATATTCCCTGAATTGATTGGAAAATAAAAATAAATTTTTGGCTTGAAATAGAATTAAAATATTAAAAAATGAGAAAGAATAACCAGCTAGTTTTAGAAGAAAAACTTGCAATAGCGAATAAGCGAAGATTAAGAAGTAAACATATAACAACAAAAGATTGAACAAATATCAAAAAGTTCCAATATTTTCAACAGTCTTAAAGTCAAACCCAGTAACTTTTTTGATATCCTCCAGAGTGTGACCAGAAGCGATTTCAGTAAGAACTAGCTCGCCGTGAATATTTCTGAAGACAGCTAATTCAGTGATAAGTGTGTCGACAACACCTTTTCCAGTAAGAGGAAGAGTGCATTGATCTAATATTTTGAATTCCCCTTGCTTGTTGCTATGCTCCATTAACACAATCACCTTTGAACCGCAAGAAACTAGATCCATTGCTCCTCCCATACCTTTCACGAGTTTTCCAGGAATAATCCAGTTGGCTATGTCGCAAGTAGAACTAATTTGCATTGCTCCTAACATGGTCATATCAAGATGTTGACCTCTAATAATTCCGAATGATAAACTGGAGGAGAAAGTACTTGCTCCAGGAAGTAAAGTAATTGTTTCCTTGATAAAAAATAAGTTATTTTACATTTCAAATAATTTAATTGTGTTTTTTAAGTTACCTTGCCAGCGTTAATGATGTCTGGATGTTCTTCACCTTTCTTGGGATAAGGACCAACACCATGAACACCAAGCTCACTTTAGAGCATCACATCAACTCCTTCTGGCAGGAATTATGGCAAAAGAGTTGGAATACCGATTCCTAGATTTAAGTTCATTCCAGACTTAACTTCTTTAGCAGCTCTTGCAACAATTTTATTTCTGACAAAATCTTTATGAGAAACCTTATCAGCAGCCTTTGCAGGTTGATCTGAAGTATCATAGACGAGCTTCTCATATCTACCTTCGAATTTTTCTCCTTTGAAGACTCTATCGACGAAGATGCCTGGAGTGTGAATCAGATCTGGATCAAGTTCACCGTTTTCAACAATTTCTTCGACTTCAGCGATGGTAATTTTGCCTCCCATAATAGCATCCTCATTGAAATTTCTAGCAGTTTTATAATAGAAAAGATTGCCTTTTTTATCAGCCTTTTATGCCTTCACAATGGAGAAATCACTCGAAATGGTTTCTTCCATGATGTAAGGCTAACCATTGAAGACTCTTCTCTATTTTTTGTTATTTTTAAAAAATAATAAACATTAATACCTTTCTCTTGAATTAGAGAGCATTTTAAAATTACCTCCTTAGGTTTGGAGACCATATCAGGAATAGGTGAACCTGCAATGAATCTTACAGGCACCTTTCCGTATTCGACATAAGTACCAACACCAGTAGGAGTGTAGAAAGCAGGTACTCCTAATCCTCCTTGACGCATTTTCTCAGCTAATGTGCCTTAAGGTGTAAGTTCTACCTCGAGATTTCCTCCTCTGAAAAGCTTCTCAAAAACTGGATTTTCACCTACATAAGAAGCGATGACTCGCTTGACTTAGTGATTTTTAAGGAGAATACCAAGACCCCAATCAGCAACACCTAATTATCAAAGTAAATTAGTGAGATATTGAAACTTTTACTTTATTTGGGTAATTCATAATAAGAATAAGGAGATTTAAGCTATTGATCTGCTTACCACATGTGTTGGACACGACAGTGAGATCTTTGACACCCTTTTTGTTGAGATACAGAATGGAGTTTTCAGGAATACCGCAAATACCGAATCCTCCCATGATAATTTTCGCTCCATCTTTGACATCGCTAAGAGCTTCTTCTGCAGAAGCGCAGATTTTTGTAAAATTAAAGGAGTTTCTCAATAGAAGAGATCTATGGTTAAGAAGAGCTCTATTTCCAAACAAAACTTTTTGCATTGTGAGTAAAATGTGTTATGTGTGTGTTGTGAAGAAGATGAGATGTGTCTCTCTAACTTTTTCTCTTTTGATAAATATTTATTTGTATTTTTATTTTTTCCAGCTGTGAGCAAGGACGTAACTTGACCTTTAAACTGTAAATTTTGCCTTGAAAAACAGACAAAGATTTGTCAGATTTTCGATTAATTTAGAAATTCAATTGACCGAATCAAAACTGTCATAAAATATCAGATTTCGTCACTTGAAAGCTTCTAATCTTGGGATTGTGGGATCTCCTATTTCTAAGAGAGGTTAGTTTTAAGGAGAATTCATTTTCAGAAACAGTAATTATCTCTATGTTTATTCTCAAAAATATCCTTAATTCTCCGCAGTCTAAACAATTTATTGTAAAAACAGGGACATATTTTCTCTGGAGATTTTACACTCACGAATGAATAATCAGGAGTGCAGCAATGTCTGAAAAATTTAAAGATGAAAGGATAATTCAGAGATAGTTACCTTCAAAAACAAAAGATAAGTTGCAATATCATAGAAGATAAATTTAATAATCTAAGTACAGATAAACCAGTTTGGGTTAATGTGGTTTTTAATAATGCGAGACAAGCGTTAGGGCAGGTCTTTTTTAATCTTTAATAATTTCTAATCGATTCATCAAATTATCTTCCCTAAAAATCCTTATTTTTTGATTTTAGTTGGTTTAGCATTTGATTTCTGCATCCTGCATGAGATCATTTTACACATATTCTCTCTGTTGCTATTCTCTTGCCTGTCTTATCATCTCTACTCTATTTCTTCACTCCAACTTTCTCCATATTAGTTTTTAAGAAAATGAAAAATATCCAAGTGAAAAACAGATTAAAGTTTCATTGAATAAAATAGCTGGAATTTCGTCAGTTTCCATAATAAAAAGGGAGGTATTTTTTTTCAGCATCAATTAATTGATCAAAAAATACAATAGCTGCCTTTAGGATAAACTAATTTAGATTATTGAGTATTTTTATAACATTTAGATATTAAGAAGTTAGATCAATGACCTCTTGCTTGAGGAGGTAGAAAAATAAAGTAGCTAGACAGACAAATTCCATAAGATTTCAGAAAAAGGAATCGAAAGAATAAATCAATAAACTATTAATTGGGGAAAGAGGGGGGATAACAAGAAGATAGTTGTTTTAGATTAGTATAACTATAAACCTGTAAGCATGCAAAACAATTTGTGCGACTAAGTTGATAATAATTCCTGAAAATCTTTTGGGAAAACATATTTAATAACTCAATGGAGATTCATTAATAAAATGAAATGCTGGAAGATAGAATAAGGATTGTGAGTTCTAATTTGATATTTCGAGTGAATAATATGAGTTCTATTTAGCTTCATTATAATAAACAAAAACAGAAATTAATTTTGGAGAAGAAAATCAAGTTTGTAAATGTCATTCTTTCATAGCAAAAGGTTTTGAGAATTCCTCAATTAGCAGTCTTAATTAAAATTGCCTTACAAATGACTAAAATACAACTGTCAATGATGATTCTTTGCTCTCATTTTTTAATAATAATACAGATTTGATAATTTTAATGTGAAAAATCAACATGATGACATATTTTCAAAAAGGTTAGTTCAAAATATGCTCTTTCATGAGGAGAAAAGACTGAGATTATTACAAAAGTATAAAATAAATGTAATTTTTGTATGATTTAAGATTCTCACAACAGTTATGCCTCTTCATCATAGACAAAATCTTCAGGGGGAGGAACATCTGAGGAATCTCCAACAGCTTATGTAGGGATATCTTCTTTTTTCTCAGGAACTACAGACAAAATAATTTAGTTTGGAATACAAAATGAAATATTGAAAAATATTAATTGAAATTTACCTGCTTCTGGAGCTCCAAGGAAATGTGTTTCAACTTCTTTTTTAGTGTCCTCAAGGAAAACAATACCGAATTTCTTATCCTGTTAAAAAGAAGTTTTTCAGAAAAGAGAGTTAGTTAAATGGATTTTGTTGTCAGAATGTGCTAAATTACCTTGATTATGGGTTAATAGCGATGATCAGCGATAAATTCAACTTATTTCTTTTGTTTTTCCAGCACTCGACCTGGATTTGTTTAAATGTAAGAATTTGGCTCTTTTTCAGCTGCTTTTTCTTCTGCTTTTTCTTTAGTTTCTGCTTGAACTTCTTCTTCCATCTTGTTATCTTTTTCTGTGTTATTAAGAATAATTTTAAGTTATCGTAAAAAATCTCTGAACATTTATGAACTTACCTTTGATGTTTGCAGCTCTTGCTTTGGCTTTGTTAGTTGTAGAAAGTGCAACCTTTTCAAGTTCTTTTTTATCTTTGTTATCGTCTTATTTGATAGGTTCAGGATAATCATAAAGACTCTTCTTTGTATTGATCTTAAATTAGAAATCAGTAGGAATTCTCAGAGTCTTATCAATACCAATAACTGCTGAAGGAGTTAAGCTAAGTCCTATGAAGTTAACATAAGGGAACCAATACCAAAAATTTGTGAATATCGCCATGCCTATGCAACTTGACAGCTTTGCGAAACCTTACCTGAAAAATAACAAATAATCTATTAAAATAAACAGTAAAGTTTAGAAATTTTGAATTACTGTGATGAAAGCTAGACAACTTAGTTGCGTCCACCTGCTTCAAGGAGACCAGCTGAGAGAATGGCTCCCAACTTGCAGATAATATCTTCTTGCTTTTTCGAGTAGACACTTGAAAGAGTTTTTTTAAATTTCTCAAGTTTTGGTTCAGAAGCAGGGTTTGCTTATTGGAGGATCAAGGAAGCACCAATCATAGCTCCTTATCTCACGAAATCACTGGATCCTGTTAGCATGGGTTCAATCATATTCAAGGCTTCTTGATAACCTGTTCCAGCGCATGCAATACCAAGGGCAATAGCTGCACCATATCTCACATGAGGATTGTAACTCATAGCAAGGAGGCTCAGAATCTTAGGCATCTGTTCATATTAGTTGAACATAACAAAACCTAATGCAATAACTGCTGCTCTTCTGACATCGTCTGCGACATCTTCGACTGCGTAATGAAGTAATTTTCTAATTGCATTGTTGTTAGATGTGCCAGCATAAGCGAGACCAATTGTGAAAGCTCCTCCATATCTGAGAATGAAATCTTTATCAGAAAGAAGAGACTCAATAACTCCATCAGCATTTTCTTCTTGGCCGAAGCTCACAATTGCCAAAGCGAGACCAGT
>Ga0302285_10002553_pt1 | contig 10089 bp, 7 predicted proteins | sample III_Fen_E2_2_FD_200455 | JGI IMG/M metagenome (GOLD analysis project Ga0302285, IMG submission 200455) | Peat permafrost microbial communities from Stordalen Mire near Abisko, Sweden - III_Fen_E2_2 | ecosystem: Environmental > Terrestrial > Soil > Wetlands > Permafrost | place: Sweden: Abisko...
TTTGATTTGACAAGTTATTCGAAGCAGAAGAATTACTATAATCTTTTGAATTTAAAATGTTTTATTTAAATGTTTCCATTTATTCCATTATTTTATTAATCAAGTTGAATTAATTCTAAAAATAATTGGCTCGTACGCTATAAAAAGTAAAACCTCTGAGGACACAGAGGTTTTACTTTTGATTAAGTTACATTAGTCTTAAACGGATCGTTATTAAAATACTCCGGTGCATTCTTTGTTTCAAATGGACCTATTGGTGGATCTGATTCCAGGATCAGTGAAATTTCATTGTCCAGTTTCACATGCTCTATCATTGGAGCTGTATATACCCGTTTTGGTTTATCTGTTGATCTCATATCGTTGGATGTATTAGTTTATTATTACCTTCTTTGTGGTGCTCTTTCCTGCTATACTTACCTTTACCAGATAAACTCCGGGGATGAATTTCTTTTCTACCACGGTGATTGTTCCTGTTGTTGACTGGCTTGTCAGCACTTGGCCTATGGCATTGCAAACCGTGACAGTTCCTTCACCAATAGCATCTTTTCTGTTTACTGTAATCTGACCTTCCTGGTTCCTGTAAATAAATATCGATTCACTGCCGCTTGCATCAGTATTACCAATGCCGGTTGTAACGGAAGTTGATTTAAACACAATGCTGAAACGCGAAGTAGTGCTCACTTTTTCCGAACTAAAAATGTAAGGGTTGCCCGTTACAAGCTCTTTTTCTGTGTTCAATAGTTTATCCCGCAAAACAATTTTAGTGTTTTCATCAAAATTGCTTATCTCTGTTGCCCGGATCGTGAATGAATTATCTTCACCTGTAGTAAAGCCCATTGGTACTTCTTCGTTTGTATAAACACTATTTAGTCCATTGATAACCAGTTTTTCAGATGCTACAATGGTATAAATTTCAGGTATTGCCGGATTATTGTTTGACATTTTACCCGAATCATAGGCATCATATCCATCCAAAGCTTTAGCATTAAACAACACAATTGCTTCATCACTATTGATACCATTCGACACCTGCAAACGTAACACCTGTTGGGTTGAACCGGCTGAAGAACGGGTTTTCAGACGGTTTGTAGCAACATCCTGATGCGTACGCATGGCGTTGGTTAAAGACAGGGTTCCCGTGGTTTGTCCCGTTAATACCCGTACCCAAAAGGCCTGCATAGGAGGTATAAAGCCGGTTACTGCTATGCCATTATTGGTAGTACCTACTCCCGGAGTGGCATTGAAAGTGTCGAAAACATAGACAGATGGTACTGCGGAATTCTTCGTACGGTACCACATGGTTGCTTCAAGATTCGTTGAATTAGTCTGTGCCAGCAACCAGTTTAAATACGAAGGATATGGATTCCCTACCAGGTTAAAGCCCGTACTTGCCACAGCCGAACGGGTTAGCGTAGAATTGGATTGTGCCCCGGTATTTAATGCTCCTCCGGTAAACATAATGTTCCCGTTTATTGGAATAACATTCGCCACATATCCTTTTGCCACAGTGAATGATGGGTCGGTGGTGATCCAGGTAGCCGAAGGTTCAGCATAGCTCCAAAGGGTATTTCCGGTTGTTCCGGTCACGATACCGGCTGCTGCACTGGCTACAGGGCTCGATACATACCAGTTTCTGCCACTGCTTACATATTGCTGCACATTGGTTGCACCGCTCACTGTTAAGCCTCCCGTAGAGCCGGTAGCATTCATGTCTACAAAAGTGCCGGTACCCGTAGCAGCATCACTGTTAATATATAAGTTGGTTGCCAGGGTGGTATTGCCACTGTTCAGGGTAAGTTGCCCACCACCGTTAATCGTTAAATCATTGATTGTATTATTGGCATTGATCGTACAAGCACCGTCAATAATGGCATTTGAAGCAGCAGGAGGTACTACATTGAACGTTACACCACTTGTTGTGGCATTATTCCAACGAACTGCATCTGTATAATTTCCCGTCCCGGTAAAACAATACTTAGCCAGCAAACGATTAGCCATAGCAGCCGGAAGATTTTCTATTGTGGGCTGTGGCATTTGGGTAAATAAACCGGTAGTACCAACTTTATACACGATACCCGGGGTAGTTGTATTATCATACGTGGTTACTCGGTTTACTGTATGATTTATCATATTCGGATCAAATGCCAGACCGTGTACTACTTCTTCAAATGGATGTGTAGATGAAGTATATGGAGGGAGAATTCCTAATGCTGCAAATTGCACCTTAATGGTGGCTAACTTGAGAAATGCACCGGGCAATAAAAAGTCAATTTGTTGATAAGTTGGATTAGCAAGTGCGTTTGTTACAAATACTATATAACCCGGATTGCCCGTTATAGTGACTTTTTGAGCATCAGTTGGATTGATAGTACCTGTTTTGCCATACCACCCGACTAAATTGGTTGATACAAATGTGACTGCATCAGCCTGTGAAATGTTCGCACTTTGAGCACCATAGATCCCTTGATTATAAACAATCTTACATTGTGCGGCATCAAGTCCGAATGCTACATCACCCGTATTGTGAAGCTCCAGATCAAAGGTAAATGATGTTTCATCCACTTGTTTGAAATTGGTAAGTTTGTATTTCTCGGCTTCTAATGCGTACATGGCAAACGGCAGCATTACAAAGGCTAAAACGACATAATATTTTAAATACTTTTTCATATCCATATTTTTTATTGTTTATTTTCAAGGAATCTTTCTGGTTACACCTGCATTCAGATTGGTTAGTAACAATCCGCGATCAGTTGCATTGACAGCTCCATCACCATTTAAATCAGATAAAACATATCCTAAAACAGCTGAATTCAAATCTACTAATAACATTGAACGGTCTGTTGTATCGATATCGCCGTCCTGATTTATGTCTGCACCGTAAATTGTATATGAATTATCAGCCATTTTTAGTAAATTTCCTCCAAATACCAATAGTGGATCACCAAATGATTGGCTAACTGAACTTCCGGCAAAAGATACGGGTGTTGCTGTTGTGGTTTCAATGCTATTTCGGTGTTTAATCGTGATATAATAGGATCCGTTATAGCTTGCAGGAATTGCTATTGAAGCTGTTCCGGTTGTGCTTAATGGCACATCGGTAGCAGTATAGACTACTGTAGCATACGTTGTTGCATCATGTAATTCAATGGTTATATGATCTGCAATCCCGGAAGGCCATTGGGCTGTTGAGGAATTTTGTAAAGCCTGACGCATTGCACCCGCTCCGCCATAGAGACCCTGAAGCATAACAGAGGTCAGGGTTAACGTTGTATTATTTGAACCACCCGTAAATGTTCCAAAGGAAGTTAATCCGGTTGCACTCAATTGATGCGATACTACATTGGTTGCATTGTAAGCCGTGAAAGGAGTTGGAACTACTCTCCAGGTATTGATGCTGCTTTCTGTTCCTGTTACATCTGACGGCATATATTGTAAAGTCGCATCAGAGGTAAAAGCTGCAATTCCTGTCTGGGTTATATTCCAATACCGATTCAGAGATGAACCAATATTCAGAGGATCATTATATTTGGCATTCACAACATTCACACCGGCCACTGCTCCTGCAGCAAAAGTCCCGGATGTAAAATTTAGCGTCACAGGTGAATACTTGGCAGTAACATTGTTGTCCCCGATTGGAAATGTAAAAGCTCCGATTCCCGACCATACTTTTTGAACCTGTCCTGTACCGGTTGCGACAATCATGCTCGTAGTTGAAGGGATACCTGCAACTGTTGCCGAACTGCCAAAAGTAAAATTAGTATTCCCAATATTCACCAGACCACTGGTAAATGTCATGCTCCCGTTCACCTGAGTGTTGTTCGTTAGCACAACACCGGCTGGATTATTGACAGTCAGATTTGGAAATATAAATGGAACTGCAGTTGTACCTCCCAGAGTTTGAGAGGTTGTACCGTTAAGTACTACCAAACTTCCAGAAGCAACAGCACCTAAAATATCAGCGCCTGCAACATTATTCGTAAGATTTCCTGTGAGCTTTAATGTTCCTGACAAATCGATTGTTGCCGGGGTAACGTTAGTCTCGTTCCGGTAATTGCCATTTACTCCGCCTATCGTTAGATAAGAGCCTGTTCCAACAGCGATTTTCGCACCGTTGTTATAGATCCCCTGTGCAAATAAGCCTGAAGAGAATAGTATCAATAGTGTATATATTAGATATTTTTTCATTGTTCTGTTGTTTTAATTTGATTTGGTTTAACTTATGATCAATGTCTGGTGAAACAGATTATAAATATCTGTTTCCACCAGAATATTATTTAGAACGCTCGAACAGCACGTACATAAGTTAAATTTGAAGTACTACTATAATAAGTTGAATTTTTATAGATATTATAGTCATATATACCTCCAAGTGAGTAATGACAGTAAGCAATGGCAGAACTATATTCGGTAGAAGACCAGTACAAACAACCTGAACCTGCATAGGAAGGAGTCGTGGTCAGATTAATAATGGCTCTCTGATCGCATAATATCTGAAGTTCATCATGTGAAGGTAAATACCAGTTTGTAATTCCAGGTAGATTTGTTCCTCCGGCTGTGTAAGCCGCACATAATTGAGCAGCTGTTCCGGCGCCGCAGGAAGCTACAATTAAATTTGTATTATTCAACCCTGCGTAAATAACATTGCCTCCTTGAACTGTTCCAATACCAACTGTAGTGCCATAACAACCCCAGGCAACTGAATTACCCTGATCTACAAGTGCCCCAATCAACCCATGTTGTCCAGTTGGATCAACATAAATGACCTTTCCACCTGCCAATGCGTCTCCTATTGCTTTGGGAGTACCGGTTGTAAAACTGTATTCATTTCCATACGTGGTATTATTTAGATTATCGGTGCAATAAGCTCGTATAAAGTACGTAACCCCATTTGTTAAACCAGTTAGATTACTGATAAAAGTACCTGTCCCTGTTCCGTCATTTGTAAAACTATTAGCCAGTGTTGGTTTTGTACTCGTATTCCAACATACTCCACGGGCATTTATTGTGGCGCCTGCACCGATAGTTCCACCACATACAGCAGTAGAAGTTGTAACCGAAGTGACTGGTGACGTTTGGAGAAGACCTGTTGTAAAAGTCAATTCATTCCCATAGACAGTAACCCATGTATATGAGACAGTACTATAAAGACTTATATATGATCTGATATAATAAGTTGTGTTTGAAACTAGTCCGGTAATATTGGTTGTCCACGGCGTAATATTAACAAGAGGATTAACTGAACCATTGGTCGTATTAGTAGCGACTAAAGTTGGAGTTGCAGAATTGGATACTGTTGAATAAGCCACACCATAATTTTGATAATTCTGATATCCGCCTCCATTCCAGTTCATACTTGCGCCTGAGATAACAGAAGTACTTTGGATATTGGTAGCAGCTGTTGTAACTAAAGTTGGTGGTATAACAGATGTTGTAAAGCTAATGTCAGTTCCGTAAGAGGTACCAATGCTGTTTATGGCATAAGATCTTATGTGATAAATGGTATATCCTGTCAGACCCGTTATATTACATGCAAATGTTCCGGTTCCAGGTGCTGTTGGTGGATTGGGAAGGTCAATTACCTTGGAATTAGCTGTTGTTGGATTTGCAGCGGAACCATAACAAATTCCTCTTTCTAAAATAGGTGACCCTCCATTACTGGTAACATTACCACCACTGATAGCTGTTGATCCTGTAATTCCAGTTGCTGGATTAGTTGCAGCCAGGGTTGGTAATACGGCAGTGGTTGTAAAAATGATTTCATTACCATAGGTTGTCACACCACTATTGGATGAATATGCTTTAACATAATACGTGGTAACTGGACTTAATCCGGTAAGGTTACTAACAAAAGTACCCGTACCTGCTCCGTCAGATGTTTTCAAGTCAGCGATTGTAGGCCCCGTTGCTGTTTTCCAACACACACCACGTGCCAGAATGGCTAATCCTCCATCGCTTGTGATAGTACCTCCGCTTGTTGCTGTTATTCCTGTTATTGCGCTTGCAGCTGTGGTTGTAATACTGGAGAATGCAGCTCCACCCCAAGTTGGCACATTCGATGCAGAGAGTTGCAGAAACTGACCGGATGTGCCAACCGGTATTTTTACCCAGGCTGAACCATTCCAATACAACATATCACCAATTGAACTGCCTGTCGGAAATCCTGCAATCCAATTCGTTCCATCATTATAATAAAAACCGGGAGTTACATCCGCTATAGCAGCTGTGTTGTATACGATCATACCGGCAACCTTTGCCGTCAGGGGAGCGGCATTAGCTCTACCTGTAAGTGCTATCCTCGGAATCAGGAGACCCATATTCATAAAGTCTACATCCAGTCCTGCTGAAGCATTTGGCAGGGCTCCGGTAGCATTAATACCAACATTTTGAGAGAATCCGGACAATGAAATAAACAATAAAATCAACAGACCGTACAGGTTCTTAAATAGTCTGACTCTTTGAGGCGTTGCATTCTTTTTCATATTTTTATTATTAGTGTTTTTAATTATCGATAGTTTGATTTATTAAAACATTTTTAGATCTTTATATCGAAGAAATATAATTATGGTACCCAGGTTGGGATTACACCTATAAGCTGTAATTTTTGACCTGGTGATCCAATTGGAATGGATTTCCATGTAGTACCATCCCAATAAAGTAAATCACCGGCACTACTTGCTTTTGGAAAAACAGGAACCCATTTGGCACCATCGTTAAAATATAACCCGGGAGTTACATCTAAAACTGAAGCTGTATTATACACCACCATTCCTGCAACAGGTACAGAACCTAATGGCATGAAACTGGCAGTCCCAGTTAAAGCAACACGGGGAACGAGTATTCCTTGTGTTATAAAATTCACATCCAATCCGGCACTTATATTTGGTAGTGTAATGCCGGCAGGACTAATGCTTACATTTTGTGCAAACCCGGTTATGGTTAAAGTAAGTAAAAGTATCAAACTAAGATAATTTTTAGTCAAACAGAAATACTGGATTTTAAATTTCATTTTCATCTTAACTTATTATTTAATATGTTTTTAAATAAAAAAGAGCTTCTTCATTATTAAAATAACATTAGTGGATACTTGTGTTTGTTAAACTTCCTTTTATGTTGTGTAAAATTATCTTATTTGTATTTTTGTCACCTAGGATAAATGTAGTATTTATTCTTATTGCGGGTCGTAAATATTGTAGGTAAAAAGGTGTATTTTCTATCAGCCTAAAATAGGATTGAGAATATACTGATTTAGTCATGAAAAGTTATTATCAACAAACGCCTTAATTTAACTATAAATTCCAAGTATATTTTTCTAACACAAACATAAGAGGCTATCAATTAAAATATTAATTGATAGCCTCTTATGTTTGTGTTCGGTAAGAACTATTTTTTATTCTCCTATGAAAATGTTAATAGAATATTCACATTTTCATAGAAGCTCCTAATATTTTATCTTCTTAAATATTCTATTCACCTAAATAAATAAATGTGGTATCATTAATAAAAAAAACTAAACATTTTATACTTATTGATGTGTCAGGATGGGACTTAGAATACGGTTCAAAATTCAGATTTTGCATATTTCTATTTACTAAAAGTGTATGCTTTCCTTACTTCTTTTACTAATATTTTTATTTTCCAGCAGGTATAAATCACTCCAAGAAACATCAGGAAGTAAAATCCATCCGGAACAGGAATTGCATCACCGTCCGGCGGATCACCCGGGTCGATTATATCATTCTGAACTCCAAATTGATTCCCCAATTGAATACCTGGCAAATAAGAAGGAAAAGATTTTAGAGAATAAAAATCATGATACATGTTAGTTGTATCGTTATTGGAGTTTATTAAAACGTTTCTATTGATTCTTTTGCGTGGAAAAAGGCTCAAAGTAAATTCCTGCGAATATAAACCCGACATAGTTAGTGAACTGTTCAATTCATGCCTACCGTTTCTCTGACCCGTATTCCCAACATTCGTCTGATACATATCAGGAGTAAAATATACACAAGCTTTTTTGAAAGATCTTTCAGCTATCCATAAATCCGAATGTCTTTTTGAATCTTGTTTAAAAGCCCTTGAAAATGTAAGTTCTCTTTTAAGATGGATTGACTCATAATTTTGTATGATATCTGAAATTGAAATATCATAATCCTGACCTGAGTTCAGATTGCATGAAGCTGAGAACCTCATAATTTCACCGTTGAAATGAATTCCGGTTTCAACTAAGTTGGTATAGGTCGAATTATGGTTTGTTAAACTTGCAACAGTGAGATAAATGATAGTAAAAAGGAATGCAAGTAAAATAACTATGATTACTGAGATTCTATTCCTGCTATACATTATCATCATACTATTCTTTCAATATCAGGTTAGTTGTTACCTCATCAGTCAGTGTGACAGCTTTCGACAGATATATCCCTGCTGGCAATGTTAGGGATAAAGTGGAGATATCATTCGCATTAAAAACAAATCGCTGAATGAACCGCCCGGTCACATCATACAGGTACAAATTTCCTTTCAGGTTACTCTTATTTTTCACAATAATAAAATTATTCGAACTAAAAACAGATAAAGGATTGTCCTTCTCTTTAATAGTTTTATAATCTGTTGTTATATCATTTAAAGGTGCTGCAATGATTTTAAATCGTTTTTCTAATGGTACACCTGAATTTGAATTAAAGCTATATTTTGATCCTGAGGTGGTTATTTCTACTGTTTTATTTTCGCTCAAATCCATCAAATAGATGTTCCTGTAACGAGTATCATTGTTTTGATGAGTGAAGGTAAGCGTATAGATTGTATCAATTCCAGCTTTGAATCCTATGTAAGTATTGTTTATGTCATCAAGAGTATTTACCTGATATTCAGCATCTATTTCGCTAGCATAAATTTGTGGTGCCAGGTTCGATCCCAATATTTTATACCCGTCCCAACCATTATCAAAACCGCGGGAACAAGCCGGATCCGTAAAAAGCCACATACGATCACCTAAAGCAGACCCGGTTATGTCTATCCTTGTAAAAACTTTTTTATCTGACGAAATACGCTGCTTGGATGTATTTTTGACAATTGTTCCTGTTGAACTATAAGGAATAGAAATTGTTGCAGTTGTGCCTGGCGATTTTACCATAACCAGGAAAGCCTGCATGGACGGAATTGTAGCCGGCAAAAGATCAGAACCAGCATTTTCCTGAGGAACAGAAAGATATTGACCTGGTGCATCACTATTGCCTCCGCCATTTAATCCATTACCTGACCAATCGGCTTTCGATCCGGTGTTGTACAGGTAAACGGTTTTATCTACCCCATCACCAAAAATGAGAGAATTTGCAGGAATTTCGTCATTCTTTATATTAATTGCTGCCGTATAAGGGTTTCCAATCAGATGTTGCCCTTTATAAGTAGCATCTGAAGTATACGATAATTGCACCGGACCATAGTCTTTATTTTCCAGTTCGCCTACAAAATAAATAGTCTTATTCTCTTTCTGGGTTATTTCGTAACCGGTGAATGATTTCAGGACAGACTCATTTTGTAATTGTTCCCAATGACTTGTTGTACCCGTAACATTTTCATGCATCTCCCTGACATAGGATCCTGAGAATGTGGGATTAGCCTGTATCGATTTAAGTGGTATGCCGAAAAATTGCCACCGGTAAGTTCCATTTATTTGAGAAGCCTTCGTAAACATTTCAACGGTTGCTGGAACGCAAGGATCCTGATCCGGATCATTATGAAAAATTAATGATCCATTTGGTACATCACCTGTCGGGCTCGCTTTAATTATTAGCCCGGTAACGCCTGCAAGGTTGTTGATCTTCCCTTCTACATTAAGGACTGTTTCTGTAGGAACTATCATCTGCGTCCCCGGATTCAGTGTTAGCAAATGTTCGATCGTCAAATCAGATAAAAGTGAAGTTCCAAAAACATTCTCTATTTTTAGATTGTATATTTTGCTATTTACAAATGCATCAGAGGGGATTATTTGAAAGGCAGTTCCTGAAAACCGGACGGATGAATTAGGAGATGTACAATCAATATGTGCTCCATTTGAAATGTTTAGTTTCCCATTGATCGTAAGGGCATACC
>Ga0302285_10002555_pt1 | contig 10085 bp, 7 predicted proteins | sample III_Fen_E2_2_FD_200455 | JGI IMG/M metagenome (GOLD analysis project Ga0302285, IMG submission 200455) | Peat permafrost microbial communities from Stordalen Mire near Abisko, Sweden - III_Fen_E2_2 | ecosystem: Environmental > Terrestrial > Soil > Wetlands > Permafrost | place: Sweden: Abisko...
ATCGTCAAAGAAGAAGGAGCTCTTGCGTTGTTTTCTGGACTGAACGCTGGATTCTAAAGGCAAATGGTGTTTGCTTCCCTTCGTATCGGTCTCTATGTTCCAGTAACTATATTTCTTGGTTTTTTTTGATGATATAGATCCATAGGAACAAGATGGTAGATTCTGTTTCAAATAAGTTATTAAAAGATTGCATCATTCAAGCAGAAATACAACAGATGAATATATTTTCTTAAGTTCTAGATCTTTTTCGTTAATATAATTCGGTAATTGATTTTGATTATTTTTAGGTTAGAAATCTGTTCTGCTCAGAAGATGAAGTCAAAGCTCCTCCTCTCTACAAGAAAATTCTTGCTGGTTTGACTACAGGAGCTATTGGTATTACCTTTGCGAATCCAACTGTAAATAAAAATATTTCGATATTGTTGTTGACATTTTTAAAGATAATTTGATTTATTTTAGGATCTAGTGAAGATTAGACTTCAAGCTGAAGGGAAAAAGCCAATCATCGAGAGAAGATACACTGGTGTTTGGGATGCATACACCAAAATAGTTCAAAAAGAAGGTGTCATTGGATTATGGTAATAAATGATTTTCTGTTTGTTTTCAAAGAAATTAATATTCTTCGAATGAATAGGAAAGGATTAGCTCCTAATATCATGAGAAACTCTGTTATCAATGCAACAGAACTTGCAACGTAATACATAGCAACAAATATTTAATATTTTTTTATCAATAAGCAGCAATATTTCTAAATATCTACTCTTTCGCTAAACAGATTCGATCAGGTGAAAGAAATGGTTCTTCGAGCAAAACTTATGGAAGACACCATCGGATGCCATCTATTTTGCTCTTCCGTTGCAGGATTTGTAGCAGCTGTCATTGGCTCTCCTGTTGATGTTCTCAAGACTAGAATCATGAATTCCTCTGTAAAATAATATCTTTTATGGTCTAAAAAGTATAATTTCATGATTTATTCTTGCTGAATTTTCCATCTCTAGGCTGGTACTGCAACTCATTACAATGGAATCTTCGATTGTATTGTCAAGACATACAAAGAAAATGGAATCATCTCATTCTACAAGGTAAATAAATAAAAATAGAAAAATATCAATCTTGTTTTTAAATAATCAACTTGAATTCTCATTTTAATATTTTTTTTGCTATGATTTCCCCAGGGTTTCAATGCCAACGCACAAAGAATCGTTACTTGGAATATTGCAATGTTCGTGACTCTAGAACAGATCAGACATTACGTGAAGCGTAACTATTACTCAACCAGTCATTGAAACAAAATAATAGCAGATTGATAAGAATCTTTGAAATATTTTTGTTAATCCTTCTCATTCTCTCGAATTTTTTATAATTTATTCGTTTTCATTTTCATATTCCTTATGAATATCTCAATTTGGAGTTACAAACTAATTTATTTTAAACCATCAAGAGGATGATAGACATAAATAAAACCTTAAAATAAATAGCAGAATTATTAATAAAGCTTTAAAAGGGATTGCTCACTAAAACAAGAATTTAATTGTAAAAATACAACTTTCTAATTAATAAGAGTTTTAATACAGAAAAGTAGCTAATTATTGGTTTTTAATTTAACTTATCTATTCATATGCATTACTTGTTACGTGCCATGTAGTGTAGAAAACATAAATTACTCTCAACCTTCAGATAATTATTCCTCCCCTTGGTCTTGATTTCCCTAATCTTTTTCTTCTTCATCAGCATATTCTTATTTTTCTTCGAATGTTAGACCTTATATATGCTTCTGTTATTAATTAGGATCATCGATATCATAACCATCTTGGTTATTGTTGTCTTGCTAATTAGTATCTAATTGCTTCTAATCTATTATTCGCAATTAATCATCCTGATCATCGCTCCATTCTTCGATTGAAGGTTGAAATTCCTTTGCTTCCATGAATTCATCGTAAGCTTTGTTTCCTTCCATGATGCCGAGATTGCAGAGACATAACGCTGCTGTCTTTTTGTCTTCCAATAGTCTTGCACACTGTTATGTTTTTGGAAGAAAATATTGATTTGTTTTTCATTTTATTTTGACTAGCTTCTTTTCATAAATCAAAATGAACTAATAATTGAAAAGCTTACATCAACAGCATCTCTGAGAACTTTAATGGAGTTATCGGAGTTTCTCATCGCTGTCATCGAAAGTAGTTTTGTTATATGAAGGAGACAATCCAGCTGTAATTTCACTTTTCTTAATCTCTTGCTGATCTCATAACAGTCCTGTATTATAAACAAAAAATAGAATCTCAAAAAGCAACTTTAGAATCATTTTAATACTGTGAAATTAAAGAGTGCTTCTTCTGTTTCTCCAATAGCTTCATATGTCACTGCAAGCTATCCTAAGGACAGACACTCAGACTCAAGTTCCTTAAATAGTAATTCAGGATATTTGTTAGAATACATTTATCATTCCATCACTGTAATATCCATGTTATCAAATAATCCCTGTTTTTACATCTCTTTCTCTGGTCCATTTGAGACATGTCTTGAAGTTCGCAATAGCCTCAGTGAAATTTTCATTCTTTCTTTGTGCAATACCAAGATTATAAAACCCTGCAAATGCATTCTCTGAGTCAGAATATTGTATATTTTTTTGATGAAACTCGATGCTTTTCTCGTATTATCCAGTGTGGAAGTAATCACAGCCAATCCGATTTGCTCCTAATCCCATACCAATTTTGTCTTCCATCAGATGTGCGCAAGTGAAGAATTTCAGGTAGTGTTTTGAAGCCTTTTTTGGTTTAACAATAAATAAAAAAAAATATTTATTTTGTTTTTATTTTTGTTACTTCATGATATTTCTTTTAGTTATCGAAGACCATTCCAAGATAGAAACTCAAGTGTGCTTCCTTTTGAACATCTCCAGCTTACTATCCTGCTTTTGCTCTTACCATCAGATCCTTCACCATATTTTTTCCAGATTCATCGAAATTAGAAACAAGTGGAATCGAAGGAGCATATCCATTTCCAGGAGAAATCGGAGAGGCAATCGTAGCATTGGGCAAATCTGGTGGCTACACTTGGATCAATTAATCGAAAAATTGTTTCTAAGTTTCGATGTTTGTATCCATTGAAAGTGATTATTCTAAAACACTAATATTATTCGCAATTGCGGAGAGATCTTATTTGCCTCTTCGTTAGGGTGAGCCATTCTTAACAAGAATATCGTCCTTGAGCGAACCGTTGTTAGCATTCGAAATAGAATTATTCAACGTAGCGAATACCTCCGATTAGTTAAATTTCGCGATATTCTTCTTATCATTTTTATTCTTCATTAGAATCGTCGAATCAGATTTACCTAACGCTGCATTTTTCTAGATCTACTATTGCAGCAGTGCCTCATTCTTCGATTAATGGAAAAACTTCTCAGCTGAATCAAGAAACTTAGTTTCTTCATCTTCATCTTCTTCCTTTTAGTTCAGCTAAGTCAAACGAACTTACTACGGTTACACAAAAATATCTTTGAACATTTGAAAGTCACTTTCGACTCTCCTCAGCGGTCTCAACTTAAATTCATTGGGCTTCTTAATCCTCAAAGCCATAGGCTCAATGGACTTTGTGTATTAGCTAATTCGTTTCTGTTGATTTGCGTTACTTGGGTCTTTCTTGAAAATTGTATCAATTACCTCGACTTTATTTTCAAGATCCACTAGCACCTTCTAAGCTTAATATTACATCGGCTTTAACTTCTCCTTAAGTCCATACCTAGAAGGTTAAATTACTAAATTATTTCCCTGCCCAGTCTGCTGTAACTAACCTTCCTCTTAAGAAGATGACCCAGCGAACATACTATTATTTTAAAGAACATTAGCCTTATTCAATTTCATAGATCTCAGCAGACCAGTACTTACAGAATTCTATGTCTTCAAGTTCACTGACTAAGTATGTGCTTTAGGTCTCTACTTTAATGGAGAGGTTTTAGCAGTTTACTGAGAATTTGCAGCTGGAATAGTTGACATTTCTTATCTGTTTTTATCTTTTTTGCAGCTCAAATATCCCAGGAACTTCTTGATTAATTTTGATTTATTATTTTTCCTTTCAGAATACAAGCAATAAACTCCAGTGATAATCGTTACTTTTGTGATTATGATATTCAATTTTTATTATTCCATTCAATAATAAAAGCAGTTTTAAGAGAAAGAATGAATCCAAGAAAGAACCTTTTAAATTAATATTTCCAAGCCAACCAAAGCAAAATAGGCTCATTGAATTTGGTACATTTTATGAGATTTCTCACTGAAAATGTTAGATTTAATCCAGATTTTTTATTTATGGGGAATTATTAAAAGTTAGTTTTGAAAATAAAATCTGAGTTATATCCCCCGAAATAAACTAAGAATTCACTGATCTTAGTTAATTTTTTTAATGAACTAGAGTGTGATTGAAGATAAATAAACAAAAAATATAAAAGCTTTAGGGAGTTAATTCATCTGAGGAAACATGCATTCTCAGGTAATTAAGATTTACTTTCTTTAATGCAGAATTTTATTTCAGAAAAAAGAATAAAAAAATGATAATAAAATATTTTTTTTAAGTAAATAAACACCAAGTGCTAAGTGTTCAATTGACTTTTAAGATTTAAATCAGTTGTTGATCATATTGTAGTCAAAATAATGATAATTTAACCAATATGTGAATTGTACAAGCGTAAAAATAATAAGAATAATATGGTTCTCCCGACAAAATAATATTTTTATTTATTTTAATAGAAAGACAAGCAGATATCAGTCAATCCAAATAATAACTCAAACTCTCCTTGTTTTCTGTTGGACTAAAAGTCTTACCTTTTGACAAAAAGTCTTGATGTGGTTATTGTTTTTCTTTCCAAAAATCAAAAAAGAAATCATAGACACTATGCTTTCCTCAAAAGATATTAGAAATTTTCTATCTCTCTTCTCTCCATTGCCATACTATTTCTGTCATTTCAAAGAGACTCTCAGTCATTTGTTATTGTTATTTAATAAATATTGGCTTATCTAGATAATTACATTTTCACTTTTGTCTTTCAAATTCCTAAGGATCTTTCCAGCAATTTCACTATGAATTCCAATAAAAATATTTATTTTCCTTAAAATAAATTACTTTTTTTCTGCTATTTTTCTTTTGTTTGCTAAAATTCGATCCTCTTCCCAAGATAACATCTCTCTGGAATTGTCTCTCTCACGCACAATTCCTTTCTTTCTCAGTTCACTTCTCTCTACCTTTCCCTATCATTCCAGTATATTTTTTATTGAACTTGAATCTACCAAATTCAAACACCTCTTCACCTTTTGTTATTTCTGCAGCCCTCTACAACTTTCCCCCTTTCTTCCATAACAATTTCTCTTTATATTTCACTCCCATTTCTCTCAGATTTTTGCAAGTTCTCTCTTTTATTAAAATAATTGTAAGTGTAAAAACATAATGAATATTGTTGACTTTTCTACGCGATTTAGACCATATTGTTTATGATGTAAATGAATAGTTATTTTTAAACTATTACAATTTGACTACTATATAAATATAAAACAATGTCTTTTAAACATTTTGAAAGATAAATCTTGGAATCTACAATTTAATTTTTGTTAGTATGGATGTATTTGAATAAGAAATGTTGCCTAGTTATGTCTGAGTTGCTAATTAATTTGTTAGTTGTTTCTCATGAAAAAATTGCAAGAAGATAATTCGATACTTCTTCAAGGGAAACGATGTTTTCCAGTCTGTCTGTATTTGAGACAATACCTGATAGCAGCTTTTTACCGATGAGCTAAGGAGGAAGAGGAGGCTCTTAATTTCGAAAACTGAGAGAATGCTCGAGTAGTTGGTACCCTACTGATCCTAATACATTCGCTAATTCGTAATTTTTAATTATTCCAAACTCGTCCTTGTACTTTTTAGATCGTTTTTTTTTGGCATTTGGATCTTCTTACCTCTTGAATTTCGCCCAACTTTACCCATCCACGATAAAGAATACACCTTGTTCAGAAGAGCTTTCTAGCTCTGCGAAAGTTGCACGTACTCCATAAGCGATATCTTCGAAACCGAAGAGCTAAAATGTAATAGGATACTTAAATGTATTTCCTAAATGAAAAAAAAATCAAAACAAGATTAGTTTCAGAAACCTTCATAGATATGATCTGAAAAAGATTAGAACTTACCTATAAAAGATCTATTGAATCCTCCAATAGTTGTTTGAGTGTTAATAATAGGATTGGAATTGTATCTGTCAAGATCATCTTCTTCAAGAGCTGACATAATAAAAATAAATTTTGCAAAAGATTCATTATTTTTTAAGACACATTTCTTTCAAAAATGCATAATAAACAAATTGATTGTAATTTACGCTTAGAGAAGGTATATAAACTGTGTTTAAGAGCAAGAAGCGTGAGGAAGTAATATCGTTCGTCTTTATCAAGATTTTCATATGAAACACCGAATACCTTTTGAAATTCACTGAGTTCGACATCCTTCTTCCCGACTTGTTGAATCATTTTATTTTCGGGAGCTATTTAGGTTAAGCAAAAGTTAATGAATTATTAGTAACTGTAAATAAAAACGATTCTTGACAATGATTTGAATAATTCAACAGATGGAAAGGAAGAAGGAAATTAATTGTTTAGAATTAAAAATATTCTTCTTTGTTTTTAGTATTGTTTACCGTGTGAAAAGTGGATATTTTAAATACTGACAGAGATACTCGTGGAGAAGGGCGATTCTTTTGCCAAGAAAATCTACCCTCTTTTGAAATCTTCTTATATGTTCGCTCTTAACGCTTTGATTCCATGCTCTTCGGAATATTGCGAAAGTGATGTGTAGTTATGCGTATTCAATAAGAAAGTTTAAACCAACGCAAGTAAATCCTTGATTTTCGGAATGAAGGTAATCGAATTTGGGATGTCGTAGTTTACAATGTCATGCTTTCGAGTCGGCTTCATCCGAATCATCTTCGCTCTCAACTCATTTAGTTTCCCACTTTTGTTCTTAATATTCACACAATCATCTTCATCGAACCATTCACAGAGATCAACAATATCTTTAATTTCATCTCTCTCTGCATCTTCACTTTCGTTTTCTTCTTTGGAGGAGTCCTTCCCATTGTGTTCTATCTTTTCAAAGCAGCTCTTCATCGTGGCTTCATCGAAGTTTAAATCTAATCTAAGTTACTCCTTGTCATTTGAACTTTTTTAGACAAAAAAATCAACGAGAAAAATTATGAAATAAATGCTACTCCTGGAAATCCCTCTAATAATAACTAACTTACTTCCTGAGAGACAGTTTGAATTCGTTTCGATTTAAGTGATGTATAGTAGCTTAGTAGCTTTGATTAAGAAAATCAATCGACCACCGCTTGTACTGAATCATGCTCGTCAGAGAAGAATTAATTTCAATTTTGTTCTCAGCTGCATTCACTTGGATAAACGGGAAAATCAAATACTAACACATATCCCGAAACCCTGAAACAGTCTTAAAAGGCTTGTTAAACGGTGTCCCCTCACTGAGATCCAACAGATTCAAGACTCCTTTTCTTTTTTTTATTTCAAAAAGATATCACAAATAAAATTTTCATTTTTTATTCACAATTTGAACTAATCTTTTTTACAACACTTTGAAGGTAAGCTATTCCATAGGAAGCTCTTTTCTCTCTAAGACTGAGTATCCTGATAGCTCTATGATTGTCTCTGGCTGCAATTTATTAACTTTGATTTCAACTTCGTAGATTATCGAATTGCATATTATTCTCTTTCTGCTTGCATAATCTATATTTGATATGATTTCAGGTGTAATATGCGCTAAATAATCAAAATTCGTCTCAGGTAACACACTCGAAGGAGGTTATGTCTAATGATGATGGTGATGTTGATGCGAGTAGGTGTTTTATTTAGAAACTGCATGAGGTGTAGTATCCTCTTCGTCAAACTTCGAAAATTTATTCATGGATGGGTCAGATTAAACGATCAGAAACGTATTCTGCGAGATGGAGTTAAGCGAAGGTAATTTCGATTTGGAATTATTTGTTTAATGTTATACAACTGGAGGGATGTTTCCTGGTGTTATTGCGGTTGTATTATTCCCAGGGATTATTACTTTGATAATGTCATCTCTTGATTTACGATGATTCTATCCCACTCGGGGTTGACCACTTAATACTATTTATGTTTATTACTAAGATTATTATGTCTTGAATTATTGCTATTCTTGGGAATGCTTTATTGTCTGGCTATGATCAAACTCTTTGTGGCTTTATTGCTTCTAACTAGCCTGATTAGAGGGAGATACCAACGCAATATTATCAGCTACTTCAGGCTTTTTACTACTTCCTTGCTAATCTGAACCTACTTAAGGAACATTATGATCGTTCTTGTGATGAATATTATCAGAGGAAAGCTCAATAAGCCCAGCTGGAATGTTCTTAAGACTTACAATATCCTTAGTTGGCTGCTCTTTGATTGAATTTCTTGCATCTTTTGTGCTAGATTTAGTTGTTTGTTCTGCTTGATTAGAAGAAATAGCTGTTGCTGCAGGTGTTGTGACTCTTTTTGATGGATTTGTCGATGGTGAGAGTGCTTTAGTTGTGTTAGCTGTTTGTTGTGAAGCTATTTCTACTCCGAAATGTCAAAATAAGCACATAAAAGCAACAAAATATTAATGTAAATATTTATTTTTGTCTGTTTTCTTACTTGAGGAAGCTTATTGCTTTGTCACACCTTAACTACCTTAAGGGGAACTAGCCTTGTGAGATATTGGATTGTTGTTAGCTGAATCATTATTATGAACTTCTGCAATCTTATCCTCAATCAAATGCAAAGGAATCTTCACATGATTATTGTTGCTATCTTTGCGACTTACTGTAGCATTACTCTCCTCAGATCGTATCTTCACAGAATTACTTTCATTATTTGAATCTTCGCTGGTATTTTCTAGTTTCTTCGTCGCAAATTATGTAATTACCAACTTTCCTTAGTTATTAATGCCATTTGAAGCAGCAATAATGTTAATCTGTTTACTATTTGATCCATTCTCAGAGGCTGTTTCTCGAGGGATAATAAGGGATTCGTCATGATTATTATTGTTCTTAGATGCTTCGTTGAATTAAGCGAGGAGAATGTTCTTTAAAAGTTAACCACTTGGTTTATGCTGCTGTTATTCTTGTGAATCTATTTTAATTGTGTCTTCCATGAGATTTGCAACATATGATTGATCAGTAGGATTGGCATGAACTGCTCCATTCGGCATTACCTTATTTGAAAATTACACTTGATTCTACTAACCAACGAATTATTCTGGCGTAGTGTTCCAGTTTGTATTTGTATTTCCTGATACAAATTGTCTCTGATTGATTTTACTATTATTGTTTTCTATTTACTGCTAAGGGTAGCACCAAGCACCAGTCGAAGGCTAGATAAACTCAGGACGATTCATCAGGAATAACTTCTATTGCTCTAAGAGTTACAGCTATTATTTCTAGTTAGATGGATTGATAATTACTCCTTAAATATTATTATTATTCAGATAGGTAGTTGTTTCAGTTAAATTATCACCCTCAGCAGCGGGTACAACATGCTATCCTCCTGGGTAGTTTAGTGCAGAGTATTCTTATCCAGCTGAGATAATCTCTTATTAGTTTCCAAAACCTTAATTTTAAAGTATCTATCCATATTTTTATTATATAGATAATAGATTTCCCCTTCCAAAACTATAAGGCTACTATTACAATATCTACTGCTGTTAGGTAGCAGCATTTTAATTCAAATACTACTACTAAGAAGGAGGAGGATTTGCATTTACAAAGTTATTAATAAAATATTACTGCTATTACATTGCACCTTGTGCAAGAGAGTCGATGGAATTATTATTATTCTCAGCAGAAGCCAAAGTAGGTTTCATTCCAAGATTAAAAAATCTACTTTTTGCAGAAATCACACCTGTTTGCGGACTTAAAACAGGAATCTACTATTGGATCTATGAAGATAATTGCTCTGTTCGCTCTGGCACAACGAGAGCTTACTTTTATTGCTAGTAAAAAGGCTGCTCAATTAAGTTTGGAGGTAATTTATTGGCCATTATGTTCCTGT
>Ga0302285_10002566_pt1 | contig 10064 bp, 4 predicted proteins | sample III_Fen_E2_2_FD_200455 | JGI IMG/M metagenome (GOLD analysis project Ga0302285, IMG submission 200455) | Peat permafrost microbial communities from Stordalen Mire near Abisko, Sweden - III_Fen_E2_2 | ecosystem: Environmental > Terrestrial > Soil > Wetlands > Permafrost | place: Sweden: Abisko...
ACCCCCCCCCCCCCCCCCCACCCCCCCCCCCCCCCCCCCCCCCCCCCCCCCCCCCCCCCCCCAAAAGAAAACTAAGGAGAAAATTGTTTTGTTTAATTAAATGAATGTGAGGCTTGCGTTGTTATTCAAGTTAGTGAGTGAGGAGGGGGAGAATAAAAGGCAATTTTATTTATTTTTGGGGAAGGTTCCATGAAGAATGCTTCATGATTAAGCTTTACTGCTTACAGTCTTTAAGATAACTTGTCAATCTAATTAGGCTTTTATCTAATGCTGCTAAAGTTTGTAGCAAAAAAAGGGAAGACTTACGTTGCTAAATCTTTTTTTAATCTTCACTCATAGATTCCTAGCTGCTTCTGGGATAATTCTGTGAGAATGACTTTTGATTTCAATCAAGCAGCTAGAATAGAGACTACCTTCTGTTCGCAGAATGCATTCGCTTGTTTCTAGCGCTAGATTCGTTGTCAATTCAGGGGAAGCTTCCAGATATTTTCCTAGAGTTAGCATCTTTTATGTCAGGCTATTGAGAAGTTCACTGTTTCTGTTGATAAACTTCTATCCACAAAACGTTTCATTGCAGATATTGAGCAGAGCAAGACAAGCTTAGTGCTGTTCGAAGACTCCTTGTAATTTGAAGAGACAATAGTTTATGCTCTTAAGGAATTTAGAAACTGCAAGATTGTACTTGCATTTGTTATTCTGTTTGAATTATTTAAAGTAAAAAATGTCTTCTTCGACTGATAGAAGCGGAGAGACAATGAACATTGAACTACTGCTCATGCTGGTGTCCATGTTGTCACTGTTCGTTTGTTATGTTCTAGTAAGTGCCTCAACTACTACGACTCTCTAAGCGCGGATATATTCTTCGAATGATGCATACACTTGAGCCAATTCATTCATCATTTTGGTCAGTTTCTTCAAGTGATCATTCTCAGGTTTAGCATTAAAACACCCCATTTTTTGAATGTAAATACACTAAGCAAAGTAGTCGTGATAAAACCAAGAAGTTATGTTGATAACTTACTTTTTGAGTGTAAAAAAGAAAATGCTAAATTAGTTTATTAATTTAGCTAAAAAAACATTTATGAGAAAGCCCTTTTAATAAGAGTATCTCTCCCCCTCCTTCCTGCAAGGATACCTTCATTTGGGAAGGCACCAAATCAAATCCTGTAATATTAATCCTACATATGCAAGGCCTAATGAGGGAATTTCTGGGGAATATTTTTGGGAGCCTTTCCAAATAAATAACTTTAGATTGAGCAAAATATAATAAATTAGTCAGTATTTGTATTTCTAGAGGGATTAACTTTACTTGACAATTTACAATAAAGATAAAATACTGATTATTTTTTAAAAGTTATTCTCAAGTCTAAAGATATTTCAACAAATTTTCTGTTTCATTTGGAGGGTTTTTCTTGGAGGTATTTCCTTATTTCATTGGACAGTAAAGGTGCTTGGGAAATTCAATAAAATGAATGAATATATATGCCATTCAGATAATAATATGTATTTAGTAATTTCATTATTATTTGATATCTTTGAAATGCAAATATGTATTTTTACTTCTTCTGAAAGTCTGATATTTATCCTCTTTATTTTGATTGACAGGCTGTTTCATGTTTTTGTGCCAATCAGAGATTGTACAAAGAGAAGAAAAAATTAATTCTGATATTGGAAAACGAGATAATATTTCTATTGAGTATGACTGTCTCCTCTGATTATCAAATTTTTTTGTAAGTACACTCTAAGCATAATTGGAAAACTTGAAAACATCCCCATAAAAGCAAAGAGTCTGTGTGCTTTTTCATTCAAAGATCAGTGTTTTTATGCGAAAAATTATTAATTAATCATTAAAAATGACAATATTCCGGTTTATTAATTAGATTAAAAGGAAAATAAGCTCATCTTCATACTAAAAATAGACGATTTTCAATGCTTTTAACGATCTTAGGAGATTTTTAAATCTCATCAGAGGTGAGAATAGAGAGGAAAAACCGATTTAAAAAGTTGAATTGAACAGATAAGCAAAAAAGGGGGATTTTAAAAGTTAAATAAATGAGAAAAAGGAGGTTTGATATATTTAAATTCTATGAATTTTGGAACTGCTTCGGAAGCAAAGATGTTAATAAATGACTGTTACAATGGAAATAAATACATATAAATTGGGACAGTTCCCTAGAGAAATGCTGCTTATATCTACAAGGAGGAAAGGAGTATTCAAAAAATAGAAGAAAGATAGATAAACAGGAGAGATAAATTCTTGGAGAGTTAGTGTGGTGATTTTCTGATTCCCATGGCAATCCTATTAGATGATGACAATGTGGAAATTTATCCCTGGATTAATAAATTCTTCTTTGATTGCTTGTAATTTGCATTCTAAAGTTCTACTCACTGAAGAGCAACTCCCTGATGAGTTTATTAAGTTTGTTGTTGTTGTTAATTAGCTAAATCAGTTTTTAGTTTCTTATACACCGAATTAGTGAATCGTCTTGTTTCACCTGCGAAAGACCTTGTTGAAAATGACTATAGGTCTTGCATATTCTACTGTTTGGGCTGTGCGACAGGTGCAGCTTCGAAAACTTAATTATTCTCATCATTGAAAGTGATTTTTCTTTTCTTTTTTTCCTCTGTTTAGACGTTTCCTGTGGGCACAAGTGCAGGGGAAAGTGGTGTGTTAATGGATTCCTTAATCGGTGTGGATTTGCAGTCGATTAGAATCTCCTTGACGATTTAGCGGAATTTCTCAAAATATTTCACTTTCTTCTTGCTAAATGCAGCTTTTGTTTTAGTTAGATTTTTCTCTGTTTCATCGAGGACTTTTTCTAGTTTTTCGTCTTAAAAGAATTCAATTACCTTAGCTACAGTTGTAGAATCCATATTCTCGAATCTTGTAGTTGCTAGCTGCACGACTTGCTAGAATTTCTCCCTGTAATCAGTGCGTGGACGATTTGCTTCGAAGCATTTCTGGACTTGTTGAAGATAATCCTTCTCGAACTCATCGAAGGACCGTAAAACAAGTTACTTGATCTCTTCGAATTCACTGCGAACTTCTTCGTTGAGGGTTTTTTAGAATTCTTCCATTTAACTTTCTTCTTCTAAGATCTTTGCTTGTTTACTAACTCGAGTGAATTTTTCACTGACATCTCCAGCGAACTTCTCTAAGCCAACATACTTGTGATCTTTATGATCGTTCAAGATGCACTCAGCACAAGCAAGTTTAGAATCACACTTGCAACTAGCATCAGTACAAAGGAATTTCAATCGAGCTAATTCATGGTCGGTTTTTTAACATCTGAGGACTTCCTTGTTGAATGCAAATGGACCAGAAGAATGGTGTGCTTCATCGAGCAAAGCATTTTGTTATTGGGGAGTTGAATTTTATGTGGTAGTTTAGGATTGCGATGATTAGGGTGACTCAAAAATTGAAGAAGCCTTAGCCTTAGCTTCTTCACGGGTCATAATAGAATCACTCATTTTGTTTGTAAAATTCTTGGAAATGTTTTCGTCAGACAGCGATGAGAAGATTATGTTCTTATTTTAAGAGAGAGATTGTTTTGATTTTTTAGAGCTTTGAATTTGTTTATCAACCCGCTTGCCCCCAACTGATCTTCCTCAATTTAAACGTCAATCCTTTATATCTCGCGGAACTCACTCCTCCGATTCAAACCAAGATACATGCCCGCGAGATAGAATCCACTTTCACTTCAAGATTTTACTTTACCCTCGCTTATCCCCTCCCAACACAAACAAACTCAAACAAACAGAGATAATAATGCTTCTTACAAAAAAAGACCAAAAATTTAATTTCCAACATAACTGTTAATTATTTTAGACATTTCTTAGAGTTTTTCCTATTTTGGCTATCAAATATTTTCCAAAAATAGGAATATTCAGGTTATTAATAATTCTTGTAAAAGTAATATTTAAATATTTCAATACAAACATGATTTCCCTTAGTTATTTTAAGGTTTCATTTAAAAAACAATTATTTTTCCTAGAATAGAAAAAAAAGAAGGGGAGGGGGGAGTGTGAGTTATCCTAATTATATTAACTGAAACACTCCCCCTTTTCTTCTATTTGTAAACAATTTATGATTAAAAATCTAATATTGTTGATTTAAGCAATTTTTTGGAAACTGCTTTAATAATTACAATGAAGGATAGATAGGGATAAAAATATTTTAATTTTTCGAACTCTTTTTTAAGTTAAAGAAGAATATTCTATAACCAAATAAGCTATTTATTATTATTTTATTAACTAAAACACTCCCTTTTCTTCTATTTTTAAACAATTTAAGATTAAGAATCTATTATTGTTGATTTAAGCAATTTTTTGGAAACTGCATAATAATTTCAAGGAAGCATAGACAGGGAATAATAACAATTTTATTTTAAGAATTCTTTTTAAGTTAATAAGAATAATATTTGTAAACTAATAAATGAACAACATTCAAAACATTAAGACTGTCATTTAATCTTGAATATCATAGTTAATAAATAAATGATCTTTTTTTAAATAACTTCAACGAGAAACTTCCTTCCAAGGAACAATCAAAAGTTTGTTTGTTTTGTTTTAATTTTCATAAATTTAATTTCCCTTTTTTCTTCTTCTCATTCACTACCAAAATAAAAAAATATCCAAAATACTCCTTTCATTCAATCAATCTCACTGGATTTCTATCTAATTCATTCCAAGAGAAAATAAAAATATATTAATATTCGCCTAATACATATTTATGGAGAACAACTCTCGAATTCAGCTCGCTCAGTTGTGCTAAAGTTTCGGTCTTCTCTTCCAGAAGCTCAAAGATAACAAGCAGCACAAGTTAGAAATCGAAAAAGCGAACACCTAGCTCAGTGAACTTGTCGATAATGAAAGATTGAAAAGATAAAACACTGAAGCTACGCTAGAGAAAGAGAAAAGTCAATTAAATGGTTAACTTAAATAAGCACAGGAGATTCTCCAAAGTTTCCATCTGAGCGAGTAGCAGCTAGATTAAGCCATACAGTAGAGCATTTAGCAACGCGAACAAGTCCTTAGTGCTTGCAGAAACAGTGAGAATGACTTGAAAGAAATGGATAAAGTTCTCCATGATAAAACATAACAATAGACGTTTCTCTAAGAAGAAGTAAACTATCTCTGCAACTAAATAGGTTCGTTAAATGATACCGAGAAACATTATGAGAATGCAATCAACGCGATGACTTAGCAATTAGACGCACAAAAGAATAAACTCAACGATTAGCTTCATAAAATCAAGCAAGCTGAAGAAGAAGCTACATTACTGACTTAGGAGAAAGATTAAGCGGAAATTGCGTTGAAAATCGTTTAAAAAGAGTTGACAAGTACAATAAAAGCTAGTGGATCTATCAACAACAAGATCAAAGATGCATAGAAGCAATTCGATAAGCTCTCAGCTTAGCTCAATTCGAAGATAGAAAGACTCAAAACGCAATACAAGCACAACGAACAGCTGAATCAGAATATTAAGAAAATTGAAGCACTCAAACTATCCTAAAAGCAAGTAAATGATGAGTTCAAATTATTTTTAATTTCACAATTAACCATCCTAGAAAGACTCTTTTGTATTTTAAAGTCTTATTCTTTATCTATTCTTTTAATAAATCGCAGTCACGCTAGAATGATGACCAACAGGATCCAAGTGAAGAAGAAAAAAGAAACATTTTAGCCTACAAGCAAGACCTCATAAGTTAACTGGATTATCAGAAAGCAGAGATCGAGAATTAAGAAGGAGTTATTAGCTAATTGCAGAATGACATAGAGTTCCTTTAGTAGTAGTTTGAATAGTACACATTTATCCCCCAGGAGGAACTGAAGTAGCTGTTTGAGTAGCATTTTTTAACTCAATAAAACAATCAAGAGAATTTGCAGAATAATGCTGGGAATAATCTCGAAAACGTTCATGACTAGGAGAACTATGAGAATAGTCCTGAAGATGATGGATAAGGGCATCCTGTCGAAGAACGCAATTATTATGCAGCGAACACCTAGTATTAGCAGGGTTAAGGGTAAAATTCTCAAAATAGACAAGGAATGATGGCTGGAAACCAGCAGCAATAGTAAAAAGTCGCAGAAGAAGAGGAAGAGGAAGCTGTCTGACAGACCAAATATAAAATTAAATACAAGGCTGTATTTATTGTGCCTGGCTTCAAGAAAGATTCACAAAAATGACATTGATATCTAATATTAATTTTTAGTATCCTTTTGCATTTTTGTTTTGCCAAATCTCTTTTTTATCATGATGACTTTTAGATTTTCTTTCTTTTAAAACAGCTTCTAAAGTGAGTCAGAGGTTTCTTATGATATTAGAGTATTTCTTTTTCTTTGCTGATACAAATGATAGATGATCATCTTTCTCAGATAATCGTCCTCGTTGGATATAGCTCTCTCATCTCATCCTCCGCATCATCAATTTTATGATTGGTGTGATTGGTTTTCTTAAAAGTTATCTAGAAAACAGCTGAGGCTAGCTTTGTTACTGTAAATAATAGTAGTTATTAGATTTTGACAGAATTCCCACAGATCAACACTGACTTCTATTGTCTACTTATTTGAGAGAGTACAATGACTAAAGAAGACAGATACACACTATTATTGTTGTCCAAGTGAAGAAAGATCACCATTCTAAAAATATTAGCAAAAGAATTAAAAAACCTATTACTATTTTAATTATTTTCCATCGAATGTTGATAAAAGGTTGGAGAAAAGTGAAATGAAATCATTTGGATAATATTCAATTCATAATATTAATAGCACAATTTGCACAAATAGTATTTCTGATATAAATTATTCAATTAAACGTTAGACAATCATGTTCTTGAGAGCTCTTGAGTTAAACTAGTTTTCTCTTCCAAATACTTATATTAGAAACACGATTTATTCAAATAGTACCTATGATATCATTCAATTTCATTTTTCGACAAGCGATGTTGACTGCCATAATTATTCTTCCTCCTGCTACAATCGGAGAGACCGAAATAAAAAGTCCTATTAGTGACAGTAAATATTTTCAATTCTGTCAAGTTTTAGATGAATGGTTCTTCTGTGAAAGCACCTCAGGTTAGCGATTATTGCTGCAATTAATTTGTGTTTAAAATTTTTTGTTAGAATCCCTCAAGACTGAGTTGTTAAGAACTGTTAAAACTGCCAAAGGTACAGGAGATCGTGGCTGATTGTTGTCCAGTTAAGTGTCACAATTCCTTTTTAGTATTCAACAAAAATTAAACAAGTAGGAGTTCTTCCTGAGGCTGCTCTTAGACTATCCTGCCTTCCTTGCGATCCGCAGTTGCAAAAGTTGAGAAACACAGTCTGCATTTTATTATTTCTAAAGATATTAATCCTGGTAATACTAGCTATTTGCTGCATAGTAATAGAGTTGATATACCGATGTCCTATTTTTCATCTTCAGGACTATTCCCTTAGCTCATGAACGTTTTCAAGATTATTTTCAGTGTCCTCTTGAAAGACAACTAAAAAAAAACCTTCACAACTTAACTGGTATTTCAAGGAGATTTTCAATAATCTATTTCAATTTCTAGATTTGTTTTAGAATTCCAGGATGTGGTGGTAATTGAGAATGACTAAGGCTCAGGGGAAAGCCTATCCACTCACCTTCATATCTGTTTCCATTATTGTCGAAGTGCATGCCTATTCAAACATTGGACAATGTTAGAATCAATAAAAATCATTCAATAAATCCTGTTCAAGGCAATGAAAATAATCCTCACTTTTGAATAACTTGATCTATTGATAAAGCTGATAAACATAGAGTAGGTCTCAAAGGTAGTCACTCGATACTGCAGAAACTGTAAATGGGGCTCAAAGATTGATGCTAAAATCGCTTCTTTACTTGGTATTGCAGTGCATAAAAATAAAGTTTCAGGCATTAGTCCAACTCTAGGAGGTATGCTCTTTTACCACAGTGATAGCTCACCTTGTTATATGAAGATTAAATATTTGTTTATCAAATTTTAGATAGGTCATCAAAAGGATTCTACGATACAAAACATTCTGCTCAATAAAAAAAATCATTTTTATTTCAACCTATTTTACTCTAGTTATCAAAGAAACTCTGTACCTGGTAGGTTTGGCTTGAGGAAAACATAATTCATTTCAGTTTCCTTCGGGGAGATTCTCTAGATTCCCCATTTCCTAGTCGAGAAGCCATGAATTCTCATTATCAGATTTCATGTTATTTGGACCCACAACATTTTCCCCTACAAACGAGTCTTGAAAAGTTCATAAGGAATTGAGAATCAAAATAACCTTGACTCTGAAAAAACCTAACTTGTGGTTCCTGATATTTTTTAAATTTCTATTTAAACTTATCCGTGTTGGGGTGTTTGTCCATATTTAATGAATACAAAGTATTCGAAATATTCTTTTTATTAGCTTTAACTAATCCTAATTCGAAAAGAAAAAAGATTTCAAAATGGAAAAAGTAAAGATTAACAATGATAGATTGGGAAGACCTTCTTCCTGGAGATTGCTCAATTTCTGCTTGAGAAAAATCAATTACATTTTTTTGTAAAAGCTCAAAGAAAAATAAAGAGTTCTTTCTATGAATAAGATTACCCATAAGAAAGTTTCAAGTTTCATCAGAAAAATAGCGATTTCTCATTATATTAGTCTAGTCTTCATTTAAATTCATTTGTTTACCTGGCTAAAACACTGTCTAGATTACTGTTGCTACTGCTTTGATCTTAATCAAATGATTTTCCACATTTCTGCTCCCTAAATAGAAATTTAGTTTATTAATGTTGAATACAAAAAAAATTATTCTCATTTTCATCTTATTTCCTTCTCTCTCTCATCGATTGTCTTAATTGTAGTTATTAGATTTTACTTGAATCCAACAAATTAACACGGATTTCGGATTGTCTGCGAATTGGAGAGTGTTGAAAAGATAATAGAGGATAAAAACTGAGATTGTTATCCAGTAAAGAAAGGTCAACATTCATTTTTATTATTCAAGTAGAAGTTCTTCCTGAGGTTGTATTTGGAGCAAGTATATCTCCCTTGCGATCTGCAGACACAATAGTTGAATAAGTCACTCTATTTAATTGAGTGCTATCTCCAAGAATTAGATTGTTTACTTTATCAGTACCTTCCTTTGCTATGGTACCGACGGGCTAAGAATAGGATTAACATTTGCACCAATCTTAATAATCCTTATAAATAGTTTCAGCAGGATCGGCTGACTACTTTTGAGATTAATCCTATTTCAGATTTATCTAAAGGCAAGAAAATCTTTAAGGTAGGATTTCTTTCATTTCCCTTTGATCCCCCCGGAGAATGAGTAGTGATCTATTCTTTCATACCCTGCATACCCTGAAATTCTAAAAGAATCAAGAAAATTTTAGAGATCGTTTGCAAATCTGGAGATTTTCTTATGTTTTCAATGATACCTTCAGACAGTCCGAACTTTAAATCAAATCATCCAGCAGTAAATGATATCATACATCAGGGCGAGCTCACAGCAACCACCAAGAGAGTATCCACTAACAGCAACAATGGTTGATTTCCTAAAATTAGGTATGTTATCCCAGTTTGAGACTAATGAGATGTTGTAAGTGTTAGTCTATTTTTTATTTTTCATTTCTTTGACATGAACACCAATTACCAACACCTTTTCGCGGTCTATCAAGCTTATAGCTTCGCTATTTAGCTTCAAGTTGTAAAAACAATCGTTGATAAGCCCATTACACAATGCATTAAGATTCTTGAAGCTGTTTAATCAACAAAAACTTTGCTAAATCAATAACTTATTATCCAGTGTTTAGAGTATTTCAAAGTAGATTTTAGCTACACACAAAGATCTAGTAGCAAGAGACGCATTCTTAAATATCTGGGAGATCAAAAATTAGATCTGACAATCTAGATAATATTTTCTTAGATCTATGATAAATCTAAATTGTGTGTGTGTGTGTGTAGCCCCACTTCCTAATTTATCTGCCCTTCCTTCCAGAAAATAACTCGAATAATTGACTGTCTTTGAATTTTTGGCACTTTAATTAAATTTGCGTTTTTATTTAATATTAAAATGT
>Ga0302285_10002567_pt1 | contig 10054 bp, 3 predicted proteins | sample III_Fen_E2_2_FD_200455 | JGI IMG/M metagenome (GOLD analysis project Ga0302285, IMG submission 200455) | Peat permafrost microbial communities from Stordalen Mire near Abisko, Sweden - III_Fen_E2_2 | ecosystem: Environmental > Terrestrial > Soil > Wetlands > Permafrost | place: Sweden: Abisko...
TATTATTCAAAGAAAAAGCTATTTCATCGATTAAGTGTAATTTACATATTTATTTTTATCACATCGATCTTATATTTGAAAAGGATAGTAAAATTTGGCACCAAAACAATTCATCTTAAGGTCTTTTTTTAAAGAATTAAAAGATACAAAAATATCTAATTAAAATAAAATTCCCATTTTAATTTGGAGCCAAGCGGAAAAAAATAAATGACATCTTTTTCATTTATTCTTACGATACTTTATGAATATTATCTTGAAGCACTTAATACTACATCTAATATCGTTTTCTTATGAGAACTCAAGAACTTTAGAGTAGGCTTACTCGGAGGACTGCAAAAAATGAATCAAAATATTTGATTTAATAATTAATTTTTGATTCTAGTTTCTTAATTTTTTTTAAGAGCTAAAAGCAACACGCTGCTGAGTGCTGGGTTTTTTTCATCTCAAACTCAAGAAAAAAATAGGATTCTTGTGATAATAGTTGCGATCACTTATGATTGCTTAGGAATCTTAGTAGATATGCGATTCGACAAATGACGAACCAAACAACAACAACAACAACATAAAATCTGACGAAAATTCAACTCGACATAATACTCATCAGGATGATTTAACAAAATATCTGCGATTTGGTGATTTAATATTTCTGTCTCCAACTGATGGGCAATCTCGATATTTAGCAGCGAGGAGCTCCATCGAATAGAGTGTTTTCATGATATAAACTGGAGAAATCCCTGTGAATGAATATCCTAACACGGGAGAGCTCGTTTTCTGTTTGCATCCAAGTATAATGCATAAAGCTGCGTTTAAACTCGATGAATTTATGCAGGAGGGTGAACTAACTAATGAAGCTAAATTGAATATGCTTAAAAGAAGAGTCCAAGCTGAAGAAGAAGCTAATCAGGAAAGTATGCGAAAGTACCTTGGGAACTATGTCACGATAGGTTCACAAGTTTAGCTGTAAAATAATTCTTTTTTTTTTCGTTTTCATTTTCTTTGGAAATTGTAGCAATTTTTGTAAAGCATGAACATAATACTCAATGGGATTAATTTTCATTAAAAGTAGGAGCTTTCAAGGAATTTTAATTAATATTATCATTTTTCGAGTTTTAATCTCATTTTTTGGATAATTTCCTTTAGGATTTTCATGAATTTATTCACATTTTCTTTGTTTGTAAAGGTACCATATTTTCTCTAAAACTTATGTGAAAGCCACTAGAGGAAAGAATTCCTAAAGTTCTAATCTCTTCTACTTGAAACTCAGTAATAAAGCATCATCTGGCACACACTTTAAAATGCGCATCGACCCGTTTCTGAACTTCAAGATGGAAGGAGAAAAAATAAGTTTCGAGGATACATTCTTTTTCTCGAGCAATAAATTTGGCAGTGTCATCACAAACATATCCCTGCCACAAATTGTTGGCTTAAATCAAGAGAAACTCCCACCTGGATCAGGGGAAGCAGGAAAATTAAATTAACCTACTTCTAATGCTGCAGCAAATTTGATTATGCCCTGCACTTTGGAGACACTCAAGTGTTTTGATTAATTTGAAGGTGGCCATCGTAGAGATGAGGTAAGTGCATTTAGAGCAACTTTATTGACTCCTTATGGAACGACTATCAGTGTGTAGAAATAGAGATAACTCTATTGGGGAGATTTAGTTCGCGTTACACACATCTTACCATTAACGAAGAAAGTAGGCACACTTTTCGCAGAAATCAATGTTGCTGGGACTAACAGGGAAATTCTATTTGAGACGATGTAAGGATATTCACACACTTCACCTGATACTTTCTCGAGTATATTCTAAATCATTCCACCATTGGAGATAATGCTGGGAAAAGAAATCAAATTGGATAAATCGGAAGGACTCAAGTACACGAGAATTAGGTAACATATTTCAACAAAAATAATTATGATTTTTTCAAGTAAAATCGAAAATTTAATGATTGCTCGAAATAGGCTAAGACACTATCTCAGTGGATGCTATTTGAACTTAATCGATAAGAAAATTGCTCTTGGAAGCAATTGTGAGGATTTATCTTTGAAAAAGAAGCTTCAAGCTTCATTTACACAGAATCTCATGTGGAAATAAATCACTTCCTAGTAATCTGAAAAGTTGCTAGCTAAGGAAGAATAGCTTTAATTGAAATAAAGTGAAAGTAGTCCTAGTCATCAACGAATGTCAAATTTTAGAGAAGATAAGATCATTGAAGCGAAGGAATCATATTTGCAGTAACAGACTAGTCAATAAGTAAATAACGATTTCTTAGGTTTTGCAAGCTTAAATAAGGTCAAAGGTATGTAAAATATTGAAAAGATAGAGAATAATACAACTTTGAATGAATAAATTAATTATGAAGTAACAAAGAAATAATAATAATTTTTTTTGTATTTATCTTTTGATTTTTTCAAAAAGAAAGGAGAGATTATGAGTAACAAGAAACCAACATTAAAGGAAATGGCTTTCGTGAGAGAAATTTCACAGATGTAAGTTAATTGACGATTTCCTCAAAAACAATCGAAGACTCAGTTCTCACGACAACTAGTGTATTTAACATTCAAAACACGCTAAAAGGAAATAAATTCATCATCGACAAGGAATCTGCACCAATACTAGCTTTTAATACAGAAACTGCGAAGATTGAAGGTAAAGAAATGATAAATTCAAAAAAAATAAAAAATAAGAAAGACACTTATCATATAAATTTGATTCTCTTTGTTTTTCTCACCAAAAATCAGGTAATTCATTTCTGAACAGTGATAATTTTACAGAGATCTTTCAATCTGTGAATGCGCTTTCGAGGGAAGTCTTCAAAGTCTCTGCATTCAGCAGCATGATCGATAAAAAACCAGATTATTTCTATTTCTAAAAAGTAAACCCTGAAGATATCAGTGATGTAATGTGCATACATAGTAGACTATTTCATTTGAGTTCCTCTATCAACTCAACTTTACTCAGTATGGGCGATGATACGCACTTCACATTAATCGTTGAAGAGCTTCATGGAATAGTCCAATGGCTACTTGGAAATCCTATTAATTTAGACCCTAAATTGCAAGAAAATCGATAACCTAAAAAAAGAAGACAAGGGTTGCTTCGAGAGCTAGGTGTTATCGATATGGTTGTTAAATTACTCTGCGATTTAGAGAAAAATGGTTACTTAAAAGTTTAAATGGTTGATAAATCACCAGAAACAACTAATTTAGTTCAAATTGCATTGAAAATCTTGTAATTATCTTGTGCAGATCATTACTCAAATTCAATCTACACGTATTAATGGTATGATTTCTTCAAGAAGATTATCCTAAATGAGAAAATTAGTGAGACATTTCGATTCGATATCTTTGTCAATCAGCTGTTTGAAGTAACACAAACTACTTTTTGCCTATTCTTACTTTTTTTTGGACAATTTCCCATAATTGCATTATTGTGTTTTTTACTGATAAATACTTAATTCAACAGAAAACATAAATGAACGTTGGAGCTAGAGCAGATCTCACTCGTATTGTAGATGCTGTTGATTTTACACGTTACAACACTCGTGCTTTGAATCTAATGACTGGATTCTGCCGATCAAATTATTTCAGAGAAAAAAAAGAACTTGAGTAGATCATCGAAACCTTATTTTTCAACTACACGAATCGATCGAAAGTGTTCCGTAAACTTGTCAAAGATTCTTCCGAGAAAGTTTGCTTGGAAATAGAAACGGAAAAGCTGCTGGAAATATCCGATAATCATGTGTAGAATTTTTCAAAATAATACTAATATCTTGGGAATATTGTGCTATTAGTCATTGAAATATGCAAAGGAGGAGGGTTATGGCTGATTTAAGCATTTGTCGATGAATTTTTCCCTCGAGATCTAGTAATTGAATTGTTTCAAGATACCTAAGCATCAACTGTACTTAGTAGTGTATTCCTTGACTTATTCTTATCTAGTTATATGGCTAGAGATTTTCAGTATAAATAATTAAAATACTACTTTTAAGCCATTACTTTTGTATGATTCTATTGGTTTTTAATAGGAACATCCAAGAGATTCGTACTCCTGCTGTTCTGCAAGTGTCTGATGCAGTTAGCTTTTCAAGTGAAGCTCTTTAGAAGTACATGCAATTGAGATTGCAACTTGTCAAGAAATATCTTTTCACTGGTTCTGGTGGCATCAATATTAAGACTCTTATTACAACTGTTGTTTTAGAATTCAAAGAATAAATCAATAAGGATATTGAACTCACAAAGGCTGAGTTAGCAGGTACAGTTGTTTAGATGGCGATAAAATAAATAACAGCATTCTCCAGTGAAAACAAATATTTTTTAATGTACAAATCAGCTCTTAGACAAGCGATGTTCTTTATTAAAAGAGATTTTTACTCCGATGAAGACATTGAATATTTGAATTCAAGCCTCTTAGATGTTCTCGAATAAGCTCATATTTTAATAATGCTTTTAGGTTAAAAGTCGAAATAATATCGTCTTGGAAAAGATGACCCAAGCGATATTATTGGAGAGACAACTTGGCTGGAGTTGAGTGTTTCCGTTCTGTAAGAGATTTTAATGAGTCGAGAGAATTCTTATTTATGCAGTTTCTACCATTCTAAAATTGATAAAGTAAAAATAAGTTATTTTGTGTTAGGCAGAATCATAGAAAAATATTTGTAATATTCGCCCTATTTCATAACTTAAATGCCTCATAGAATAACTTGATTAATCGTTTTTGCTAACAACTTTTTAGGAAAAAGAACAAACCCGAAGATTAGAGTTGAAATATGAAGCTGAGTTAGTTAATGCTTCGAGGAGAAGTTTCAAGAAAAAAAATGCTCAAAACTAAAAATTCTAGGCGAGAATCCAAGCGGAGATTATATTTCGAACGATTCTAAAGGAACGGTATGAGAAGTTCTTCTCTGAGAATCATCTTTCCTAGTATACGACACAGATGATAGACGTGCTGCACGCATGGATGAATTTCGGAATAACACAATTAAACCGTTCAATATCTCGTCTCATCTTCAGCATGTTTTGCCATAAGGAAAGATTTGCTTAGTCGGTAGAAGATACACTCTTGATCACATAGACTAATCTTCGGCCATATGAGAAGTAAATGGAGAGATATTTCAATAAATTTTTATTCTAAAACAAAAATCTTTCTTTTCTTTTTCAAGGTTAATTGAGTTGTATTATGAGATGAGATTTCTGTTAACAGATTTATCAAGATTACGATCAATTTAACTGCAAGATGAGGCCAATATTGTATTGAAACTCGGTGAAAAAATCAGAAATATTGTTCGAGAAGTATTTGTTCAAGGCATAGAGTTTACAGAAATATTATAAACAGGGAACTCCAACAAAAGAACTTTGATAATAGCTGGTCAAGAATCTTAAAGAAATCCTCAATCAACATACAGAGGACCAGGAGAATAGTTCTTAGACGAAAATGAAGGTGTAGCTAAATCAAGAATCGCTACTGGCGGAGGAAGTGAACATCTCTCACAAATAGGAAAGAAAACAAAATATCAATCCAAACATATGTATGATGTCTACGATATAAATGGACTGAAAGAAGGTAGCAAGATCAGTTGCGAAGTGGATGAAAATGAATCCTCCGATTCTTCAATTTAGCAGGAAAACATTGTGTAAAATTTTTCTCCCAGAGTCATAGGGAGTTACTTTAGCAGTGAACATTCTGGACAATATCCTCTGACATTCACATCTCGTCATAAATTTAAATCTCCAGCTGACCCTAAATTTAAGTTTTCCTATCGAGAAATGTAAGATATCACGAAGAGAGATAGAAACAACCATCAGAATGCTATTAACGAAGATGATGAGTAGAAATAATTAGATGAAGAAATTCATGAAGAGCGCAGTGTTTCTGAGTTAGTCCCCGCAGTTTACACGGAGATATACCCAGAATACATTTTAGATATTAATTCCCTTGCTGCTTCACAGAAACTACTGAATTGTACAGGATTAGTTGAAGAAATCATTGAAATCTTGGTTAATTGCAAAGAGCGCAAAGTTAAGAATACCTTTACGTTATTTTGCGATTGTCTTGCTGTTTTGGGCGTGTATGTAACTGGAAATAGTGCAAATGTTGATTATTTATTAGCTAGAAATGAGTTCTTAGGGAAAAGAGAAGAGGGAATTGTGAATAAAACTCTTAGTAGCAGAAAAGGCTTAGGTGAAAATGAAATTGGATCAAATGGGCTGCTGAGATTCTTATTGCAGAGAGAAGAACCTGAAATCATTGAACTTACATTGCTTTTACTGAGAAATGCATGCTATAATAACGAAAGATTGCTACTTAATGTGGAGTAATCTGCTGATTTAGCAACGTTACTGGGGGTGTTGCAAAGCAGATTTAAAGCTGGAGTAAGCTCTCTAATTCGAGGGGAAAATGATGGATTTTGCTTTCTTTTCTTGTAATTTCTCCCTTCGATTTTTCTCCTCTAAGGGCAAGCTTTGCCATCAAATTAACTTTTCCTTGTGAAATAGCTCCTTAAAATATCATTTGAGATTAATGGATGCCTTTCCTCAGCGATTAACTCCTCTAAAGAAGCTAAAGTGCCCAAAGGAAAGGATCAGCTGGAAGATAACATCGTAGATAAATTATTAGGACAAGAGTAATCTTCAATAGATTCTGAAGAACAAGAAGAAGATGAAGAAGTTGATTGGAAGATACCTGTACCCGAAGAAATATGCTTTCTTACAAGTTTCTTAAGGACTTTTAGGTTGTTAGCGAAGAACAGCAGTTCATTTGTGAACAATTTCATCAGGTAACTGTTAACTGTCTAGTAGATTTCGGAGTTGCTGCAGAATCTAGACACATGGTGGACACTCAAAACGGAACTGTTACTTTATCTAACTGAAGCTTATTTAAATTAGAAGTATTTAGAAGATGCCGAGACGATTTAGCTGCATAATATTTTTGAAGTTGTGCTTTCGGAAGAAATCAGCAATTTTAATTCTTATTTTGTATGCTAAAAAACAACGTTTTAGAAGGCGCATTTTGAATCTACAGATGTTAAGAATCTATTCTAAGAGACGCACATTGGAACAGCGCCATATGCACCTTTCATTTAGATTCCTTATGAAACGGCTTATTACTAATTTATTATTTTAGGAGTGCTAAGATCATTGCGATTCTTCCTTAAAAAAGTAAAAAACAAACATCATTGGAAGATTCAGACTTACTAATTTTGCTAATTTAGTCTTTTATTTTGTTAGTATTTTAATATCAATTTTTGTTTCAAAAAAGTAACCTGAAGATCCCAGCTTAATGGTATTAAAGTTAGTGAATTAATATTCCAGACTCATTAGGGAGCTACCAGATATATTTGGAGGACACAGTGCAATACGAAAGATGCTTCCAAAAATGACTGGGAAGCAATCACGTTCATCGAGAAAGAAAACTTATTTTTAAAGTACAAAAGTTGTAAAGAAATAAATTGAGTATTGGTTAAATATTTCCGATTTTGAATAGAGGAAGCATCACCAGGGAAGAACCCTGTAAGTTTTATAAAGGAAGAAGAAGTCGAAGCAGATAGTCTGAGTTAAATTTCAGAACTTTGTAGCTAACTTGATGAGATTATTAAGCGTGCAGCTGTTTAGAATTTCGCTGTGAAACCATTTGAACAAACTGCAATGAAAAAAGAGCAGAGAAGTGCATATAATTTATAAAAGTAGTTGCTTGTACCTCCAATTTAAGTTCCTGAGAAAGGACCTTAATCTTTGTAAGTCTTATCAGCTAATATAATCGCTCTGAGGACAAAAGACAACGAATAGTTTCTGGTAAAAGATATCAATTTGTACTGAACTGGGGAAAAAAACAAATGGCAAATAAAAATATTTTTTTGTTTATTAACTTCCAAAGGAAATCATGGAGAACTATCTGGAAATAGCTAGCAATGTTAAAGGAGTTTCAATTGAAGTTCGAGTTAACTCCTTGAATCTTCTGAGACATATTGCCAATGCAGGTTAGAATAATTCAGAGTCTCCAAAGGAAAATGAAGAAGAAGAAGAAATATCTGTAGACGAAGATTTATGCAGTATCGGTTTTACACGGTTTCTATGTGATGCAGTGGTCCGAGAAGCAACTCCAGATATGAAAGGATTATATCTTGATAGTCTCGTTGATTTTCTTGGCCAAGTGAAAGGTTCCGTTGCTGCAAGTTTTATTGAATACATGATAGAAGATGATGGCAATTTGTTGCTAAAATCATTAAAACATCTTCTTTAAGATCAATTCGATTCATACCTTGAGTTTAAGAAGGCTCTCATGCAAGATGAAGATTCAAAGTAAGCAAAAATGATATTAAACATAAAGAAAAAACTTAAATAATTCTTAAAAATATGATTAATTTTGTTTTGATGTTATTTTTCTTAACAAAAGCATGTTTCCTTCTGAGTGGAATGCGATTTACAATTAAAGAGTAGTGTAATCTTAATCGATAGAAATATCTGAGGAATTCCAGGCAGCGATTAAGTCCAAATTAGATAAATGTTCATCCATAATGGAGTTGGTTTAGTTGTGCTGTCGAAATCACACTTAAGCTTTCTAAAGTTTTTTTAGATCTCAAACTGATAAAACCCAAAAAGAAAAGAAAACTTCCATTAACTTTTTGAATTTGTTTTCAAATTTATTTTCGAAGTTCACTAAGAACATCGATAACAATAGTCTCGAATTTGGCATTAATTTGCTGGAAACACTAGTGTCGTTAATCGAAGGTCCTTGCATCCAAAATTAACAAGAGTTAGTTTCTTCTTAAGTTAAAAAATATTCATTTTTTTGGATTTTTTGTTGTTGTTGGTTAATCTAAACATAACTTAATATTTCTGATTCATTTTGTTAGATTTTAGAGAACCTTGAGGACATTATGCTATCAATCTTCGATTAATCTTAAGGTCAAGGTTATGATAAGGAATCATTTTAGATTTTCAAGCGAAAAATAGTCTAATTCTGCTTAGCTCTATTCGAAGGATCAGGGAATCGAGTAGTTATTGGAAAAGTTGGTAAATTCATCAATCCCTCTGTGCTCTATAACCAAATGGCATATTAATTCGAAGAATACTCTAATTGCATAGCACTTTAAAAAAATAAACATCTAGGTATGTTTGTTGTTATAAATTATTCCATGATATTTTTATCAATTACGAAGACTCATTTTTGTCTTTTTCCTTTTTTCCAAGGAATCTACCTTGAATTAACAGGAAACAGCCTCCCTGATGAAGTATCACAATAGTTAAAATCAATTGAAAGTGCAGCAACTTTGGAAAGATTTATCATTGAAAAATATGGTAAAATCCGAAATAACAAAAAGAAAAGAGAAATAGCCTTGGGTGTTCGTCTAAAAGCGAATTCGTTCTTGAGTTTCTCATAATTGTGTCTTTCATTGCTGTTGAACCTTCAATTTGAGGACCCAGTGTTTAGAAAAAGATGTGAAGAAACTAGAGAAGGACTATCCCCTTCAGTGTTGAAATAACTCATTTTACTTAAGAAATCGTTTCGATCCATTGAAGTCGTGAATCAATTTGGCAGCTTGCAAAAAGTGTTCTTTCCAAGTCCGCTCATATCTGATTATCTCTCCTCAACAAAATAAGTACAATATTTGCTTGTTTTTTCTTCCAAAAAATATCAAAAACACATATTTATTTCTGTTCTTTTTTCCCCCTACCTTTAAGCTTAGATTCCTGGAAGATGTCAATCGAGATAGTGCAAACGATAAGATTCTAGGTTTGCTCATGATGGAAAATTACTTTATGGATGAGATGAAGCATTTCCTTTCTCTGAATGCAAGAGGTATCTCGTTCAGATTAGGAGTCTTGTAGCGCTTTAAAACTTCCCATTTAGTGATGATAATAATTTCAAATTTCTTTGTCCTCACTGGTTTCGATCAAGGCATTCCTGTACTTTCTAGGATCGTTGGATTGATTTAACTTGCTTCTTCTGGTCTAACTTGGCTGCTTTGGGCTGTAATGGAACTTCCTTTAGAGTAAGCAAATAATTATTATTTTTTCCCCTCAAATCCTCAATTGTTATGGTTAAACGTCCTT
>Ga0302285_10002569_pt1 | contig 10051 bp, 11 predicted proteins | sample III_Fen_E2_2_FD_200455 | JGI IMG/M metagenome (GOLD analysis project Ga0302285, IMG submission 200455) | Peat permafrost microbial communities from Stordalen Mire near Abisko, Sweden - III_Fen_E2_2 | ecosystem: Environmental > Terrestrial > Soil > Wetlands > Permafrost | place: Sweden: Abisko...
GAAAAGAAAATTGAATTTTGGTAAGAGACATACCATTGTATTTAAACATTTAGATATGTTACAGCAATAGCCTCTCAATTAAACTCTAATTTACTAATGAAAGGATTAAAGATTTTCATTAAGGTAATTAGTAACTCAAATCTTTCAAGATAAATAGTTTCCTAATTAGCATCCCCTTTTACTTAAATGGACCAATTAATTAGCTTTAAAGAATTCCAAAAGAGAGAGAGAGAGAGAGGGAGAGAGAGAAGCAGGTCGGTTGAGAAATAATTTAGTGAAATTAATGGCATGTTAGGAGATTAATAACTACAACACAATTTGCTAATTCAATTTTTTAGACTATATTAAATAAGTATTCACTTGGTTGGATATTCTCAGTTAGCATCTATGGAATTAATCCATTGGAAGCATAATTGAATCTTAAAAAGTTGATTAAATCAGGTTATAAAGCAACTCTCGAACTCAAAAGTGTGTGTGTATTAATCAAATCTGGATGCACAAAACCACAAACAATAATTATTCACAAATTTCTCAACTCGTATCCACATATTTAATAAAGCAGGCTCATCCACATATTTTTCCTATCTCTACCTGATGAAGCAGCACAGGCTGTCCCTTCTTCATCATCCACAGCGATTTCTCGCTTTCCCTTCAATCTACCCATTTCTTCTATCATTTTTGTTCTTTTCATCTCTCGTAAACTGCTCACTATTCGAAGAATCATGTGCTAATCAAGAATCAACCGATGCCATACCTGATTCTAGCTCCTTCCACAATGCAGTCAACAATCTCAAGTTCTTCCGAAGCAGTAACAAAGCACTCAATGCAATGAGCTCCAATAAAAACTGGCATTAATATGGATCTAGTTTATCTTCTGTCTACGCAGCCTTCATCATCTTAGCTGTGCTGTCCTTAGTAATCTGGGTGATCTAAATGGTAAGCATGTTCTGCGCTCGCTGCTGCAAATGTTTACTCTAAACAAGGGATCAATTAAATTCCTTATCTTCACGATGGACGTATTGCTGGATGGCTAGTTGTTTTGTTCTCACCGGCATGGTAATAGGTGTATCCATCGCTGGTCTTTCAGCGAATAATCCAATAAAGCTATCAACTAACTATGGTGTCTGCTAAACACTTAATCTAACAAATACCTTAGTTTAAGGTATCAGTAGTTCATAGTATCTTGGAATTACAGCTCTATCAAATAAAGTTACAACTCTGTAGACATAATTACTAGCAAGCTATTCAAGCTACACAACACCATTTGCTTCATCTGCGTTTTTGAGTACAGTGAATGCTTTGTCAGGGGATTTAACTACCATTCAGACTGCACTTTTGCTTCCGCCGAACACAGTAGAACTACCGAATCCAGACAGAATGAACAACCCTAAATATGTCCTGCCAGATATCCTCTACGTAACTTTCACAGGATGATGGTGCAAAATACTTTTTCAAAACATAATTTATGTTTATTTTCTCAAGGAACTTGGTACAACGACGATCCTTGATGTCAGCACCGTTATGGGCTCTTTAGAATGGGAATATGAAACGAAAACTGTATTTTAAACAAGGCTGTTAGACAAGCTGAAAACTAGCTCAGATGTCATTGGGAGTACTGCAACGACAACACTAAACGCATCTATTAACTCTGCGCTATCTCTCATCGCAACATTCAAGCTGAACATTCAAGACTTCTATGATCTCATCCAGACAGAAATGGAAACAGTAAGTAGCAGCTAATTTGACATATTCTCTTCTTTCTCTGCGTATTTGATTTTGTTGTCCTTATTTGATATCTTACTCCAGGTGAATTTCCTCTCTTCCTTCGTGAAGACCCTCAGCGATGCAGTCTACGGAGTTATGCTATCTTCTACGATTGTAGGTACTCTAGGGATATTTGCCACTGCTTGGTGGAAGGTTCCGATGGTGCGATACATTGTCCATTTTGCTTGGATGGTCATTTCTCTCATGTGCATTGTGAGCTTCGGTTGCGCTGGTGTAGCGTACACACTGTCAATGAGCTTAATGGAGAACTGCGAAGGCATGGCTGATTTAGCTAATACCTCAACATTATTTGATAAATACATCAATTTCATTGGTGCAACTGAGCTCAAGACGTGTTTCTTCGATGATGGTAATCTAGCTAAGTAATTCGGATTAGAAACCACTTTGCAGCAGCTACTGGAGGTCTAGAGTGATTTAACGAATGCTAAGGCACAAGCGGATATCTTCACAGATCCGAATTCTAATAGATTCATCTACGCATGGATCCAAAATGTTACAGATAATCTTGCATTTACGACAAATGCAGTCGAAATCTCCTCAAACGAAAGTGGATTCATGAATTTAGACTCACCTATCGCTAGCTTAGATGCGCTTAACTCCTGGAGTGATTTCGATTACTAGCCCTCAGATGGGGTTACATTGAATAGCTAGTATGCCTTAGGTTGCGGGAGCATATCAAGGGATAAGATTGTCATGACAGCTGCATAATGTCCTACTGGAGTAGCAATCTGCAGTTTGAATGATGGAGCACCTTGTTGCGTAGTTATCTCAGTAGCTACCAATGATGTTACATATATTACTACAAGACTATAAGGTTTCACGTTATCTTCCTGTAATAGCCTATCAACATTCCGTGGGCAGTATTTAAGGCACTACACGTACCTGCACTAATATTCCTAAGATTTAATAACTATTTTAAATATTGTTTAAACAAACTTCGCAACTTATTAGACAAACTCAGATGCATATTTGATTCTGTTAGATAATCTCTACACTTCTGCAACAACTGCATTGACAGCAAGTACAAGTAGTCTATCTGCTACACTGTCAGATCCTAGCACAGGGTTGTTGACTGCATTTTAATGCTCGTTTCTGAAGAAATAAGTTTAGAATATTCATTCTTCGCTATGCCGATCGACAATGGTGAGAATGTACAAAGCATCAGCGTTTTTAATAACGATTTCGGTACTCGCATTTCTGTCGTAGATTTCGTTCTTCATCGCAGCAAGAAGACTCATTTCACTAATTTTGAAAGATCGAGTCACATATTTCACGAAATCGTCTTCTGTTGGTTAGATCATCAATCCAAATTTGTTTATGAATTATGATCCAAATAATCTAGACTAAAGCATGCAAGGAGATGATGTTTCATAACTCATTTAGCAAGAATCTTAGACGAATAATAATCCAAGAATTAAGAATGGATTGCTGGAGGATATTTAGAATAAAAATGCTACTTTTTACTCGAAATAATCATAGCAATCTCCAAGTAAAATAGGCAATCCGAAATCACCGTTGAAACCACCTGCAAATATGGATTTCAATTTAGCACGTCCGAATAATAATGCGACTTATATTGAAGCTGTATTGCCTATTCAAAGTAATAACCCAAATAGGATGGGTGCAGCAGGGATGGCTAGTTTAAATGTTGTTAATACTACGAATAAGGAGATTTAATAAGGGAGACAATCATCTTCTTAATAATAATAATAATAGCAAAATGCCTAACCTAACAACAAGTAACCTACACCAACTTTCATAGAGAATCTAGTGGGTGAAGACGACGATGATGTTGAAGAGAATAAGAAGAAAGGGAAAAGACCTTAGACAAATGCTGCAGCTCTAAAGAGTGTGATCAGATGAAAAAAAAAAGAAAAAACAGAACGAAGAGAAAAAAAATAGAAAATATTTTAAAAATACAAAAAAATGAATAGCAAATCTTGCATATTTTTTAAGCCTTAAATTCAAATTATTTTTGGAAATATCTCTCACAAAAAAGATGAAAATGTCCAAACCAAATACATATATTTAAATATTTGTGTGTCTCTTTAAGCAAATAATGTGTCCAACCATGTTAAGTAGGCCTACTTTTCTTAGTTTAATAATAAATTTATTATTTTTAGAACGTTCTTTTTTGTGGTAGAAAATCCACAGTTCAGTTAATTTATGTTTTGTTTCTCCATTTTTAATGCCTTGTCGTAAGGCCAGGAATTTATACTTTAAATATCCCCCAAATAATTTAATTATCAAACGCTTCTTTATCTAAATAATATTTTTTACAAACAAAAAAATTACTTTTCTCTCTCTTGTGTGTGTATGAAAACACGTCTGTTTCTCAAAGGGACTAATAAAATAATGACCTTCTCGACTGACTAGTAGCACTCTCCACTACTTGATCCTTTCAAATCTTCAATTGGTATTGCATTCTTCACATTCTTAACAAGGAAATACTGAAGAAATAATCCATATTTTTAGAATCATAGTTGATCTCTTTTTTGGTTTCTAAAAATAGTTAATTCTCCGCTTTAAATGGAGGAGAAAAGAGAAGAATTAAATCAAAATTCAGAGGGCAACGAAGGATCTGACTCAGACTCAGCAGCTACAAAAATAGCAACTACTTAAAAAACTGAACTTGCTTAATTGGAAGATTTAGTTAACTCTGAGAATTATTCATAAACTCTAAACCACACAATTTCTTCAGATTTGTCTAACTTTACTGAAAAAACAGCACAAAACGAAGCTTAGTAAGTGCCAGTTGTTTCCAATACTATGTTAGAATAGCCTTCTTCTCCTAACAACTCAACCAGAAGCTAATCAATTTCATCTTTTTAAACTTCCCCTTACAAGAATAAACTCCAAAGGAAATTATGGGAAGTTACTGGAGAGATTTTCTTGAAAAACATCACAGAAATTTAACAAATCTCACGAGACTAACAACACCCCTCAGCTTAATTGAAGGAGAGAACTCAAAAGTTCTCAAAAGACTGCTTAGGACTGTTGCGGATGGCCTTAAGGAATTCCTAATCTGTTGAACCAAAGGAGCGACCTCATTTAGAACTCGCTAACTATTTCGTTCTAGCCTAAGACATTCTTCTCAAAGATCAAAGCAGCTACCAAGAAGTGCTTTCAAATATGGAAAAGTTATTGAGATTAACAGAAATCTTTCCTGAATTGACTAATTTGGAAAGTGTGAAAAGTTTAGAATTGACTTACATTCATTTACTGCTGAAATGTGGGCTATTAAAGAAAGCTGAAAGGGCTTTGGTTTCATTTGTTCAACAACTCAAAGACGAAAAAACAAGAGATACCTATGAATTACGATTCATGTGTCTTAAAAGTGAATTTCATCGTTTATCTAGTTAAGTTTCAGATGCGACTGAGAAAACCATTGAAATTGAGAGTATGCGAACAATAGACGGGTTATTCCTTCGACTTAACCTTCTAATTGATGAGAAATAATTTGAAAAAGCAACTTACATGATTTAACAAAGCTTGGAAGTTATTACGAAGCAGCCTTTGTGGATTCTTTCTCTCAAGAACCTTCAGCTGAAAATATATTCATTGAAGAAGTAATTCAGTTAATTCCATGGTCTTATGCGAGAACTTAGGAGAGAATATCACGACAACAATCTAGCAAATACTATTGAGTATTCTAATGCACTGATTCTAGAAAGCTAAGCGTAATTAGCTGAAGCAGAAGACATTAAAAATAGAACTTAGTATTTCGATTAAATTAACAGTCACTCTAGTAATGTAGAATCTATGTTAAAAAGTGCTATTGAAGCCATTGATCAAGCAGGTTAGGTTGCAAAGCTTATCTTGCATGACAGATTCCACTATTCGACTATTGCTGGAGACATCTATCAGCTTAAATCTTCGATTTTAATGGAATTTTCTACATAACAAAAAAACAAAAAAGACCAAACTAAAATACTTAAACAAGCACTTTAACTTTCTTAGCTGGCTATTTCAATCCGCAAAAATTATCTCTACAAGCACTGCGATAAGAACATCAAAGTTCTGGAATCACTTTAACTTCAAGTCAACCTGTTGTCGCTTTCCAATCGCAGCCGAGAACATCGAAAAGCTTCTGCTGAACTTCTAGAATATGAACTAGTCTGACATGGTGTCTCTAACTGAAAAATGCATTCGAAATCTTCAAATATTTCTGTGTGTTCCTTTATATTAAATTATCTCATTCTTAATAGAGATGAATTACTTACTTATTTCAGTGATTACAAACATGAATATTAACAACTACAATTTAAATATTTTGCTCTTAGATTTGATTGATTTCGTGGATTGAAATTAGAAACTTTATCCTTAATATGAAACAATACATGGATTATTATTATTATTATCTTATCATTTAAAAGAATTAATACGAAAATAATAATGATTTTAGAATTATGGTTTTTTTCATTTAAACAATTTGTGTAACTCATTTAACTCTCTTCAGACTTTCTGATATGTATCAACAAACCCTTTATGACTATCCCTTAGTAGCACATCGTTTCCATCTATGACACCACCTGGAGAGAGAGAAAATAGCAAACAGGGGGAAAAAAAAATTAGAAAATCTCTAATGAAAGAGCTGAAAATTTACCTGATGAGCGAATAAAATCTCTGGCATGGTCGACATCATCAAATTTTAGTAAGTTGATCAGTTCGTCTAATGTGATTTTGGGTTGGTATCTAAAAGAAAAAACCCAACATAATCCGTTATTTCATTGCAATCTAACAATTAGAATTTAGTAATTTTCAAGCATCTTCTTCCTTACGCTTTAGAAATAATCGTGAGTGCCCACAGTCTAAGCTTAGTGATTCTTTTCTCGATGATGATGTAGCACATATTCGGTGATTTTTCGTATAATTGAAAGAATTTATAAAAGTTGCCTGCCTAATGCGCTCGGAGCAAGCTAAAAATGGTGGATTTGGAAGTTGTTCGGTATAAAGTGTAAGAAAACACAGAAAAAGCAATGGAAAAATAAACCAAAAACCAAATCGAAAAAAAAAACAAAAAAATAAAATAAATATCCTTTTATTTACTCCATAGCAAACTTGATGAGAGGGTGATCGATGAAGAGAGAAACTTCATAAATTAGTTTAGGAAGCTCTAGAGTCGGTTTGGGATTCAATCCTGCGTCGATGATCTTGTAGCAATAGAACTCTTCTCTTTCTCCTTTGATTCCGAATTTATAAAGATCGAAAAGTGTCGCGCAGCATTGAACATACTATCCGTGGTCATCGACTTCCAGACAAATTCGTGCATTGTTCTCGCATACTTTCGCTGTGAAGTCATTGTTGATATGCTAGATAATCAGATCCTGCCTAATCGACCTAAATTATGATTGAATGTAAGCATAATCACATTCTCTCTCCCTCCACTTGCCTAAGAGCATTTTTAGAGATTTTTTAAGGATTTCTTCTGGACGCACTTGATCAGCAGTTGGTTCTTTTGTCAGCCGTAAATAAGGTTTCTCGATATCCGTGCAAGTTCCAACGATGTTCCATTTTGTCAGTAGGGAATCTAAATCGGTATCATTGTCAGTTGTAGTCATCGAAAGCTGCAGGGAGGCTTATTACTTTTGTTGCTGCTATTCCTATAGAAGGATTTTTTGAGCAAGTTTTTGCTCATTTTTTGATTGTTTTTTTTCTTTTCCTTGCTATTTTCCATGACTATTCTGCAAATGTGATTATTCAGTTGCTTTTTTGTTTTTCGCTTCTTCAGCAGCTGCAATTTGATTTTTTGTATGAATTGAAGAATTACTTTGAATCGAGCTATGATTGAGGGAATTATTAGCGAAATTGCCATGAGAAATTGACTGAAATTAAGAAGAACTACTTGACTAACCAGTGGAGGGAGGATATGCTGTTTTAGGATAGGCAGGATTATGGGAGTTCTAAAAGAAATGAGAAGACTAAGACGAAGAAGGGTAGGTTGGTTGGGTATTGATAGAAAAAGGAAGAATTGAAGATGAAGAAATAATATGGAGAGGCTTTGGAGCTTATGCAGAGGATGTTGTTTTCGAGTCTTGTTGCTATTTTTATTATTAAAATGAATCTTGATTAGCGAAGTTGAAGGATGATGATGACGCTGCTTATGATTACTATGTGTTTTGTTTTTGTTGAGGTTGAGAATATTGCTGTTGTTGTTGTAAATGACTAGCTCCAGCAGCAGTTGCAGCAGTAGATTTATTTCCAGAATTGCTATTATTCGATCCAGCAGGCACAGAGGAATTCGTTGATGAAGTCGAAGCAGCAGATTAAGTAGTATTTGCAGTCGTAGGATCCACGACATACGCAGCATTATTGAGGTTAAATCCAGGGATATTGAATGGCGTAAAATTATTCAGTGGATTATTCTTCGCTGCAGCGAGTGCAAACTCTGATACAGGTAGAGCAGTGGGTTTATCATTTTCTCTAGGGAGATTTGGCATAGGATGAGTTTCCCAATTAACATTGTCAAGATCTTCATTCTGTAGTAAATCGATGACTACATTCAACAGCATTGAGCTCATGTGCTGCTATTCCTTGGCGTTCTCACATTTATCGAAGCTTCTGCGTAAATATTTCTCAAATGCGATTTTGCCTGCATCATCGAATAAATTTCTAATATTGTATTCACTTCTCTTCTTTTCTGGCTATTTCTCGAAGTATGAGTAAATATCATCGGGGACTACTACTTCTGAGCTCCATTTTGTCTTTTTGTGCATTCTATGGTCGTTTCTGAAGTAACGAAAAATACATTCACAAAATATGATTGCAAATTTCAAAACCAAGCCAACAAATCTAAATCGTGCTATTTATTTATTGAGATATATTTTACAGCACAGTCCGTTTGATTTCCTCGAGAAGAGGATCATAATTTGGATCATTTGATACCTTCGATGCCTCTGGTTTTGGTGGAACTTATGTCTTGGTTGCTTATGGCAATGGAGGCTACGCTTAAAACTGATTTTTAAAAATGTTAAAAATAATGTCAGAGAAAATGCAAATCAAGATTTAATAAATATTTACTGCATGCGGTTATCTAGCGTAATATTAAGCCTGCTATTATGCATAATATCCTTGCTATCCAGTCCCATATTAGCCGTACTATTAATAATATGCTTGCTGCTACTGCGGTTATTAAATCTGTGGAAGCTATTATTGCTGTTGAGCATAGTATTGCTGGTAATATTGCTGATACTACTACGACTGCTATTGCTGCTATTATTACTATTAATACTAGTATGAATATGCTGCAGGATTAGCTCCATATCCATAAGCTAATCAAACAAAAAGGATCAAGATTTGTAACTTTTCAACGCTAAAATGTATTGTTTTCTATCTTACTCGCATTTGCTGGATATTATGACTATTATTGTTAATAATACTGCTGATATTGTTGATATTACGCATATTTCTACTACTCTTAGATCTACGCTGCATCTTGACCTACATTTAATAACCATATTATTATATCTCATATGCTTTGAAATTGAAAAAGAATATCAATCTGCTGGTGATTTACTCTATCCATATATTTTGAGCGCATTCTCAATGGTGTTTTTCTTTGTTTCCTCTGTTTGCTACGATTATTCAACTTAGGAATCTACTAAACATGCATAATAATAGAACATACCTTCATGGGTGATCCTGGAGAATATGAAAAAACAAGTGGTTTTCGCGAAAAGAATCTGCTGGTATTTTTGTGATGATGATCTTCTTCTCCCCCCTCGTATCCTTTCAAGTTCTCTCTCTCTCCTCTCTTTTTCGCTAGACAATGCAAACAAATAATGTTTTCTGTGATTTTATCTTTAATCAAATGAACCTTGGGAAATTTACAACATACAAAAAGATTTTTTTTATCTCCCTCAAGATTAAACTAGTGATTTTTCAAAAAAAAGATATGCTTTCAAAATGAAAACAAATAACAAAAGTAAGTGTTCAAAATAGAAGATAAAAAATGGGGTTAGAAAGGAATTGTAACAGGTAAATAGAGTTTAGATTCATGGATACAAAGTGATTTATTATTATTAATTGTGTTTTTCTCATATTCTATGATGAGAAAGAAAAAAGCAAAGGAGAATCCATCCCATATCGCCTCCTCCTCCTCTTCATTCTTCCTTCTTTCCATCATCCATATCCAGTAAAAAGTTCATCATATTATTAGCACGATTCTCTAATCTTCGCATAACCCATCTTAAAAACAAAAAACAATGAAATCAGATCTAATTCCAGCAAACAATCATAAAAATCTTACTTTTAAGCTAGTTCTTGA
>Ga0302285_10002571_pt1 | contig 10047 bp, 6 predicted proteins | sample III_Fen_E2_2_FD_200455 | JGI IMG/M metagenome (GOLD analysis project Ga0302285, IMG submission 200455) | Peat permafrost microbial communities from Stordalen Mire near Abisko, Sweden - III_Fen_E2_2 | ecosystem: Environmental > Terrestrial > Soil > Wetlands > Permafrost | place: Sweden: Abisko...
CAATCAGCTGGTGGGAGGGGGGGGGGGAGTGATTTGAAAATTCTTCGACAAATTAAATCTTTAAATAAAAAATAAATTAAGCACAAAGAAAGATCCAGACTATGTGGAGAGCTTGAGGAGGAGTGACAAAAATGAATGTTTTTTAAATCGAACCCATTCGATATGCAGTACGTTTCCATGGTGGTTTTTTAATTTGAAATGCACTCCTCAACAAGACTCGCAAACAACATAGAAAGGACTTTCTATTTAGCTTTCCAATAGTTCAGAAATGTGTTTAAGCATTCACTGAAGCATAAGAAGAAGAAATGAGCATTTTTGCTATAATCACCATAGAGATCTGAATAAGAACAAGCAAATGAGAGATTCCATGTTTTTAAGGAAAAATTTTTAAAACCAGGATTTATGGTTTCTTTTTCAAGAGTCGAAGGAGCCTCTCTTTGTACCCCTGTCTTAATGAAAGATCTGCTATACATGATTCAGATTAGCTGCTTAGATTTAAGAATCTTGTAAGCATGTCTAAAATATTGTTAAAACCTGTGAAAGTGCTTTTAAAAAAATAAAAGCACTAAACATCTTAATTATCTTAAGAAAAAAGCCTATTCATTCTATAAAAAGACTTTAATTATTTAAAAAATTTCAAAATTTTCATCCTATTCAAATGAACAAATAAAAAAATATAATAAGAAAAGAAGGAAAAATAAAATTTATTTAAAATAAATCCCAATTTTCATTTAAATAAGATGATAAAAACACAATTCGAGATTGATTTGGACTCAAATGTTTGAATTCAAATGGGATTTTGAATTTTCTTTTCCCCTCCAAGATTTGTGGTTTAGATTCTTGAATTAACATATCGTTCTTGTCTCTGGTTTTCAAATTATTAAGCTTAATAATTTAATAATACTTTTGGAGAAAGTCTAGACTAATTAGTATTTTTAATTTAGAAATGGGGTGTTAAAAAATCACCATACTTTTGGAATGTGTATGAAGGCACTTATGCTGAATTCATGTAAAAATTAAAAATAAATTAATCCTAAAATACAAGATAAATGAATGATTGTCAAAGACTTGAGATTATCTTGTAACTTTATTTGAGATTGAAGTGGGTTTGTAAGTAAAAAATGAATGAAGATTTGTATCTTTGATTTTTTGAATAGATTTTAAAAAATTAAATTTAATATTAACTCTCTATCTCTTTCTTTTGTTTGTTGGATTATTGTTGTGATCAGATATTTTGACTCAAAAAAAAAAAAGAAGTATTTTCTATGCTGGATAGGATTAAAATTGAAATTATTTTTTTGCATGAATATGTTCTGCTATGGAAGAACAAAGAACTATTTGAAGTTCATCTATTGGTTGCAGGAGAGAATGAGCGTTCTGGGGAAATAGATAAGAATTGGTTTGTACGTTTAAGGACAAGAAATTGCTTAAAGAAACTGAAAAAAAAGAAGAATAAAGATAAAGGGCAATCGATAGTTGAATAGATGCTTGGTGAAGATGATCACACTGGAAAAATGAAATCAGATGATGCAGATGATTAGAATACCACTGAAAAGTTGAAAGTTAAAAAGAATATTATGAATTTAAATACGCGTATGCTCAGAGGGTTAGATCTTAACAACGTCATTGGCAGCTCAAAACTCAGAAATCCAAGCTTTAAGCATACTCAAGGAGGATAATCTTCACAAGGCGCTTTAGAATATGGTATTTAAGACATATTTTTAAGTTTTGAATGCGAAAAATCAGCAAAAATAATAAGAGAAAATAAATATGAAAAATCTCAAAATTAGAAAGAAAAGATGATTTTAAAAAGTTTAAAGTTATTTTAAGGACAAAATTCCAAGGAATTAAGAGGGAAAAAAAAAATAAAACTAGACTTAGAACTCACATTATTCTTCTACTAAATGAGATTTTATAAAATACACATTTATTGAAGCTAATTTTGAAGTTGCCAAGGGTGCTTTTCCCTCATCAAAATATATTTTTAAATTCCAAGCGCATAGCACATATGAGTTCTTAGTTTTGAGAATTTTTCAAAGAGGACTGCTAAAAATATTTTGCTCTTTTTTTTGTTAATAAAAAAATATTATTTCTTTTTCATTTGAATAGTCTCTGAGATAAATGATGATAGTTAATTAAACGTGAAGAAAAACATAATGAAAAAGAAACAATCTGCACAATATTATTCTATGAATGAAGAATAAAGCATAAGATAAGTCACTGAACGTACGAAGATTATCGCTTAGTAGCTCTAGTAGGAATAAAAGAAAAGTGAATTAATTCGATCTTTTGGGAAGGATACTTAGTTAATTTCTTTAGATAATGATAATAATGAAAGTGGGGATAAAGAATGCAAATAATTACAAAGTGAAGAAGAAAATAAGATTGAAAGTTATCAAACTTCAAATAGCAAAGAAGAAGAAAAATAAGAAGTCCTTAAAAATATCAAGGGATCTAAGAAAAATTCACTTGAAAGGGAGAACCCAGAAGCGAATTTAAATAATTCACCTAAAAAAGACTAATGCAAGAAAAATATAAGTGAAATTATTGTTTAAGAAACAAAAGAAGCTGAATCTTAAGAAGAATCTAATTCAGAAAATCAATATTATCCTGCTAAAAAGGTATATCATACTCGTAGAAAAGATGCCAAGAGAGAATAAAAGGATGTAATTAGATAGCAAAAATAATTTGAAGATATAAAAAATTTGAAATAATTAGATGAGAAGAAGTAGTAGTAAATTGATGAAGGAGAAGTAGAATAATAGAAGAATGTAATTACTGAGAAGGTTTTGAAGAAAAAGACATAATAAAATAAGAAAATTATTAGCAAGATTGAAAGATTAGAAGAGGATAGCAATGAAAAAATAACAGATCAAGATACTGGAAATTATTTAGATTAGTATGAAAACGAGAAACCAAAAAAAAAATAAAAAATTGAGGAAAATGAAATAATTATGCCTTAATAGCCTAAAAGACTTTGCAAAGACAAGTTTAGAAAGAAAATTGGTGAAAGAATCAACGATGAAGAGCTTAATCCTGATTACATTGATCCAAGTTTAAGATTTATAAATAAAAAATATTTCTTTTAGAGTGTGTTTAACAAATATCGGCCATCTGGAAGGAATAAGTTTACTCTTGAAATCAATTAAACTGCTTAGGATGAACCATAAGGGAAAATAACTGATCCTACATTAGCTCTTAAAATATTTCATAATGTATATGATAGTAAAGAGTTAATTAGCGAAGAAATTTAATAAGAAGAGAATATAAATGAATAACAAAGTAATCACATTGAGGAAAGTAAAACTGAAATTACTCATAAGGATATTATAAGTAATCTTAATAGAGACTAAGATTAGAAAATGATTAAGGTAATTACCGACCCTGTTTAGGCGATTTAATAAATGTAAAAAGAAAATGATGAAGTCTATGCGATGAATTACCCTTCTGTAACCTATCTAAACTCTGATCTAAGATATCTAAACTTCGATGTTCTTCTGTAGAAAGTTAAAAGCTTCGACAGTAAAATTATTTGGGAATTTATTATGTTGGCTTAAATATATCCTTTTATCTGTTTGGCTAGTTGTTTATATGGACCCACCCTGGAGAATTAAGGGAGGACAGATGTATGACAGTCAGTTTATGTTCTCAAATAATAAATTTTCACTAGAGTATGATACCATGTCGAACAAGGAAATTGGAGATATTCAAGTAGAAAAATTATCCAAGAAAGGTAATATTAGTATTTTTGGTTAGTTTTTTTTGATAAATTATAGAATAATTTTTTTTATTTTATTTGTTGCCATCTTTATTGTAGGTTTCATGTTTTTGTGGATATTGAACACACAATTAGAATCAGCTAGTATTATCATGTAAAAATGGGGATACACAGTCATTGATAAGATCATTTGGATTAAAATGAAATCATAAGATAGGATCTAACTCACACATGGATATTACTTCATGCATTCTTTTGAAATGTGCGTAGTCGGATATAAGGATACAACTACAAATACACCCACAGGATCAGCTTCTCCAGAAGGAAATGATCAATCCTAATAATTGAATTCTTAAGTTCCTTTGAAAATACCTGAATTCTACAAGGGAATAGCTAACAATGTTATTTTTGCTGAAGTTCGAAAGAAATCATAAAAACCAGATGAATTCTATGAATTAATGGAATTGTTAGTTCCAGGTGCTAAGAAAATAGAATTATTCGCTAGAAATAACAATCTACGTCCAGGATGGCTCAGGTTAGTTGCTCTTTTGAACCTTCCAGGAATTCAGGAATTGATTAAACTTATTCTTGTTTTTTGAGTAGCATTGGTAACTAACTTGGTGAGAATTACGAGAAATGGAGAGATTCTGTGAATTGTGATATTTGCAAATAAACTATTGAAAAAGGCAAGAATAGATATAAAAGCAAAAAAGAAAAGGATTATGATGTCTGCAAAGATTGCTTCGAAGAGAAGGGATTGGATAAAAATGATTTCTTTTTTATTGAGAATAACGTCAGTGAAGATGTTCTACATGAATACTAAATGTGCAATCACTGCAAGATTGAGCCGATGTGGGGTATCAAATTTGAATGTAAAGTCTGCAAAGATTATGATTTGTGTGAAGGTAAACAAAAATAAGATAAATCAATTCTAAATTTTCCATTTTACATAAATAATCTTCTTTTTCATAATTTCAGCATGCATAGACCTCAATATCGCTAGTAATCCTCATTTCCATGACATCTCTCATGAAATGAACTTAGTGGAAGTTCCTCTTTATGCTTCTGGTTTTTAAGCTCATGATAGAAAGTAAAATTTATAAAAAAATAGGGAAAAAAAATAAGTAGCTTTTTTGTTTATTCTGTTCAACAGATGTATTGGCTGCTATCGGAGTCCAATTCTGGGACCATGCATAAGTTGTTTCGAATGTAATGGAGCGTACAATTTATGTAAGAATATCTATGAACTTAATTGCTACTCTTCTGCTTTTAAAACTAATTTTGTTCTCATATTGTACTCTTTGATAATTCCCATTAGGTTAGAAATGCTACTTCAGCAAACCAGTGAATGAAATGCTGCATAAGAGCCACAAGGAATTCCACACAATGCAGATAATTATCACTCCGTTCTACAACGAATCAAAGAAGAAAAAGAAACTTTTTCCATGTGTAAGCTGCAAACAAGAGTCAAAAGAAGATACAATGTACAAGTGTTAAAATTGCTTCAATTTCTACATGTGCTTGGAATGCATGGCAGAAAAAGGAAAAGATATGAAAGCGTTTACGTAAAACACACATAAACCGTTCCATAAATTAGTCTAAGTCAGTGTGAAATAAGAATTGTAAAATCTCAGAGAGCCGGAAGTGCATAACTAGATAAATGAAGAAGAAATATTTTCAGAAGATTCACTTTATGAAGAATTTGATGAAAATGGTGAAATTGTTAAGCATAATAAGGTAGAAAATGAATAGAAAATAGCAGAATAGCAAGAGGGAAATTTGCAAGATGAGAAAAATAATGAGTTTATGAAGGAGGAAGATGTTCAAAAAGTTGAGCAAGATAAAAACAACCTTAAATAACAAGGAGATAACAATATTGATAATAATAGCAACCATCATTCCAATGAAATAATAGAATAAATGCAGAAAACAGCTGAATTACTTTGTCTGTCTACAAAGAAAAAGGCACACTTTGAAGGAGTAAAATAAATAATATTACAGTAGCAACCATAATCAGCAATTAATGATATTGAATCAATACAATCAATCGAAACAGATCAGTAATTCAATAACAACAACGATGAAGAGCTTCATAAGAACGTTTCAAGTTTGAAGCAATCCAAGAATATTGCTAAAATAGAAAAGAAAGTTGAAGATTAGCCTAAAAGAGGGAGAGGAAGACCTAGAAGTAAAAACTGAAATTGGTTTAAAATATTTGCATACATTCTTATTAATTTTTTTCTTTTTTCTTTTTTGAAAGAACAACAGCCAGCTGAACAACAATTAAAATCATAAGAAAAGTTAGAAATTGACCACGATCAATGATAAAAGTAAAGTGTTTTTATGGATCTGATGTTTGTTAAAAGTTGATCCAAGAACAACAGAGGATTTTTTTATTAAGTTTAAAAAATAGCATTTAATTTTGAATATCTCATATAAGAGGACCATAGAATCGGTTTGTGTTAACATTTTTTGTGTTCAGTGGTATGATATGAATATGAAAAATAAGACTTATTGATGGTTTTAATCTCTCATTTTTATTTATTTTTTCAATCTGATTCTTAATCCATAAATATTTGATCATCTTTCTTGTTTTATTCTTCTTCGATGTCTTCTTCAAACTTTAAAAAAGAAGAAGAGATGACCTTTGAGTTTGATTTCTTTAAGGGTTATTTTTAATTAGCACTTTTTTTGTTTTTAGAAGGTGCCTTTTTCTTACAGTTAACAACTGAAGTTTTATCATTGGATAAGTGATTTGAAGATTCCCCTGAGTTTGAGGGTTATCCTAGGTTGCTGTTAGTATCTGAGTTGGATTTCAACTCTTCGTCTTCAGTGTTTTTCGGAGCAAGTTCAAGAAGCAATTGCTGTTTTTTCTCTTGAAGTTCTTAATAAACTTTAATGAGATATTTATTTTTATTTTGATCTGATTTATAAAGTACAGTGCGATATTTATAGAATTCCTCCAATGTATTATAAGATTTACCAGTTTTAGGGTCTTTATATTTGAAAGGCTTTGCAGCTGGAGGGTTATAAGGGGGAAAGGAATTCTTCAGATATAAAGCAAGAGTATTGTCATAAACTTAAGTTGATTAAAATGAAATGGTATTCTCTTCTGTTTTGGTTGTGTTTTTATAGACAATAATGTCTTTAGAATCTAGATTCTTTTTTCCAATAGACTGCTGTTTTTTCTCTTCTTCCAAATGGAGCAAATCTTCTAGCTGTTTTCTATTCACGAATTCAGTGAAAACAGCCTCTTTGAGAAGCTATTATTAGGTGAAAAAATCATGAATATAACGTTTTTTCTTTATCTTCTAACCTGAGTTAGCATTAGTATCACAATTACTATTGTTGTTTATGCTTGCTTAAGAACAATCAACTTTCATTTTATTAAGTGCAGATTGAGTTTGAGTAACAAGGGATTTTTCGTTTGTAGTAGCACGTAGACTTCTTTTCATTTCTTAATTCAGCACACATTATGCTACCGTCTCTGTATCTTCTTTTTCTTGTAATAAAATCTCGCCTTCTTGCTCTGTATCTAACTGCTGGAGTCTTTATGCTTTAAGTTTCTTATTTTGCTCTTTTTAAGCTTGTTATTTAATAATCTAATCTTTCTTGAACATATAATCAGGTCTTCCTTTAAGCTGCTATCTCTTTCTCTCAGTGTCACTGTCAACATCTTTATCCTCGCTTTCACTGCCACTTTCTAGTTCACTGGTGTCTTAGAAATCACTATCGAAAACATCTTTCACATCTCTGAACTCCTCAGCATTGAAATCTTCATCATCATCTTCTTCTTTCTCATTTTTGTCGCCTTTTCCTTTGGTAATTTCACACACACGCCCAAAATATTTATTTTCCTTCCAGAAATCATCCTCTTCTTCATATCTTCCTTCATTGCGTAGTTATTACTCCACTAATTTCTTAATTCCCTCTCCTCTTCTGCTACGGAAAGTCATGGTCTTCACTGCCTGCACAACCTCAGAAGATGAAGATCCATCTGATTCAGATTCTCCTTGTTCTGATCCTACCGAAGAATCAGAAATACTTTCATCCTCATCTTCTTTTCCATCTTAGCTTGATTCCTCTTTCATTTTCTCTTTCAACTTGCTTTATTTATCTTTATTTTCCCTATTTAAGCGGTTTTAACTGTTACTATTCTCTTCGCTAGCACTTAAGCAAACCATATTTTTATGAACCTCCTTTTTTAAGCAGCTCTTTTTATTTTAAATCACTAAACTCTCAGTCCTTAAAATGCCCATTTTCTTAGTCTCTGAGCTATTCTAGCCATTTATCTTGTCATTGTTAATTTTCAAATTATTTAATGAAGGTCCTACATTCTCCGTTAGAGGACTAACTTTCTTTTTATTATTCTCTTTATTCTTGTTGGTAGAGATCTCAACTTGATTCATATTATTCTTTACATCAATTACACTTCCTGTTTAATTCTTATCCTATTCTGCCTTAATAAGCTTCTGAATTTCAGCTTGTTTTGATGATTTTCTTGTGCCCCCTTTCTTTGTCTATGCTTGTGATACCTTGTTGAGGGCGCCATTATTCTTATTACTACATTTGTTTTTCTTCTTGCTTGGTTAATAATCTTCATCAAATTAATCTTTTTCTTCAACGAGTTGATCTTCCTATGCCTCTAGTTCTTCTTTAATAGTCATAGATTCACCCTCTGCTTCTTTAAATATCTTCTGCTTTTCAGTAGTCTGAATTTATGTATTTCTTTCATTTATCTAAGCAATTTCTTGATTCTTCTTTATTTATAAGAAATCTGTTTCCTCCTCCATTTTTTTCGCTTCACATTCCTCATGCTCCTCATTGCTTTCATCATTAAAAACTTCTTCTATTTCTTCTTCCTCCTTCTTTCCTTGACCATTATTGATATTTCTCTTTTTTACTGACTTTTTTTAAGCCACTTTATTAGCTATCTTCATCATCTTTTTCTTCTCTGCCTAAGCTAACTTCTTTGCTTAAGCCTACTGTTGCTGCTACAACAGAGATTGTTAAAGAACAGACATTTAAGTCGGCACCTTTGAAATCGGCCTAGTCCTTCTCTCACAACAAATAATTTAAGCCACTGCTTTTGCGACTTCTTCCTTTTTTTGAAACATAAATAATATTCATCTAATCCTTCAGTAATATTCATTTATCTTTAAAAAAAAAACAAACATTTTTTACCTGCTTTCTCTTGGCAATTGCTACACTTTTAGAGCTTTTTCGAACTGAGTTTTTTGTGGCAACCCCTGCTTCTGATAAGCTTACCTCTTCCCCTTTTTAACTACTACTTCTACTCTCATCCTTTCTGCTCAAATTTGAATCTTCTTTATTGCTGATATTCTTCTACTAATCTGATGATTTCTCTTCAGATTCATCCTCGTCTTCATAAAAAATTTCTTCCTTCTTTCCCATCTACAATGTTATTAAAAATATTATTCCCCTCTTTTTGGATTACATTAACAAACGAAACTCCCAGCCATAAAATCAACTCATATCATAATTATCTAAGTATTTTGGAGCAATATCCATCATAATTAATACAATTAATCTATTTTTCTTGAATAATTTCTATTTTACCTCTAACTGCGATTTAAGTTAATCTCATTTTGGTTATGAGTTACCAACCAACAAATATTAAATCCAAGAACACTTAAGACATTTGAAAAGGTATATTTGATGGCGCCAACGAAAAATATTTTTATTACAAATGAAATATTAAAAGATTAATTCCAATTCTAAAATATCCACGATTTTTAAAATATCTTAAATCTTCATAGAAAATATAATAGTTTAGTCTATTTTAGATCTATTTCTCCTTATCTTAGGCTACTTGCAGCAAACTGAAAAATGTAACTACCTTATTTTCTTCTTCTTTGGTGATTCTCAAGTAGAGTTGAGAAAAAAATAAGTCATCCTTGGGATATCTAGTATTGAGTTTCAAACAAAAAAACGGATGGTAATGGAATACTTTTTTATATATTTCCCCCTTTTTCTTACACTTTAACGAACAGTTTTACAAGAAGAACAAGTAGTTTCTTTGTTAAATTAGTACTTTTGATACACAATTCCACAACTAATTTATAGAACATAAAAAAAAGCATATTCTCAATAAAAAAACCTAATAGCGATGAGTGATTCTCATCTTGAAGTAATAAATCATGAGCAAGTAATATCGAATCATTCTTAGGATCAATAGCCATAAGGAGAGCATCAGTAGTTTCATGAAAATGTATTAGCTTACTTTAAGAAAAAAAGGTGCATTACATCATATTTCTCATTTTTTATTTTTTCCTTCATAGAAATTGGACACACTTGAGAAAGGTTTT
>Ga0302285_10002572_pt1 | contig 10045 bp, 5 predicted proteins | sample III_Fen_E2_2_FD_200455 | JGI IMG/M metagenome (GOLD analysis project Ga0302285, IMG submission 200455) | Peat permafrost microbial communities from Stordalen Mire near Abisko, Sweden - III_Fen_E2_2 | ecosystem: Environmental > Terrestrial > Soil > Wetlands > Permafrost | place: Sweden: Abisko...
AAGTTATATTTTAATAATAAGGAATGCTATTACTTGTTCAACTTCAGCCCATCTTGGGTTTTATGATCATTCTAGCATTTTTCTTAGAAAAAGTAATCATATACTAACCACCTTGTAAGCCGCTTCATTATCACTATCCTAGCATCTATTAGGGATAGATAACTCAATTTTGTTAATTCCTTTTTCTCACTAAATCCTCTGTGTTTAATCATCTTATCCAGATATGGAACTCCAAACTGAGACATTTAGACAAATTTATTAAGAATCTCTATGTATATTGGGTGTGCTCTGCTTCATCTGATCAAACAGATGATTTGGTCTTGAATTCAAATATGCATGCTAGTTGAGAGTTATTCTTCATGTTTTACCTGTTTTTCCAAGTATCTTTGTTTGCTAAAACTACTCAAAATATTCTCAAAAAATATCCTTTGTGATAGTGGGGAAAATTTGAGTTCAATTTGCTTCATTGATCATTTTAATTAAAATTTGGTTATGAATTAATTTGCATAGGTTCTAAAGACAAAGTTATCCTCCCGCTCTCATTCTATTCTTCTATCTTCAAAGCAACGAATAATTATCCCCACAACTTCTTCTAACTGCCAATTTCTTGAAAAATCAATTACGAAAAATTCAAAAATATCGATCAAAATACACAGAATTTAATTAGTTTAGAGAGACTAATCAATATCAAAAATCATCCAGAATGAATGGCAGTTTTTAATGTTTGTCTGTTAACATTTCCCTCAAGCATTTGTTGTTTGTTATTTATTTTTGTGCTTGGGTCATGCAAATTTATCTCTCTCTCTCTCTCTCTTTAAACGAGATCATTCTACTTGTAAGTAGAGAGCACATAAAGAAAGACAAGCGAACACACAAGCAATCTTTAGCTCTTTATTTTTTATCAGAGTCTACACAATCATTCACACAATCATCACGTACATCAATATTAATATCTCTCTCTCATTCTCACTTTCAGCATATTCTTATGCAATAGCAATTACAATCAAGGATAATTGTTTTTTTGGCTGATGGGGGCACAATATTGTGGTCTGCTACAGTGCTTGCTCTTCTGTTTTTTGCTAGAAGATCACTTTCGCTTGAAGAAACATGAGAAGAAGGAATCATTGGATGGTTAAGAGAGATAGTGAGAACCGCTCACTGTCACGATAGGCTTGAGTTTGGAAGGTAGATATTTAGTAAATATCCCTCCATCTAATTGGGAGCTATACTTGACTGTGAGATACTGCGGGTGTGATTTTTAAAAAAATACATTTGCGATGTGTTCCAATGACCCTCCTTCTTCATGTTTTCTTCTTTTTCTTCAATCATTTAGTTTCTTAATTTTACAATGCTTTGGTATAACTTGAGATCCTTCTCCTCAAATAGGTCTATTATGATCAAATTCTGCAAGTTATTTAGGTTGGGGAGAGAAGAAAGAAATAGGATCAACCAAGCAATTAATAGAAAGGAAGAAAAAAAGAAATTATCATTTTAGAATTAAGATCTAATTTACTAAACGAAATAAGGTTAGTATTGTAGACAACCATATTGGATAGGATAAATTGAACGATTCCCATTGTTGAAAAGAAATTATTGATTTGGCACAAAGACATCATTTTCAATGTCATATTGATAAGCTAAATTGATAATCTCTTTGTTAATTAATCGCTAAAGGATTCTGATAGCCTTACTATTTTTATAATGTAATCTTGAATCTTGTTCTCTCATTTTGAGGATATTTGTAACACCTAAGCAGTGAGAATAATGCTAATTAAAAGATATTGTGCAGTAAAATTGATGGACTATTTATTAATTTTTGGCTATTTTACCTCGTTATCAGGTAATATTGTGTGATGGAGTAGTGTATTATCACCAGTAAAGGAAAGGATATGACACAAGAGGGAGAGGGGAAGAGCTAGCTAAACAAAAATACTTAGATTATTTCTTTTTTCAATAATCCAAATACTTAATTAATCTAGAACGAAAAATAAACAACCAATACAACAATACATATTTCTAAGTTAACTATTGCGATACTCCCTCTAACAGCACCCATGTAACGTGATGATGTATAGCAGTAGCTCAAAATTTCAACTCAGCCCAAAGTCCAAGCTATCTTAAATCTCACTATGGATGACACCGCTTTTGATTTCCATTCGGAATATGAATACCCTAATGACAAATCCGACGGAGGAGTACATCTCCCTCGATAAATACCTATTTTCCTTGAGAAAGCTAGAAACCAAGCTATAGAATCTATCCTTAACTAAAAATGTGAGGAACATACTTCCTTTAATAGGGAGCTCCTCATTCTGAGCGAAGATTCTCCTGACAACAGAGTATGTCTAATGTGCGTGTAAAAGCGTAAAATTCCTATAGACACTGTCCTATCGATCCGTCAGCTTCTTGAATCCTCTGATGGGTAACTTTTGCTAAACTACCCTCCACTGAAAGATCAGCCACTGTAAAGTCTACTCAAAACTTTAGATTTTTCGACTGAGTTAATCTCTTCATAAATCAACACTTACTTCCGAAAATACAAGGCGGATTTTCTTGAATCGCTAGATATTGCCAAGAAGCAAGCTATGGAGAAAGTGGAGAAGCTAGAGAAGCTGAAATCTTCTTGCTAGCAAGCGTTAAAAGAAATTGTAGATATTGCGGAGTTAAAAAAGGCAGTTATTTCGGTGTAATCTGATGCAGATGAGTAGATGCATCATGTCTTGCAACAAAAATGGAATAATTCGAACAAGAATGCGAAAATCATATAATAACTTACATAAGAGTACAATGCAATAGTCTAATCATTCTCGCTTGTCCAACCAATTGAGCTGTACAACAGCAGTATCAGATAGATTAAAGAGTTAGATCTATTCGCAGGTATGAAAGAAATAAACAAGAAAGGAGAGGAAATAGCAGGAAAAAGAAGGAGGTTAATTCATAAAATAATCTCTAAATTGATTTGGAGGGAAGAATTTATTGGATTCATCGGGGGGAGTTTATGTTTGGAGAGATTGATTACTTTACTTAATCAACAACGATTCTGATTAATATTTTTACTTTGTAGGCAAACAGGTAGTGAATAGCAAGAATTCAAAGGATGAAACTAAAAATGGAGGAACTGATGTATCTCTACTGAATCGAGTTGGTGTTAAGAACTCATGCTATTACAAAAATTCACCTACAATCATCAAGACAAACATCAAAACCAACAAATACATTGAAATAGTGCATTCTGGGAAAGTTAACGGAGCAGCTCAGTGTTATCTTGATTTCATTCTAGACCCTGAGAAACACTATGTGATGAAGATAGAGCTGACGCAAAAGCAAGGAAAAGATCCATCGTTCTTGTTTGGATTGATTCCTGAATACTACAAGGACTAGGAGTTCGCTGGGAAGTTTTAACTGAGCTACTGTGAGAACTACAATCTCTGGGGAATCACGAAGATGGTAAATGGGAACTAATTGCATTCAGGTGCAGAGAGCTCCAATGTCAAGAGGGTTTTGGAAATGAGGATTTATTTGAAGTAGAAGTATATTTAAGTATCGTCAGTGCCGGGATACGAATAGACGGCTGAGTTAGCTGATGGAGATGCATTAGATATCTCGATACCTTATAGGATAGCATTTCATTTGTTCTATGTGAAAGATTAGATTAAAATTATAGAGTTTAAGACTGTTATGAATTTCGATAGTTGAGCGAATTAAATTGAAGGGAAAGGAGAGAGGAGTCATTATAATTGAGCTAGAATCTAGGAAAGAGATTTATTAAATGTTATAAAATAAGATATGTGTGGAATTGTAATAATAATAATAATAAAGATGTAATTTCAACCTTTAATATTTATGAAAATGGTCTTCATTTTTTAATAAAGCTCTAATCTTGATTGGAAGTATTATTACACTGTTGATGAGGGAGGAGGATACCTGGTTTATTTTAAGGGATATCCTCATTACTGATTATGTTAAGTATTTAAATTCTATCCTAAGTTAATAATACAATAATTGAGAGTATGTCCCAGTGAAATCTTCAAAACGAAGACAAAATAGAGAAAGAGTGTCTTGTGCAAGAAAATCTTGGCTATTTTTTTTTTGAAATTAAATTGTTATCCAAAAGAAACAAACAAATTTTTGTTATTTATTGAATTTGTTAGCTATTCCCCCATGCAATTTTCGAATATCATCCAAGGTGCGAGTCAAGCTATCTTCTCTCAGGACTCGACGCTAATAGCAATATCAAATGGCTCAAAGGTCTTGGTAAAAAATCTAAAATAACACAGTTCAAAAGTTCTTTCATATGGGAAATACTTTATTATTATGACTTTCTTGTACTCTCCCTTTCTCCCTTCTAAGCCCCTCAATCTTTCTTCTTCCCTGATAGGTGAAAGACACCTCTGAGTTGATGAACAAGCAAATCTACACATTCTCAGATGCAATAACACATATTGCATTTTCGCCAGATAATGCTTTCATCCTAGTCGTTCAAGCAAGCACTGCTACAGTCGAAGCGAAGAGCTTCGCAGATGAGCAATGGACATGCAAAATCACTGATTAAGCCTGTGGATTACTTCATGCAATCTGGTCACCTGATTCCCGCTCCATCATAACCTTTTCAGATTTTCAAGTATCCAAGCGTCCTTAAATATAATAGAATCATAACAATTTTGATATCTTTAAAAGATGAAGGCAAGTGTATACAATCTCACTGATAAGTAGCAGTATTTCATTAAGAATCCGAAGTTTCCTGATAGAGGTACAGCAAAATCTTAAAAAAACACATGAAATTACCCTTCAAAACAGAAGAAATTGAAAACATGGAATTTATCTTTTCTTTAACAGGCATAAGCTTCACCTCGGATGGAAAGTTCATGGCAATCGCTGAAAGAAGAGATATTAAGGATTATGTTGGCATCTATTACACGAAGGACTGGAAGCTAGTCAATGTAAAGAAAATAATAGAAAAATAATCTTCTTTTTAGTTAGGGAACTTTCAAAGAAAATAATACAAAATTTCTATTAACACACCCTTTGTTTGACAGCATTTCTAAGTCGACACAATGGATCTAGTAGATATAGCATGGTCAAGTGATGATTCAGCGATCCTTGTTTGGGACACGCCTATTAATGTACATCAAATAACTCTTTTGATTACCTAAATATCAATTTCATTCCTTCTTTTTAGTATAAGTTCTTGGTGTACCATCCAGTGAGTGGATTGATTTAAAGAGTGTAACCCTATGAATATGCCCTCGGAATCAAATGCGTAGAGCAATCTGCTTCCCCCGCTTTCGTTGCTATTGGCAGCTATGACGATAAGGTATCAGATGCAGCTTGAGAATTTATTCAAAATATTATGGAATGTGGTTTCTTGTAAAATCTACTGAACTGACATTCTGTTTGATTTTCAGATTCGATTAATAAACTCCTTAACTTGGAGAGTCATCACCGAGCTTGAGCACAAGGCAAACTTGAGGGAATACACCGCTGCTGTAAAATATCATTAATTTTTATATAATAAGCTTACAGACTCGAAACTATTCTAATTATTTAAATATCACTCTTTCTTATGCTTTCTCTGTTCCTTTATTAGGTCGTTTACAGAGAAGTGAATAATAATCTTGTGAACGCATAGCATCTTATTGACAGGACAACTACTTCCTGTAAGTTAGAATTTGTTTAGTTCATTGAAATTACACATTCAGAAAAACTTATTCTAACATCTTCTTATAACTAGTCGCAATCGATGATTCAGCTGTTAAACTAATCGGATCTAAGCCCAATTCAGACAGAACAGCGAATTCAGGGATTTAAGAGGTAGCATTCAGCTTCAATGCTGCTTTTATCGCCTCAAGATCAAGTAATCTGAAGCACCTCTCCATCCAAATAATAACCTTGTCTTATTTTAATCAAATTTATTTTGTTCTTAGTGAGCTTTCCGAATGCAGTGTTCATATGGGATTTAAGCCTGTTGGAGCTCAGGATTGTGCTGATCTTGCAAAATCCTGTGAAGAGCTTCCTTTGGTCCGCAAATTCTAATAATCTTATTATCTACGCAGGTACAAGAACAAAACTAATAAATCATGGCTCTAAAGTGAAACTATTCTGTGTTTTATATAGGTACAAACAAGATATACTTCTGGTCAGTTGATGGCGCTTCCGTCTGTGAATTACCACAATGTAAACAGCAAATAATAATATTTTTAAATTGCTAATTTTTTTGAAAATCATGGCTAATCTCTTTGTAACAACCAAGATGGGAAACAATTCAATGTAAACAAAGTCCTATGGAATAAGAGTTCGAAGTGTTTGATTCTTCTCGACAGAAGAGACGCGATCATTGGATATCCACCAATCGATATTGATCAAGAAAATGCATCTGAGCTAGTGGAGCAATAGAACTGATAAGAATAATTCACTGATGCCATAAAAAGTTTAAATTTTGAAGAGATATGCTGACAATCTAAGAAGTAATCCAGAAATATCTAGTTAAGAGCATCAAGCATCAAGCCATATCTTGTTCGAAAGACTTATGCACTTAAAGAATTAATTTTGTTAAGATTAGATAGCAATTAAATGTTAAAGTACTGTGTTTTTTGTTTTGTTTTTTTAAAAGTATTATTGTTGAAGCGAAAATTAAATGCCTTATTTCTATTGTGTTTACTTATCTCTGATAATAATACCTGTCGTTCTTAAAGATTTTTCAAATTTTTTATTATTTTTTGAACAAAATCATTGAGATATGGAGGAAGATTTTAGATACTTTATGAGAGAAAAAAACGTGATGACATGTTTAAGAAAAAAACAGATAATGTACAGCTAGATGCAAATGGCTTCGACATCAAGAAAGATTGCATGGAGCTTTTGTTAAGATTATTCTCCTTCTTCTCCTTCATTTACTCATTCATAAATCCCATTATGCATTTTTTGAATCGAGACACTAACAATTTGTATCAAATGATGATTTTTAACTGATTGTGTGATTTCACTAAGCAACTGCTGCTGCTTGTGCTTTCTAGAGACGCTGGGACTCTTTGATTTTATAGTATGCGAAATCGTTCAATACAACATTGTAGAATTTAGCATTTTCAATTGCTTTGAGCTTTGTTGAGCAGAAGGTCAGATGGTTGTTCAAGAACTTGAGAGTGCTTGCGATCTTGATCTCAGGGTACTTCACTTCGAGTTCTTAAAGCACTGTCATCATTTCCTTAGTGTTATACTCGTTGAGTTGGTTTTTGAGCTTAGGAATGTTGGGGATGATTGCACCCTCAAAGAAATTGCAGTCGTCCTAAGAAAAAAATAAACATATTTTCGATGGAAAAATGGAATGAAAGGGAGATAAATCAGCAATCCATCTTGTCATAACATGCCCAAAGAGCTAATTGAAACACCCATACACTCTCTCACATATCCATCTACAATAAACCTAAAATTAAATATGTTTCTCTCTTTCTTACAACAAAATTGAGTTTCGGATAGATCCTGAGTACTTTCAGTAAATTATCTGCACCGAACCAGATGTTTCTTCTCCAGTAAAGCACATGATAGTGTTACTCGAAGAGATACTCTGAAAGATACCCCCTATCGAAGGTAAGCTAGAAGCAATCAGTCATCATTGTAGGTGTCATTCCTCTCAAGTGAACTGGGAGTAAATCCACTAGTTGCTTCCTGAATTCCTCCGATGATCTATTAGTATCCTCGAGATATGCAATGTAAGCATACCCAAAGGACTTCGCATTAAATTTATGCAAGGTTTTTTGCAGTTCGATGGTTAACTTTCTCCATAACTCGGCATCAGTTATTTTGAGTCTCTAGAATGCAACAACTAAGTATCCAACCACACTTGGAGTGTAAGTAGGTAGCATCTTGATGCATTGCTGAGTAGTACCAATAACCCATTCATGGGTGTTCCAATCGATGTCTTTAGATCCATCTCGCTTGGAAAGTTCGATGAGAGCTGAGCAGATCTCAGTTGGTCGGAGACTTGCATAGTTTTCAAGATTCAAAAGTATTTCATTGCCGCTCATGGTCTTGAAGTTGATGAAATCATGAGTTGGCAGGTTTGGCTTATGAGTCTAAGGAATATAGACGTACTTGAGCTTCAAGGGAAGGTTCAAAGGGAACTTCAAGTTTTTATCTTGAAAATCAAATCTCTGAATCTTGCCGACTAACTTAAACTTTTCAGGACGACTTGCACAATATTTATTCCTCTGCTTGAGTTTCTGAGCTGGACTGGTACGCTTGAAGCCAGCTTGGAGGGTAAAGCACAATTGCTTGAGCTTCTCGCTCGAGTTGAATACTTAGAGCATCATTAGAAAATTATAAAGAGAGATACTGCCAGTCTGATTTATCAAAAAAGAAATTGTTTTCACTCTAAAACAAACGCCCAAGCAGAATTGATTTCTTGTATCTTCTCTCTTTTTTTCTTATTTCCAACCTGATGAATTTATAATCTAGACTTAATGTGACCTCGATGCAGTGTCTTTTATGTAAAATTAACACATTCAAAGCAGCATGACTTAAGAACAAGTAGAGTCAAAATATTTATCATAATTGTTCAAACAAACAAATACATTTTTATTATGATGTTTTTCAAATATGAAAATCCATCTGAATTCAACTGAACTACTGAACTGCTGAACTATTTCCAAGATTTATCCATGTTAGCTCATGAAAAACAACATAAACTAATAACAAGATTCTTTCCCTATTTGTCTAAGGTTCAAAACCCAAGAAATAATATCCTCTTTCAATCGTCCTTAAGAGGAAGAACTGGATTTTCGTATGTTTGGAAGTGGAAGAACCCAGCATTGTTGTGATAGAACCTATTTTCAGTGCCACCTCTAACTTCAGAATTGACCTTGGAAAATCAATAAAAAATACCTCAATTTGCGTTTGCTGGAATTATTGAATATTTGCCTTACGTCTTCAAGCTCGAGTATCAGATAGAGGAATGCAGGTGTCAAGAAAAACAAGACATTGCTTAAAAAAGAGCCAATACTCCACCATTGACCATCGTATCTAGAGAATACATAAAATTAAAACAATAAGCTCCAGGGTTGTTCTACTAATCAATTCGTTATGGTTTTTTATTTCCGTTTTAGGATATGAGTAAATAGAGTGTCATTCTTATTCTCATTTGCGCTTTTTTATTCTTTTTCTCTTAAGTATTTTTTTGGTTTTTGATGGTTTCCCCTAAAAAATGTAAGTAGTTCCCTTCTTTTTTATTATTTATGCAAAATCTGCATAACCCAAACACAAGACTTACTGATATTCCCAGTTTTCATAGGCAAACACATGCTGGACTTCAAATGCGTTTCTGTGTCCGACTCTGAATCCGCAGAGAGCATCGGGGTAGTTGTCAGGAACATAGTGGTAATTGAAGAATTCTTTGGGTTCTGGTTAAACAGCTGGGTTACCTGAAAAGAATAAGAATTTTCAGATTATTTTCAAAATCTTCTGGTGGTGCTAAAATGATATGAGATTCGCTTTATGTTTAGGTTAAATTAGTTATGAGGAAAGATGGTTGAATTCATCGGAGAAATCAAGAATGTATGAAACATGTGAAACAAATTGAAAATGAATGCCCAATATGAAAGAATCATCTTATTGAAATAATCTCTTACCCATGTACGCTCTACCACAGAAATCATAATGGTAGTTTCTGCCAGTTTGAGCAAGTTTCTGTGAGAGTTTAGCTTGATTTGCTAGGATTCTTCTTAATGCCATCTGAGCTACTTGATTCCTTTTTTTTCTTTATTTTTTTTAATTGTTTGTGAGATAAGTGGGTATTTTTGCCAAAAATGTTAGAAGCAATCCTCAAGTTCTTCTTTTTCTTCTGCTTATTTTGATTATTTTTATTTAATCGTACTCTGAATCCTTAGTTTTATGTGTTCTAAGGTAGGAATATTTAGAAAATAACTGAGATAAAGATATTGGGAAGAGTTATCAAAAATTATTGGCAACCAAGATGATACAATATTTGAAAATATTTGAGATTTCCTTATGAGATAAGACTGACAATTTACAAATACAAATGTGCGGGGTTGGG
>Ga0302285_10002573_pt1 | contig 10042 bp, 3 predicted proteins | sample III_Fen_E2_2_FD_200455 | JGI IMG/M metagenome (GOLD analysis project Ga0302285, IMG submission 200455) | Peat permafrost microbial communities from Stordalen Mire near Abisko, Sweden - III_Fen_E2_2 | ecosystem: Environmental > Terrestrial > Soil > Wetlands > Permafrost | place: Sweden: Abisko...
GATGTATTTTTCATTTTGTTCACGCTATTTACTCCATTTCTAAACATTATATTCAGATTTAGACTCTTGGATACGTCTCAGCAGGGCTTAGTTTTCAATCACAATCTTCACGAACTCTTTTTTTCTATGATCTTTATTCAAACTCTATTGCTAGCTCCTTCCTCCAGGAAACATACTCGAACCTTATGTCTAGCTGAACGCTGAAGTATGCGCATTGTTTGCGATTTATCCTGGATTCTAAGATCTAGATGCTGAGTCACGTTTTAAAATTGAAGAGAGCTTCGATATTAACATTAAATTCTCTCTGTTTATCTCTTAGCCTCGTTCTTGAGCAAGTGCTTCTTTCTTCTTCCTGTTGACTAGGAAATCGAACTGCTAAGGTGCTTAGTTATCGATCATTTTCTTCATGTTTCTGATTTTGGATTCATGCATTTAAATGTTGCGTTCATGTTCTCTTTAGAAACATAACTTGTTTTGCACTGGGATAGAACGGAACATCGTATGACAATCTCAATTAATTGTTTCAGAAAATATTGTTTTTTATTTTGTTAAGTTAATTCAATAAATTGCTTTTCACTTCTTGCTGCGATTTTCAATACATAAATCAAGTATTGTTTCGTTTAAATTGTCTATTAGAATAGATGAAATAAAGATCTACTAATTCAAAAAAATAGCATTATTATGATATTATTCCTTTTTTAAGAAATTTCCCAAAATTAATCAACAAAATTTAGCCATAGGTAGATTACATTACAGGGTATTATTTAAGCTAATTACTCTTGATAAAGTGATCTACATGTATTCAAAAAAATAAGCTTTTAATCTCCTTAACCATTTTGGAAGCTAGAAACAAGCAAGATAATCCAGATAAAATGCTGAAAAGCATGAACATATTGTTCAAACCAAAATAAGGTACCACAAACTAAACAACTGAAGCTACAAAGGATCCAAATCCTTCGAGCCTTCCTGCTACCATAGCAATTATATTGTTCTAATGGATCACTTCTTTCTAACTAGCTATTTCAATAGCAACAGCTCCTCCGATTAGAGAAAACGGTCCTCCAAGTCCGATACCAGCGATTAAGATCAGTACATAATAAGGAAGAATATTATCTGATAATGGCAGAAAATGAAGGACTACCATTGCTACAGTGCTCATTGATATAAAAATCGTAATTAAGAGAGTTTATAACTTTAATTTATCTACTAAATAGCCTAATAGTAATCCTCCAATTAATGTTCCAAGCTCACTCATCGAGCAAATCAGCGATACTTATCTTTTGATTCCTTTTTAAGATAAAAATATTGGCAGCCAGAATAGCTTCCCATAGATGGTACCTTTAAGCCCTCCCATTACCATCGAATACATTGCAAGTTATGGAACTTTAATCCAAGCATTAATTAATGTAATTGTAGGTGCAACAGACGATGGCTATTCATCTTTTTCCACTTCCTTTTGACTTTATTCAGGTTGTAATTGAAACATTTCAAGATCATTCATAGAAATACCGATATCTTATGGATACGATTCCATATTTGTGAGAATGAATAGACCTAAGGAGAGGTTCAATAAGCCAATTTATAACAGTGAAAATGTCCAGTTTTGTTAGAGAATATTCACAGCAAAATCCATAATAAGAAAACCAACAATGTTGCCGAAATTACCACAAGTTGACCATAATCCCATCAAGAGTCCTTTATTAGATTTACTATACCAGTTCCCCATACTTTAAACAGCACAAGGCCAGCCAATTGATTGACTTATGCCGTTTAAAAGCATGAAAATAATCAATAAAAATCTACTTAACTTAAAATAACAGACTGCAAAAATTAACAGAATCCAAATTGACATGCTAATCATTCCACCTCCAAAAATCAACTGCACTTTAGCTCTTCTCATATGGGAAGATAGACAATTCATGGATATTGCATATGAAAGCAAGAAACATGAATCAACTATTCCCAGGAAATGAGCATCTACGTCAGGAAATTCCTCTGTAATATGCTATTTAGAAGAAGACCAAACTGTTCTAGTAGAATGAACTAGCATGTACGCAAGGAAAGTCAAAAAATATATGATCATTTGATTCTTTTTGATAAGTTTCCTTTTGTCTTCGGTCAAGAAATTCTATTTAGGTTTGTCTATAATTCTCGAATCCATTTGATTCTATTATTCTACGTTAATTTTTTGCTTGAAGGAACTGTTGTTGTTGTTGCTAGTTCTATTAAATAGTGATTTGAGGATATCTCTAAACGAAGAAATACAGGAAATATTTTTTTATTTTATTATTAATTAAAATGAATATGGGGGTATCTGTGCATTTCATATGAAAATAAACCAGTAAGTTCAATAAATATTTCATAGAGATAGCTTATGAAACGTTAATCAGATAATAGTTCGTTCAAACGTCCATTTCTTAAGAATTTCCTAAGAATCTGCAAAAATTATTCTTATTTCACTGTTACATAGAAATAAACAAAAATATTTTTAAAAATAATGGAATTGAGCAATTAAATAACATAATATATGAAGGTGGGGGGTTTAAAAGTGTACAATTAAACACGCGTGAATGCGATTGATCAAAGATATTTCGAAATGCGATTTCGGAGTTCAAAAAAGAAAGTCAATAGAATGATGCATTATCGAATAAAACAAATCATTTGAAAAAATTTAATTCTTAAAAAAAGAAGAAGCAAGGAATGTCAAGTTTTAAGGATAACTTCACTAGAGGTTCAGGTGACTCTAATCTTCAATATGACGATACAGCATTTTACTATTTTGCAGTCTCCATTCTTTCCTCACTCTCGATCATTGTTCTCTTTTTCATCATTTAGCGCTGCTTTTCAAAAGTCCCGAATTTACAAAAAAGAATCAATCAATCTGATCTGACATTATCTCTCAAACTTCAAAACTAACAAGCAAGTCTCTCATCAAGCAAATTTAACTGGACATTCAAGCTATTAGTAAGATCATGATCGTTATTGCATTAAAATATTATTCTATAATTGTTGTTATGTTTTTGTTAGGTTTTAGTATTTTGCTTGTGTGTTTACTTTGCATATTCCTCTGCGAATAGCATAACCAAAAAGGACGATATGAAACGATTTGATCCATATGAAATCCTTGAAATTTCTAGAGGAGCTACCATCCCTGAAATAAGAAAAGCATACAAGTAAAAAGATTTTTAGATAGTTAAACTGATAAATTGATAAATTGTTCTTAACATTTTTTGTCAAGGAAAATGGTGCTGATTTATCATCATGATAAAGATCCCAGTCCAGAAGCCGCTGCAAAGTTTTTATTGATCTCCAAAGCAAATGAATGTCTTACAGATGAAACTAAGCGTGCTGTTTGTGAGTAGTTTGGAAGTCCTGATGGTCCTGGGTCATTGCATGTAGCTATTGCTATGCCTTCTTTCTTCTAAAAGAAAGAGAATCATATATTTATTCTAGGGTGTTTCTCACTATTCTTCATTATATTCATTCCTGCCACTGTACTTTCATGGCTTAATCGCTCGTAGACTTAAAATTCTCATGGTAATAAGTTTTTACTTTTTGTAAGAGAAAAAAACATAACTTTTTAAAACGAATGATTTACTTTATTTTGGTAAAATCTCAAGGAATGTCTGTTGAGAACTACAAGCTCGCTTTCTAGTAGCTCAGTTAAAATATGGCTCCTACAAAGCTCCTCGAGATCCTTGGTTTTTGTGATGAATTCAAGTTTCCTATTTCAAAATCGGAACAGGATTATTTCAGAAAGTAAACATAGTTCCTTGATGAAAGCTACCCTTCTACTAAAGGAATCCCTGCAACAAAAGGCTAGAAACTTCTAATTCTACGATTTGAGAGCATTCCTATCCCTAAAGAATCTCAATAGCATATGGATGAAATCCTGAAAACAACTCCAAAGATTATTGATAGCATAATTGACTAATGCTTGTAAATCAATAATATCTTCCCCAAAACTGACAAACGGTATTTAAGTATTCAATCCCTCCACAACGTTATCTTCTTCCAGCAGCACTTTTATGAAGTAAAATAATAGAATAAATATCCAGCTAACTTATTAATATTCTTTTTTGTTTATATTTTCAGGGAGTTTGGTCTACAAAACAAGAAACTGATTTCGATTAAATTTCTCTTGTCCATTCTGACACCATTCCAGTTAAAAAGTTATAAATGAGATACAAGACTCTCCGATAATTAATAGCAACACCTATTGAAGCTAGAAAGTATGACTTACCATCGAATTTAACTGATTAACAAAAAGAAGAAATCACTCAGAAAGCCAATGCAGAAGTTGATTCTTTCCCTGTTATCTCAATGAAAGTTGATGTTCTCTTCGACGAAGAAGGCGAACATAAATAAACTGCTACATCTGCTAATAGGAGCATTTCATTTACTGCTGAGGCAGGATAAATTGTATCTTTTAACGTTTCAATAACTTACTTAAACTACCCTGAAAAAGGAGAAGGACGTTATGCGTTACTCCATAGATTTCCTTATTTCAAAGACATGAGCATGCATGTGTACATGACAGAGATAGACAGTGATAAGATCATTGAGTATTCATTAGTAAAGCATAATTTGAGAATTAACTGGGAAAAACAAGAAATTAAATGTGTTTTTTAAATATTAGCTAACAGGTTAACAACGAGAAATTGAATTCAAAACTAAAAAGATGCTCCCTGAAGGTGACTTTAATTTTGAAATCTTCGTAAAGACTGACTGCTACGTTGGATTCGATGAGTCCTTCCGTGTTACGGCTAAGATCACAAAGCCTACACCAAAAGTAAAAATATTGGGATAAAATGATCGTCAACAAATGAAAGAATGTTTAAATAAATTGGAACTGTTTTTGAAAATAAAAATAGTCAGGAAACGAATCTGAAATTCATCCTTTCGACATCGAGAAGGCTTCTGAACCAAATTTCATCGAAAAGTTGCTTATGCCTGAGTAGCAAGTTTAAGATGATGAGGAAGAGGAAGAAGTTGAAGAACCATCTAAGGATAATGATAATCAAGAACAAGATCAAGATGATTAGGAAGAGGAGGAAGAAGAAGAAATTGATGTTCAAAAAAAGAAAAAATGAAGATTCAATCGGATATTATTTCATAAAAATGGTTAGTTTTTGGATTACAAATTCATAACATTTATATTGCAAAAATAGTTAGTTGTGGTTACAATAAATCAAAAATTTAAATACATTTAATACTACTCTTTAGCTAATATTCGGTTTATTATGGGAATTAGATGAACCATCAAAGATTATTATTCTTTTGTTCTTTTGACTTCCAAATTGATCCATTGATTTTAAACAATAAGTCCTACTATGAAGGTCTAAAAATATCTGGTATTTCATTATCATAGATCTATCTCCTTTTCCTTTTCACTTCCTCATTATTTTGATCTTTAACTACCTTATATTTATCTAATTAGTTACTGCTTATTGTACTTTCTAACTAACTTCCCTTTCTTGTCTAAGTTAGTTGATTCAAGAAATTAACACTTTTTGTTGAATTCCCTTGCATTGAATTTGTGAATTATATTGTAGTTGAAAATGCAGATGATGTGCTTAATAGTGAAGGAGTTAGTTTAGCTGATAAATCTGGGATTTAATGATTCAGTCTTGATATTTACTTTTCACTCTTTAGACGTTCCCTGAATATTCTGCTTGTTGATACTGAATTGAATTTAGAAATGTAAAGAGGAGAATCACCTCTAGTTTTGTTTTGTATTAGTCTCATCTCTTCCATTTAAGACATTTGAATGCTTTTTCGAGGAGATATAATTAATTCTTCTTCCTTTGATTCAATCTACTAGCTTTAAACTGGCTCTTTCGTTCTAAATGAAGTCAGAGTTTATGTAAATTTCTAGTTTTACTAAAACGAATTCTCAAAGTTAAGAATTTTATCAGTATTTTGATTTCTATTAGGAGATAAGATCTTATCTTTGCGCATTTTCTCACTGATCCTAAAAATAGAACAAAATAAGATAAATATATTAATAAACTTTCACATTTACTAAACTGTTATGTGTTACTTGAGCTTAAGTAAAGTAGAGACAATCTCAGAAGTCAAAGAGTTATGCTGAACATGAGCAAACTTCAAACATTCAGGATTTTGTATCTTCCTATCTGTGTAGATTAGTTGTTTATTCAATGATGGAGTTGAATTCTCATGATAAGATGCATGTCTATAAATTGGGTTTCTTTTTATTGGCAAACTAATCCTCTCCGTGAAGATAAACTACTAATTCTAATGCTACTTTGCAGGTGATGACTAAATACTATGAGATTGAAAATTCAGTGTAGAATTAGATAATATTGGATATGATCTAATTTAATCAACTGAATCCCCTCCTCTTGATTAGTTAAATCTTTTTTGTTTCAAAGTTTCTGCATGTTTTTTCATCTAAACTTCTCTGCTCGTCGATGAAACTTTTTGATTCGTGCTAATCGCCCATTCTTGTTATGTATTCTCGATTGCTATTTAATTAAGCTACTTCATTCTTTCGTTGTGCGCTTCTTCGAGGAGATCATTTTTGATTTCTTGATTTAACTACCCTAGCTTTTTCAGCGCTGTTTCGTTTTTTTCATTCTTGAAATGCTAAATGGAAGCTTCCAAATCTTAGAATAATTTTGGGTTCATTTCTATGGGATTCTCTAAAACAAATCCTTTTTTGTCCTCTTCTAATTGCTTGGCCTTTTCAATAGCCCTTCCTCTCTATTCCATGAAGTCTTTCATCACTGGATCACCGAAGTACATCCCCATTAATTTGTATCGTTCTGTGAAAAAGTCATTTAAATTTGTTGTTTTTTGTGAAACCTGCAAAAATATTTAATTCTGTTGTTTACCTTCGAAGTAGCTCTGTAGATGGCTGTACTTCTTATTGAATGAGAACCCTGGTTTGCCTACTTCACTGATGAATTCGTCAGTCATTTTTTCAAGGTGTTTTTTGCGATGCTCAAAATCTTTCAAAATTTCTTTAATGTCTAGCTTATCAGGGGCTTATTGCAAGGAGCTATCAACTTACTGTGGGCTTTGTGCCTAGGTTAGCTTTTGATGAGAGGCAGTAGGATGAAGTTGATCATCGAATACTTTCAATGATTCTGAAAATCTTAGAAAATTAAGTTGATTATTATTATTATTCTTTTCTTAGCTATTTTCTTTCTTATTTTTCTATTCTCCTTGCAGCATCTTGAGCTACATATTATCTTATTTTTCTCCTTATTGAAGCATGCTATCATGAATGACTTTACTAAGTCTACTCCCAGCTTTAAGTTTCTGCATCCTTGAATTACTTTTCTTAATTTCTTCATTCAAAGGCTAGCAGTTATCACTGATACCTTATTTAGATTTATCAGCAGTTTCAAGCTTATAAATGTTAACTTCCATTGATAGCAGAATCGTTAATAGTCCATACATTTCTAGAATCCCCGTCTTAAACTAATTAGCTATGGTTTAGTTTTCTTCATTCTTCAGAAAAGAATCATCTTTGTTTGTTAATTCTGCAATGATTTGAAGCATATTTTTCTATTATTTTCGCATGCCATTTCGAAAGATTCTTTTATCTGCTTTTGTTAACGACGGGCCTTCATTTCTGTAGATAGAATGATATTGCGTTCTGCATGTCTCTAAGGTTTCCACAAATGTCTCATAGATTTAGCTATAAACATCTTGCAATTATCTCACCCATAAATCACGTTTTAGTTTAACTGTTTCATCATTGTTTGTTTGTTTTGGGATGCTTCTTTGTGGGTTAAAAGTTTTAACGTCACTCATTATGCTTTCTAGTTTTAGTTTTATCGCATCTTCTGAGGCTGTTACTGAGCGTAAAGTAAGTTTTTTATGAGATTTACTTAGATTTTTAAAACCTTCGTCAGACATCTTTCAGAATTTGGGAATTTGTCTGTTTCTAAAACAAAATAGTAAGATTTTGAGAAATTAACTTAAAAAATCATTCAATAGGTAGATTTCAGAGGTAAGGGAGAAGAATGAAAAGAAAGATTGGAAGAGATTGATCGGATTTATTTGATAGTCTTGGTAGAGAGAGAGAAAGAGAAAACAAATTAGGTGCGGAAATTAACGCGAAGAGAAAATTTTTAATGGAAGAAGATAACCATAGAGAAGGTGAAATTACTGAATTTTTAAAAATGAAAACTGAACAAATAATAATTTATTTCATTGGATGCTTAGAGACATCTTCTGGATTTGGATTTACCTTCAAAGAAAAGAGAATCTCCAAGGATAAAAACAAACTAGAATCTAAAAAAACTTATAAAGATAAAATCAAAGGAATCATTGTACAAAGTCAAATCAAGGCTCTTAGCGTAGGAAAATCTTAGCAGGAGCAGCAATTTTAAGTTGATGCCCCTTCAGAGGATTTAGAATGTAATAAGAATCAATTATTTCGCTATTTTCGTTTCTAGAATCTGTGTATTCTGCATTGAGAAGATATTAAGTTATTCCCTTATTATTATGATTAATTCAAGGCGATGGAGATGATAAGATCCCAAGTAAAAATGAAAAGAGCAGATTATCAGCAAAAATGACAAGATAAAGACGCAAGATCTACATTGAAATGGTTGAAAAACAAGTAAAATATCGTTTTTGTTTTTTTATCACGAAATATTGATAATTATCTTGCATTTCTAAGAATCAAATATTGCAAGAAGAGTTAATTGAAGCTAAAGAGAAGATCAAGACATTTGAAGCAACTCAAAAATAGAACTAGAATTCAGAAATAGTACAGCATTGTTCTTTTTATAATCATCAAGGGAATTCAATGGTTATTTTTGGTTTCATAAAAGATGTCTTAGCTTCTTCGAGAGAGGCATAAGCTATTTGAAAAGTTAGAATAGAAAATCAAAGAAAAAGATGAGACAGAAATATAATGCACTATGGATTCTCTCAGAGTAATATTAACTTTGGGTGGTGCCTTCGTGAAGATAATAATACTTTGATTGCAGCTTCGGTTAGGTGTTTCTGGCAAAACTCGAAATTCAGCATTGAATTCATTTTTCGAAGATATAATTCGTCTGATTATGCCATTTCACATGAAGTATCTTATTTGGATAGCAATTGAGAGTAAGAATAGTTTTCAGAAATTTAGAACCAAAGAATAGTAATTGTATTCATAGATTTAGACATATTCAACGCTGAGAAAGATAGTGATTCTAGTGACAGCAATTGGTTCAAGAATTCAGGGATGACTGAGGAATAAAAGGCATAAATTCGAGAGAGAATACTTTAATCTAAGGAGGACTACGATGATATCATTACTCAGCTCGATTTTTTGAAAAGAAGAATGGCACAAGCGAATGAAAATGCACAGAATTTCATTGATGATCTCAGAAATTATTTCCCTCCAATCAATATTGCTAAGTTTCTTATCTCTCTGGATAAAGTTAAAAAAAATTTAGCAGCAACATCATCAGCATTTGCTGTTTGAGATGGGCTCACCCTTTCAACAATTTTTTTGTTTCTTGATTTAGAAAAGGACTTTCTTTGAGGAATAGAATATCTACCCTGCTTAATTCTGGTCCGATTTATAGCAAGTTAAAGTAAGATTTATTCGATTAATATTTCAATTTTTGAGGTCCTTTTTGTTGTTGTCAATTTTGTTTGTTGGATTAGAATAACCAGTTAACTTTGCTAATCTCAAATAACACTAAAAGAAACACTACTACTACCAGTGCTGCTCCTGCTTTTTCTACCAACTCACAACAGCCAATGCCCTGTTAAAATAATCCAACATTGATACTGTCAAAAGTCGAATAAAAATTCAATTCATAATAACTTAACTAATCTGAAATCCCAGGATAATAGAATTTAAACTCAAGCTAATGTAGTTTCTCTATTGATTCATTTAATAGATAAGTTGATCATTTACCTCAAATTTCTTCAAACAACAATAATGATTCATCAGTAAATCATTTACAGTCTAATTCTGTGTCATTACAACAACAATAGAATATTTAAACATTATCTAATTAGCTTAGATAGCGACAATTATCATCAGGCCTTAATTCACAGATTC
>Ga0302285_10002579_pt1 | contig 10023 bp, 7 predicted proteins | sample III_Fen_E2_2_FD_200455 | JGI IMG/M metagenome (GOLD analysis project Ga0302285, IMG submission 200455) | Peat permafrost microbial communities from Stordalen Mire near Abisko, Sweden - III_Fen_E2_2 | ecosystem: Environmental > Terrestrial > Soil > Wetlands > Permafrost | place: Sweden: Abisko...
ATTTGTTATTCAATAAACGAACTGCTTAGCAATTCCAAACCCAAAATGAAAAAAAAAAGAACAATAAAAACAACGCATGACAAAAAGACAAATAAACAATGAATAATTTATTAAATGTCACAATAGTTTTGTTAATAAATAGACATTTCTTTCAATAAAAGAGGTGTGGATTCAGGAGAGGAATTTGAATTATTCTTGTAATAATAAACAACAAAATTTTAATCTCCATTTTTCATTGGTATCATTTCAAAGAGAGGGGTATTGTATTATTAATCCTTTTGAGTAAGTACTTAGATAAAAGACTCGATGTGGAGAAGAATGACCAAGAAAATTATGAATAGATGTCGATTTAATTGAAAGTTGTCTAAAATAGTTCTAGCTTATCTAGCAAAAAATAGAAACGAAGATTTAAAAGTTATTGATCTCGATTTGGTTGCAATCTTTCCAACACACTTTTCATGCTTTCCTTTTGTGATTCTTCTGCTGTGATTACTACGACATTTAATTGGAGTCTTCTCTTGTGTAAACTGCACCATTATCGGTGTCAGTAGCAAACCCCGAAGTTCGAATTTAAGAGAACTTACTTTTATAAGAGTTCCCAATGTTCTTTTAAGGTTAATTATTTGAGGAGCTGCTGCTCTAAGGGAGGTTATTTCTATTAGGATTGTTGCTGATTTGTTTGTTTTAAGATTCTCCAAGGACAATTTCATCTTTTTTCTAAGTAATATTATTTGTATTTAGTCTATTAATGTTGTAGTTATTATTTTAAATAGATTTTTTGATTAAATTACTATTACTCTATTAGCTATTTACATTGTTCTATCCTGTACTAATGTTTTTATTGGTTTCAGAGTGATGATGATGGTGATGATGCGGTCTAGGTCTGTTATTATTACTATTCATTTCATTTGTTTTTATGTAATTTTTGGAATTGCCATTTGAATTCTAAGAAGCCAATTTAAAACCAGTTTTTTCAAATGAATAGCTACCATTAGTGCTAATGATCAAGGGATGCTTGTAGAACTGTCTCCATTCGGATTTCATGACATTTCGATTGTATCTGCTGAAATCGATTGTCTTGTCTTCCATAAGACTGATATCGAAAAATGGTTTCCGAAGAACATACCAAATCACAAGCGTAAAAAACAGCAAAACACCTGCTATGCTAGCTTAAAACCAATCGGATTTTATAAAGAATCCAGCTAGGAATTGTCCTTAAAATAATAGCATCCCGATCATCACATACTACAGTACTGTCTTGGCCTGTTTATTAGATAAATAATATGTTCAAAGGAATCTAGTTTTTGACTAATTTTGGTTACCATATTCCCTGTGCTTTCCATTTCACAAGTATGGACTGTTAAAAGCAAGTAAGAATCCATGCAGTGACGTACAAAGAAGAAGAACACACCTGAAAATATGATCCACCAAGATGATAGCCTGTATGGTTTTTAAACAAAAACCAAAAACAAATAAAAAAAAATGTATTATTTATGGATGTCTAACAGTAAGTTGAATTAAAACTATGAATGATCTAAATTGCTTACATAAACTAGAAGACAATAGAGAGCATAACAAATCCTTGAGCATAGAAATACCCGAATTAGAAGATATTATCACTATCTTTGAGATAGCTCTGCTCATCGTTTTTATAATTTCGTTAGTGGTAAGTCAAGAAAGTACTGAAATAGTTGTCAAACAGCTCAGCTATTCGATTGAGGTACACAAACGCAGAAATTGCTGCAGATTGAGTTATGATCGTTGCAAACACCATCTGTTTCGAGAATTTATTGCTCATTAAAACAAGAATTTTATGAAAGTAATTCATTTTTTTATTACACCATGATCTTCAGTGTAGAGTCTGCTAAAAGATTTACTGAAGTCATTCTGTGCCATACCAATGATGATCTCGTAAATGGAATCTAATAACAAGTTGGAGAAATCGTGAGATTATTATCGAGCGACTAATTATTTAGATTAACAAATTCTTTGTTAGAATTTTCATTCATTATTACCTTAAGTTGCCATGAGAAATGAAGGGACAATGATCATATTAAACATTAAGTAAAGGTAGTATTTCCTGAACACACTCACTTGAAGAACTGAATGTCTATTGAACATCTCTTGGCTTGCTGGAAAAGACCAAAAATGTCCATTCAGGGATTTTAAAAATCAAACAGATAACAATTTAATTGTTTTTTTTCTAAAATATTTGTTTATTTAATTTACTGACTAACTCTATGAAGTAAATGATAATCTAATTCAGTAAGACGATCACTAGTGCGGGTAAATAGATCTTAAGCAAAGGACCGAATGGCTTAGGTATGTAATCCGTCCATCCGAAGGAAAAGAAATCAATTTAAAATTGATTCTAAATGAACGTGAATATCGCTGCAGGCGTTGAGAAAAATATCAACATAAAGATGAAAATCAGATTTATCAGAATCCTTCTCCAGATGAACCATCCTCTAGTTTCTCCTTTCAAGTTCAGCCAAGCGATGTCATTCGGATCAGGGACTTCTTGACACATTATTGAGAAACTTATTCAAGAAAAAAATGACAACATAAAAACAGGTTGTAGAATTTGAGAGAATTTATCCTTAAAAATTAACAGATATTTTTACTCTTTTGTGTTCGCTGCATTTTCACTGTCAACGCTACTCTTTCTACTGCGAATTCTCTCTTAATTGTTTCCACAGCATTTCGAGAAAAGATCCTTTATCGACTCCCATCCAATCTACAGAAATGTCTTGTTTGGACTGATAAATAAACAAATTATTTCAGAAACAAATTGATTTGTTTTCTAAACTCCATTTTACCTGTATTTATCCAGACAAAATCTTGCCGCCTCTATGCTGTCAAAGCAAATGATTGCATGACCTGATCCTTCATATTTCTTGAGTACTTCTTAGTCGATCTGTTAGCATAATTTAAATATCCTAAATTAATCTATCTTTTTTCTGAACTCAGAAGAAATCTATTTCTCATTCAAACCTTCTTTTCAATGGAAGCCTTTTTGTTATCAAATTTCAGCTGATCTTTGAATTTCTTCGGAATGCACATCTTCAAGAATAATCTCTTCAAAAACGGATCATCTCCTTACAACACCTACTACCCATACTCTAACTCTCGTAACTTCAACTCAAGCTTCAAGAGCCGATAGTAAGCAGGGATTATCAGAAGCTAATCGACTCTTTTGAAGATTCCATTATCCTCCAATGCGTTATCAATTTTTTATCTCAGCAAATCACCGTTCAGATCATCGAAAAGCAAACCCTCCACGTGGATCGTCCTTAGCTACATCCAATCTAATCCTCTAATACGATTCTTCGAGAAGAGTCTCGCAATATATTCAGATTGAAGATGCTTTCTCATGTAAATCACTCGATTTATGAACAGCGAGGTGACGGTAAACACAAATATCGAGTGACGATAAGGTGTGTAAATCTATGATATATAATAGTAGATATAAGGAGATAGCGATAAGTACGGTATCACAAGAGCAATCCCTAAGATAACTAATCCAATCCCTATGAGCAAGCAGAGAAAGAACAGACACTACCTCTAGATAAACAGATAGCAATATCCATCAAACCCAATGTTCTAAATCCAATAAGACGAAGAGAAATCATGCAGAACTATCCACATCAGCACAAAAATATCACTGAAACTCTCCGCTTTGAAGAACTCTTTTCTGTCTGTGAAAGATTTGATGCTCTTATGCTTATAGTGTGCTTTTGGGACATTCTATGGGTAGTTTTCAACCCAAAGAATTTTCCAAAGTATGATGCTCAAAAGCAGGATAAACCCATTCAGCCCAATTTATGCTAGAAACACGTACAGACTGTTCATCCTCTTTGTTAGCTTCCAAGACGGAAAACAGCTGCTACTCGGTTCAAGTTACTGAAGTTATTGTTGTGGGATTTCAATCAATATCTTTTGTTTTTTTTTATGAATCAGGTATATTTTCGAGAGCTAGATAATTTAACTCGTTTTCGATCTATCTCGCAATCAATTTTTCTTTAATCAAAGGAAATATTCACAGAATCTACATAGATCTATCTCTCTCTTTCATAACTTTTATTATTCATATGCCGAATCTACTTATGTATTCTTCAGTTTTTTGAAATTGAATGTCCATTTTTAAGCACGAAAAGAAACAGAAAATCTAAAGAAATAAAACTGATTTTCACTGGAAGTTGCTCATTTCAGATATTTTTGACATACACAATACTCATTAATTTATCTAAAAACAACAGATACAAGCTAAAACAATTTTTGACTTTTAGAGACTCCTTTTTTCCTTAGACTCTCTCTCTCTGCTATTGTCATAGCCATATTATCACTGTCTCAATCCAAAAGCGAATTGTTTCTAAATCTCTTAAACTCACCAATTTAATCCCTTCATTTATCCTCTTTTTTGACTGCTGAATGCTGAGGATGTGCATATGGTTCCGCAATATTTACTCCTGATTACTTAAGTTGATTCACGAGATCAAAAGTTAAAAATTTAGAGTATTCATCTCTTGTGTTCTTCTTATCTTTTTTGCTACGTTTATCAACTTAAACATATCGTGACTGATGGATCTAATTCACTAGTTCATCAAGGAACTTATCCGTCAGCATCCCGATCATTTTGTAGGTCTCTTCGTCACTGCTCTCAAACCCAACTTCCTCAAGAATCTTCTAAACAAGCACAGGTGGTATTTTCGAATTATAATCCTACATCTGCTACATCAAGTAATCAAATTTCTTGTTCGGCTTTACTTCTAAAGCTTGCAAGGGCATTTGAGATTGTTGCTGGATACCAGACATTGTGGATTACTCTTTTTGAGAAAACAATTATTGGTCTTCTGCCATTTCTAAGAGAATCTACCTATTTTTTGTATTTTTATCAAGAATTCGCAACCAACTAAAAACTTTCAAAATTAACTCAATAGATGCTTATTATTCTTTCCCGAGACAATAGAAAAAGATCAATTTCTTTTGAAGCTTTTTGCTACATTTTGGAGGGAGATTCTAATACTAAAATTCCCAATTTTTATCAATCAAATGGGACAAACAAAAATTTCAAAAAAACCACAAACTGCAACAAACCTAATTTTTTCATCTGATTTGAGAATCATATTTTTTTGAATACTTGAAGTGATTTATAGTGTCCTCTACAGTATTTTGTGCAGTGAACGCAGAATAGACATCAATACAAATACAAAAATGATAAATAAAAACATAAAAACGGCTTGCAAAAATTACTTTTAGCCTCTAATAATTTCTAACAAGATTGCTACATAGGATACGTTTTTCTTATTTTCCTTCTTAACTCACTCTCTCTGTTTTTCAGAAGAGTATCTTATTATGATAGAAGAGAACTAATGCAATTGTGCAGAATCCTAAATCTGCTCCCATATGTGCTAACGCATTAGTCGCATATCCTAGCCTATAATTCAAGAACAAAAAGAATCTACCAGCAATAGCTACAGTAATCGTTGCAAGTGTAGCAAATACTGCATTTGAAATATGAAACACAACGAAGAAATGATATGAAGCGTAATGCAGCGTGAACAGAATCTAGTAGAGTTCTTAATTCAGTTTTTTGCTGCTCGGGTGCATAATAAGTTGTGAATTAGGATCCTCCGATACTGCTGATTGATTTCTTGAAATATTGTTGTTTTGTTCTTAATTTTCTTCATCTTCTGGTTTTTACAACTTTTCTTGAGAATAACTGCTAACATAAGGATGCTGAAGTAGATCAAATACCGCTTACGGGATAAAGTTTCTCCAGAAGAATTCTTCTAAACATGGGTTCACTAATCCAAAAATAACCACCAGCATACAGAAATTCCAGGGATTCTTATCAAAATCTATCACAATCTTGTCGATGATTTCTTTTCGGAAATAATGCTCGCAGATATCATAGTTGATTACAACACCTAAGTAGATCGCAGTGAGCAAACACAAGCCTATGATGAGTTGCTTTTTCATGTCATTTAGTTTGTCTTTTAAATAGAAACTTATTGATTGTCTAACTTCGTTTGTTGAAGGGCTTAAGTATTTGATGTAGATCAAGGGGATTAAAACCAATGATATGCCATTGTAGAGCAGTGCACTCAGTGTAAACATGTCAAAATAAACAAGACTGATACACATAATGACTATAGGTGATAGCATCCCTACTTCTAGGAAAACAAGCTTCCAAATGGCATTTCTGTCCTTTAGTGAAAGAAGATCCATATTTGAAGGATTAGTTGGCAAGTTTAGTGTTTGGAAGTAGAAATCTCTGTGGTATCCTTAGGGATTATTTATTATTGCAGTAATGTGTTATGATCTCAAGTTATTTGATTTCAAGAGGGGAGATCAAAGATTAGATTAAGCTGCTGCTTTTTTATTAATTAGTTTTAAGAGAGAGAGAGAGTTTCAAAATATGGCTTGAATTTATTAATATAAAATGCAGTTTTATGCTAATAATAGGATAAAGTTGGCTGCGAAAAAAAAAAATTAACTAAAAAATTTGATTCACTTTGCTTCAACAAATTAGACTAATATTCTTTAGGAAGATATGCAAGATAGAATTAAAAAACATATTTTTTTAAGTTTAGATTGTTTGATTGTCTCAAAGGGGCTATTTATCTTGAAATATCACTGAAATAACTAAATAAGCACGCCTAATTTGATCAAGAATATAAACTGAATCCTCCTCAAAGTCAACTTAGCTACAACAGCAACGAAGAACAACAAAAGAATTCTTCAAAGCATATCCACAAATGGATGAACTATCTCATCATCATGCTAGCATCCTAAATGGCACAGCAGTTTAGTTTACTTGCGAGCAGCACAGCGGTGAAAGAATCGTTGCTATGTGCCTAAAAACTACATGTTGCTATCCTTCCCGTTTATTGTGCGTATCATGCTTGACGAGTGCCCATTGTGAGCATGGACTTTACAGCATGAAACTCACTGATTTCAACAAAGATCGAGCTATTCATGATATCTCTTTGGATTGGAAAGGAGATGCTGAATTACCTGGTTAGATAATCGCAGGAGTTAAATCTTTCCCTCGTAATGTGAATACCATAGCCATCGCTGAAGAACTCGATAAGCTGGAAGCTGCTATCATAGAATAGATTAGAGAACTCAGAAAATAACTGTTGATTGAGATTGAAAGAAAACAACAAAAAGGATAGGAGGAATCAGTGGCTGCTATGGATTCGCTGAGTAGTCTCTTGTAGATCAAGAAAATATAGGAATTACTGATGCAGCAAACTACAAATATTAAGGCAGAAATATCAAAGGAAATAAATGAATAATCAGGTATTTCGTAAGAAGACTCATAGCAACAAGTGCCCTCAGAGGCTGCAGCAATAGCCTAAGATACACAACAGCCTTAAAAAGAAAAAGAAGGTCCTTATCAGCCACCCATGAAATCAAACGAGTTAAATTCAATAATCAGCAAGATTCTGAATGAAAGTGAAAACTAAAATTCCAGCATTTACCAGCAATGCAACGACCTTATCACCTACAGTCAATGCTTGTTCAGTTATTCCGTAGATCCTGCAGCTATCACGGAGTAAATCCCCTTCATCAAACAATCTATCAGCGGGATTTCCTCCGCAGCTTAAAAAACTGCTTATCAAAGCTACTCATTTCAAGCTTCCCGTGCTTACGAGTCCCTCAGCACTGTACGGATCTTGAATAACAGCAAAACTATTATATTTAACAACACCTCAACCTACGCCGTAGCCCTGTTAAATCGACCAATATCCCTCAAAGATAAACCCATAACTTTTACCTTTCAAATCGAGCCTTCTCTCCCTAGCAAGCACTTTTGCATCGGGCTCCGAAGGGAATCTCTAATCCACGAGGAATCCTACAACAAACCACCTTACAAGTGTCTGCATTGCTCGAATGGGGATGGGGTGCTTGCAGATAGAAATAATATCCATTAGTCCATATAAAATATATTTTAAATTACTTTCAATCCAGCAGAACAGCATTTCAGTATCAAGCTAGTGAACTCCAAAACACCTGTTAGTGTTAAACTTGCCCTCCCAATGGAAGAGAAAAATAGTGATAACAGATTTAGAGTTTATTTCTGGAGAGTCGCGAATGCTCAACCAACCACACTAAGATTACTCAAAGAAGAAAGGGAATGAAGGTGAAGAAGCTACAATGCTTCAAGGGATTCTGCAGAAGAGACAAGAGAGATTTAATTTGTTTTCGGCATGTTAAATAAATCACCCCAATAAGTTTAATTATGTGTAGTCTATTTTAAATAATAGAAAGAAATTTTTTAAATCTTCCATGTAAAACCTAAACTAAACTAAAACAGAAATTTTTAATACAAAGAAGTGAACTTTCCTTTAGATTGTTCCATTGCTTTGCCAAGAATAAACTATTTTGAACATAACACTACTTAATATTTCATCAAATGGTTAGATTTGAATAGTCCGCTACGTTTTGAAGTGAATTAGAGTTCGCTGTCAGTGGATAATTTAGCGAGAATAACCTAATATGTTTGTTGATGTTCAACACAAACAAATGCAGGAGCTTCGAGAATGGATCAGCTGAAGGTTTAGCATAGAGATAGCTTCCAATAGTGAATCCATCTAGTTATGCAGTTAAATCAATATTCGTCTTGTTTAGTTAAAATGCACCGAGATTCGCGTTGTAGACGATTTATAGTGAATGAACAAATGGCGTGTGTTGTGGTGTTGCCACTCCGAAATTGCTATCTCGGTCAAAATGAACCAAGGAATAACGAGCTACGTTTCGATAACGGAGATTGTTACGGAGATTAAAATCTAAACTGTCAATGATTTTCATTTCAAGAGAAGTTTATTAACTTGCTGAGTTAAAGGAGGGTTTTTATTAAGGAGTTTATGATGGAAAAGACGAAGCAGATGATGCAACGATGTCGATTAAAAAGAACTCTTGACTTGTTGTGACCAATAATAAATACTAAGTGAGTTGTTATTTCTCTTGTTAGAAAGACTATCCTGATGCTGAGGATTATCTTATTATATCTTTTAAGACATTATGAGCATTGAAATTTGTTTATTTTGCTTTAATAGACCAATTCACTGTCCACCCCCAATCATTTAGAGCAACTCTCATAATTTCCTCACAGTCACTAACTCTAAAAACTCTAACTTTCTGATCAATACTCACTGCAGCTAAGAACATTCCACAAGGACTGAACTACACGCATGGAACATTATGATGGATTCCTTCAATTACCCTGCGATTTTAGATCGTCCGCTAGCTTAGAAGTCCTTCTTCTTGATAGGAGAAAATTTAACTTAATCTCCAAACGGAAATTCTTCTAGCATTTGAACCACAAGCTAAGAGGGCTTCATGCTCGTCTAAGAACACATCTAAACTCCAAGTTGAGCAATCTTCGATGCCATCATAGCGGTTATCTAGGATGATTGGTTTCTCACGTAGATTATTCACGTTGAAAACAGTAACAAACCCACTCATATCGACAGCTACAAGAATCTCTTTGCCTTGATAAAAAGCGAGTTTTAATTGATTTATCAGTACATCCTTGTCTTCGGATACCTGCAGAAGTATTGGGTCGTTGTTGTCAGAGTTGTGTTATAATGATTCGTAGGATTATTTTTATTTCTTATCACTTAATTTGCCATTCTCAATGATAGGAAAATATGATATCTCATTGCCACAGCCAACGAATATCATCCTACTTAAGTGAGACACAGCCAGCAGATTCATTCTGTAAGGAGCTATTGTTGAGTGTGTTGGTAGATTCGTTTCATATTCCAAATGTGTCTTAAAGATGCTATCACATTTAGATGAACCACTCTCATCCTGTGAAGAAAGGAACTCCAATATCGAGCGCATTAATAGTTATTCTTTTGTGGGTTAGTTCTTGTTCTGATGAGATTAATTTGATTCTTCTTTTTTGATTGAATACATAGATTGTTTTTTGGGCTGTAAAAACAAAAAGGTATTTAGAGCTTGTTCTTTTTTGAAATTATAGCTTATTATCATATTGTTTTATTGCAT
>Ga0302285_10002590_pt1 | contig 10001 bp, 4 predicted proteins | sample III_Fen_E2_2_FD_200455 | JGI IMG/M metagenome (GOLD analysis project Ga0302285, IMG submission 200455) | Peat permafrost microbial communities from Stordalen Mire near Abisko, Sweden - III_Fen_E2_2 | ecosystem: Environmental > Terrestrial > Soil > Wetlands > Permafrost | place: Sweden: Abisko...
ATTCAACGCAAATCCATCCCCCTCTCCTTTTTCCATGAAATCAGCAATAAATATATCAACTTCTAACTAATATCTTTGAACTTAACAAACTTTCATATCCCAACAAGAAATCCTGTCTATCAACTCCTAATTAAATTCTATTCAAATACTAACACTCATGCTAATTCAAGTACTAAACTTCTCTATTTGGTTATCTATTATTGTACGTGTCTATTAAGACATTTTTTTTTTGTTCAATATTGATTTCATTTTAGGAACTATTTTTTTGCTAAGAATTTTCAAATAGTTTTGCGTAACAACAAATTACCATTGTGTCTCCAAAAAAGGCAAAACAATTAACTAAAAAACTATTATTTCATATTCTTTGTTATGAAGTCCATTTAATAAAAGATTTGGTTAATGGAACAATCTTTTCAATTTAAATTGATATTCTTTTTTATTTGAATCTTGGTTTTTGTTTGATATTTTATTCTTTTGAATAACACAATAGTTTTTCTGATAAGCTAAAGCAATAATTCTTTTTAATCAACACATTTATTATTATTTTTCTATAAATTCTTCCATTAAAAAACAATGATTATTTGGGAAAGTGGATGAAATCTTTGTGAAAATGTGAGAACAAAAAGCTATTCAAAAACTAAATTAAAATTTTTTGGTTTCATATTCGAGCATTGACCAGCAATTACATATCATCTGCAAGATATGCATATTCTGAAAATTGCACAAAAATAATAAATCTGAAGAAAAAAGAGATCAATATTTCAATAATACACAGAAACCAAAAAATACTGATGGAAAGTGAAAAAGTTTTGATTGCACCTCCCTCAACAAGTTTCGCGGTACTCAATCTCATTTCCCTTGCTATTCTTTATGCGAAACTCGAAAAAGGACTCTACGTGAAATGGTGGGTTGTGATGTTTCCCACAAATATTTTCTTTGGATATTCCCTAGGGAAAGTATTGTATTTCATCTCCCGAGCGCAAGTCAGCAAAGCGTTTTCAACCTATAGCTCTTCAAAACTGATTATGGTTTGGAAGTTCACTTAGATTCTCATGCTGAGTTCATTAATTGCTATGGCTATTTTCACTGCAAATTATCTTTAAAAAATCGATGATGCTGAGTCGCCTGAAGACATCACTGATTCAATGAAACACATATTCGCAGCAGCTGCTGTATTGTTTGTCACATATCTAGGGTATTCTACAACGTGCAGAGTGATTCTAAAAGATGAAGAGGATTACTTAAGACTTGATCTAGAAGATGACTACTCAGACACTAAAAATAGTAAAGTCACTCTCAAGCGAACTATCGTAAATGGAGTTCTATCAGTTATGGGTAATACTATGAGTGTCTGTGCAGGAGGATCTTGTAATAGTATTTATATGTCAACAATATCAGCATTCTTCAGCGCTTTTGGCATACCCATTGTGGAATACATTCACTATCTGAATTTCATCGCGTTTTTCTTCGTTGGACTTTCTTTAGTTTCTCTGTACTCTGTGAACAACACAGTCAAATATCCACCTTTTATTATCACCGCAATAGGCAGTGCATTCATTCTGTTTGACATCATATTCTCCTTCCATGATTACATCACTTATGTTGGTAATGTACTGCTGATTGCTGGAGCCATATGGAATTCTAGACTTAACAAATTTTCGATTGTTACTCATCGCAAGAAGCAGAAGTTACTTAATTCTGTGTGATAGAGAGATGGGTGAGGTGAAGAGAATAGTTGCTTGAGATGAAATGATTCTATTTTTTGTTCTATTTTCTAAAAATGAAATTCTAATGTAAATAAATGTAAAAATAAACAATTTCTTATTGTTTTTTGAGAATATTTATGAGGAGAATTGTATTCTATTGTATAAAACTCTTTAAAGAAAGCTTATTTTTTAATAATATCATAATAATTTTATCAAATTAAATATCTATAAAGATGTAACTAATAGACTAGTTTTTGTAGGTCTCAAAAGGCTACCTCTCAAAATAATAGAGAATACTTCATATTCAAAAACCAATCAAAAAAATTAAATAATTGAGCAAAATGGCACAAATTTATTATTTAAAGCAAATAAACATCTAAAAATGGGTTTTCTTTGTCAAATAAGAGAAATGGACATATTATGCTACATTTATTCTTTGAAAATATTTTTCATATGTAAACGAATCATGCACCTAAAGCTTCTGATTTTTCAGCAAAAAGCTCTTGAGAAGTAGCATTTAGTTTTCCCTGAGAGAATTCATTTATTGGTAAACCTTGCACGATGCTGTAAGTGAAATTCTTTGTTGTCACTGGGAAGGAGAAGATGACACCTGGTGCTACGCCATATGAACCATCAGATGGCACAGCCATTGACACGAAATGTCCTGGTTTTGTACCGAAATACCAGTCATGCAAATGGTCTTTCAACGCATTGGCAGCACTGAACACTGAAGATGTTTATTTTGCTTTGATAATCTCTCCACCGCGGTTTTGCACTCTAACAATGAAGTCCTTGTTCAAATATTCGTCATCGTTGATAACTTCACGGATTGTCTTGCCTATTTCAAAATGGATGTTACATCGTTGCAAGAATATCACACTTAATTTTAGAACAACTTAAGTTTTGTCTTTTAAAACAAATAATATTTTTTTCTTGTGTTATTTTACCTTGAACAGTTCCATGGTTAACATCTGGATATTATGTGGAAGAATGATTTCCCCAAATAATAACGTTGCTCACATCAGACACATGGGTGTTTGTTTTAATCGCGATTTAAGTAACAGCACGGTTTTAATCGAGTCTTGTTAATGCAGTGAAATTCTCTTTTGGAATCGAGGGTGCAGATTCAGAAAGAATCAGGCAATTGGTGTTTGCAGGGTTCGCAACAACAATACTTTTGCAGGTTTTCTTAGCCACTTGATCTAAGGCTTTGCCTTGCTCGATGAAGATCTTTCCGTTGATCTCTAAAAGATCTTTTCTTTGCATGCCATCTTTTCTTGGGAATCCACCGATAAAGATACCAACATCAGCATCGCGGAATATCTTCATAGGATCAGAACCAGTCTCAATAGATTCAAGAAGATGATAAGCACCATCTTAGATTTCTAGTTCAATTCCCTTGAGTTTATCTTCGCAGAAAGCTACATCTAATAATCTAAGATTAATCTTTCTTTATCCGAAGACTTATCCAGTCAGCAGAAGGGGGATGAAAGCATACCCAATTTGTCCAGCTGCTCCAGTTACAAACACTGTGATCGGTTCGCTGTTGTGAGGAGCATGCGGTGATTTTTTGGATTGCTTTTTTTGAGAATATTAGTAGATACTCGCTAAGCCAATTAATGAAAGGGCAGCAACACCAACCTTAGGGTTTAAGTTGATTTTTTCTGAAATACTGCTGAACATTGTCTCTTCTTCTTTCCTTTGGATTTTCTTTTTGTTTTTTTTTATTTTTTTTATTTTTTGTGAGAAACAATTTTGTTGCTAGATAATGCATATCCTTCTTCTTGAAGAAGTTAATTTTCCTTCTTTTCCTCTTATTGCGTCACTATCTTGTGAAAAAAGGGGAAAATTTACAAACAAAACAACTACTCTTAACAAATCAATATTATTAATAACGCATTATTGATAAAAATATTAGACTTAAACAATATTATTACAATAAGCAAAAATGTTAATTTCAGAACAAAAGATATGTTTTTTTATTTATTTTTTTTCAATTTTTATCTTGATGTTCTTGTTGATTATTCAGCTCTTAAGTGAGTACTTTGACTCTCTTGTAGAGCTATTTCATAATGTGCTCTGAGACTAAAAGCTTCTCGATGACTTCGTGTTTTGAAAGTTTGGAGTATTATTCATACGTCCCAAGGAGGCCTTCTTTACTAAGAATAATTCAAAAAGCAATGTGCAAGTAGTTATCAAACATAAAAGATATTTTATCAGCAACAAAAAGAATTCTAAACTTATCTTACTTTGGATCAGGAATGTCTATATTTGGTTTTTTATAAAAGTTGCTGTTGGTCTATCTGATTTCTCGTTGTGATGTTTCTTCTTTTCTAGATTGCAGCATCTTGATCCCCTTTAAAAAAATGAGAAATTCATAAAAAAGAAGGAAAACACTTAAAAGTTAATTTCATTTTTAACATTCTTTAAATGAAATATATCAGTTAATTTTTACATTGTCCATAATTGAAGATAATTTAGCTTGCTCTGATGCAACTAATAGTTTCAATTCATCGAATTAAGTCATTGGATCACTAATATGTTCTATTTATTCATTCTAATTTCCTTGAGATGGCAGCAATTCTTTTGAGTTGACATTGTCCACAGTTGAAAATGACCTTGCGAATGAGGATTATCCTTTAAGGGAATTCGGTAATTTATTGCTTCGATCAATTGACGAACTTGTTGTGGTTGCTGTTGTTTTCATGGAGGCTTACAGTTTCTGGGTTATCTAGCTCTTATTTGGGTTGTAAAGCTCTAGGATATTCTCATATTGTGATTGTATATTTTGATTGGTTTTTAAGTTTTTGATTGGTAATAAGTCATATTTAGTAGAATTCTATCTTCTATCTTAATCAGTTTATCTATCTTATGATGAATTATTTAGGGATGCTTATCTAGGAACTACGTTTGCTGGTGGTTGCTGATGGAGGTCATAAAAATTGTATTTTTCTCTCTGTGTCCCATTATTTTTATCTATGTATTGTATTTTATTGGTTTGAAACTTAGCTTCTTTTCCCTTTTCATTAATAGTTTAAAATTATCTTATTTCAAACTCATTTTGATTTTGATTTTGTTTTTGTTCGAGATTCTCTTGCAAGTCATCTGAAAACTTCATCAGTTAGGGGTTCTCTCTCATTATCAAATCGATCTTGGCTTTCTGAAACTACAATTTATTCTATGGTCCTTGCAGCTATTATGTTGCACCTGATCCCTAAGGAGAGGGATTCCTCTGGTTTTTTATTGGATTCATATTTGCAGTGGTTCTTTTTTCAAAAGAACTATTAGAACTACTATCGCTGAGATCATTTTTTCTTTTTGAAAAAACAGACTCTTTAGATTGAGGTCTCTATGAAATTTTGAGAGAACCATGACTAGGTTAGATGAAAGGATTTGAAGCATTCAATAATTTGAGAGCAGCTCTCTTTTTTTCTTCATGATATGCAGCCTTTAGTGGTCTTTTTTCATTTAAAGTTGAGAATTATTCTATGTACATGGAAGAATTAATTTCACAATCCTTCCTTTTGAAAGCATGATTTCTAGTTTTAGATTAAGAAGAATCGCAGGTTTGAAAATAACCAAGAAACTGTTGATTGTTAGGCTCAGAAACAAAAAGAGAAAGGTTCAGTTTAAGAAATTTGGGAATAATTCAAGAAATGCGGGAGTTCAAAATTTAAATCAAAACAGTGGAATAAAGTTTTATTTGCTGATGGCGACTTGGTTTAAGTTGCAATAATAGAGGTTTTAAATATCTCCCTAGAAAAGGGAGGATTTATTAATGGAAGTGCTGGACACTTAAAGAAGTATTGAATTCATTAATAAACAGTCTTTGAAAACTGTATTTAAGAAGATTTTTGATTTTTTTTAGATTTTATATAGCATTAATAAAGGGAGGAAGTATCTATTGTGTTTCATTATCTTTAATCAATTGAGGAGTCCTGTAAAATTCATAATAAAATAAGAAACAGGCAACATTTAAGCATTGGTCATTTCTCTTACATTTATTAGCTTAAGTTAAAAGGTTTACTGCGTGATTGATAGACGACTACAACTATGAGCTAACTTTAAAAGTCATACGGGAAATCCCAAAAATCAGTGAAATTCGATCCAGTTTCGACTGGGCGTTCAGATGATTTAAATGATCGCGTATCAATGAACAATTGGAGAGCAAGGAAGAATTCTGACTCAGGGTCTGATTCTGAGGCAATAAATAACAATAAAGGAGAAGGTAAAGACAGTCAACTTCAAGACTCTACCTCGAAGTCTGAGAATTTGAAAAAGTTCCTTTCAAGTCGGGAATAGACCCAGGAACTAAATTCTTAACTTCGAGAGAGTTTATTGTACACAAGATCTGAAAAGTAATAAGTAATCAGCAATAAACGATTAGCTGATGTCATAGGGTCCAAGGCAGTTTATGTCTCCGCAACTGAAGCTCAGTAGCAAGCGGAAGAAAAATAAATTGGTGGCATTAAACTCGATGAGAAAACTCTTCTTGAAGAAGCTTTCATCAATTTTCGTGATTTAGTTAAGCGATTTAGGATCAAAATCTTTGAAGAGTTGCTGGAAAAAGAGCTCAAAGGAAGAGAGCCTGCAATCGTTGTGAACATGAGGATCGCCATGACTGATGAGGTTCACAATACATTGAGGATCAAGCGATTTAATGCTTGGAGAGGATTTGTTTAAAAAGACCATCTCGTTGATATTCTGAAGAATTTCGGATTATTCGACAGTGTCTTGCATAATATTTTCGAATCTTTCATTGTAAAAGTGAAATGCCTTGACACCGCAAAAGGATGGATTAATTATGAAAGGCTCATTGCGAGTATATATAGATATAAAAGCTCAGTCTCGCATTTAACTAAAAAGTTCTTGCAAATTGACTACCCTAATGGAACAAAGAGAAGTAGGACATTCCGTCGTTTTGATGATACACCAGCTGCAGAGACTATTTAAAAGTATTTTAGAGAATATCGACAAAGAAATATTCAAAAGGCTGAGAATTTAAAAAAGCAAGAGGCTGCGAAGTAGTTGATAAAATCAGAAAATTAGCAGCTTTCCGAGCAAGACAAGCTCAGGAATTCTATGAATGAAAGTGCTGATAACTTAATAAATATTTTGAGAGAGAAAATTGCTTAGTCCCAGAGATCTTTGTAGGAAATATTCAATATTCTTGATGAAAACAAGAATCAAAGCATCACAAAGGCTGAGTTCAAGCAAGCATTCAAAAAAGCTAACATCGTTGTTGCAGATTCGATTTTGGAGGAGGCATTCTTCAGATTTGATTTTAATAAAGACGATAAAGTCAGTTTTAATGAATTTCTCAATGTTATCTTAGGACAAGAGAAGAAAGCTGTAACGAATGCGTTTTAATTGCAAAGTCTCGCGGAGGATATTGTCACAGAAATTAGGAAAGTAATGCTAAGTAAATTTAATAACAGAAGACTATTCTTGGAAGCATTGTCTACTCGCAATGCATAAAAAATCACAATGGATGAATTCTGCGCGTTCTTATCGACCAACACAAATCAAAAGTAAGTTGAATAACTGGAATAATGAAGGTTTTGAGATATGAATAACAGGTTGGTTTATAATCTGATTTTGTTTGATTTATTTAGGTTTAGTAGAATTCAAATGCAGACGGTGTTTAGTTTCTTGGATAAAGAAGGACATCGATATTTGAAATAAGATGAGTTTATTGAAATCTATGAGCATCAAGTTTAGAAAGAAGAGATCAATTCTCAATTACTGCAAGAACAGCTGCGCAAGGAGAAAGAGAGAAAATAAACATTAGAGGAATAATAATAAGATGATTCATAATTAGAAATCGAAGCAAAATCGTTTTATGATTAGAATATTGAAAAGTAACTTTCAAGAGTTGAATATCTCTCAAGGCTTTAGTCCATGACGGACACTAATTATGAAGCACAAGCAGATTAGAAGGTTAAATAAGCGATTCTAAGTAATATTCTTGGATATTTTTGATTTATTTATGATTCAGAGAAGTAACTTATTTTTACTAAAAAACAGGAAAGAATTCAAAATCTTCCCCTTAAGAAATCGAATAAGAGATATCAGTTTAGGAATCAAGAAGAAAAGCGAAAGAGGCCAGAGCAAGGACTGCAATTTTCTTGAAGAGATCTTATGAACTAGAAAACGTTAAGAAGGCGATGAGTGATCAAATAGAAGAAAGACTAAAAGGTGGAAAAAAAGTTCGAGATTTATTTAATATTTTTAGTTAAAAGTAATTCGGATATCTTGATGAGGAGGAGTTCACAATTATGGTTAATTTCTTATGCAAGAAACCAAAGATTCCTGAAGAAGTTATCAAGGCTTTATTCTTTTTATTCGCGAATTACTATTCAAGAAAGCTGAGCTTTGTTCTGTTTGAGAAAATCATCAGCAGTGGATCAGCTCTCAACTCTCTTTATCTGAAATTTAAATTCAGATTCGGAAACAGTAAAGATTAATAAATGAAAAATAGATGGGTCAAATACTGATTTGTTATTTTTGATTTTAAGAACTCGATAAGCTGAAAAAAAAGATCATAGAGGATTTCCAACGTCTTGATGATTCACATGGACAATGGATCATTTCACTTGATGACTTTAAAAGTAACAAAAACTCACACATTTAATAAAAAAAAAATTGAAATCTTTATTTGCTGACTTTGCTGTTATTTTCTATGAAACTTCCTAGAAATAATGGAGTTAAATTAAATTCCCTTCACTGGACAAGATGAAAAGCAACTCATTCGTGATAAAGTTCTTTAGCAGACTGAAAATGATATCTATGTGAATTATAAAGCCCTCATGCCAATTGTGTTCCCTCCAAACACTCAGATTCAGCAGGATATATTTGAGCGCCATTCTAAAATCATCACAAGGTTTTTTAAACTGTTTAAACTGAAAAAATAACGAAAACAAATGGAAGAAGAAAGACTCAAAAAAAAGGCAGCTGAGAAAAAGGGACTTGCTGGAGGCAAAGATAAAAAAAGAGCTACGTTCAGTAAAGATTCCAAAACAGGATAAAGTCTGAATTCTAAAGACAACAAGCGCAGTTTATCGAAATCTTCTTTAAAAAAATAAAGTGCTTCAGATTTACAAAAAGAAGATCAATAGAAAGAAGAACTCAATGAACTCAGGAAAGTTGGTGAGTACATGAAACCAAAGGATCTGACTGATTTTTTTACGTCTGAAAAGGATTAAACCCCATCTTAGTAGTCAAAGAAAGATGGAGCTTTGTAGCAAACATTTTCTACAACAAAAGGCTCAAAAGCTTCCAAATGTAAAGGCTTATTTTGATAGATTATTTTCATGACAATTCTATGTTTTAATAATAATTTTTGTTCAATCACAGCCGCTGTGAAGTTACCTCTTAGCTAGTAATTAGATGAAGCCCTTCCCGATCGATAAGGAGCTGGAGCAGGTGAGCAAGCTTTCCAATAGCAATAAAAAAATAAGAATATAGACATGTGTGCCAGTCTTTTAGATGAAATGATAGAAGTATCTGTTGGTTTCGGTGAGAGTCTCATTTTGTCTAAAGAGATCTAGCAGAAATATGAGGAACGTCCAGTATTGAAGGATGTCTTTGTGTGCTTGAAAGATATGGACGTTGAGAATATTGATCTTTTACCTAAGTGCATTTTTTCGAGTTCTTCTACAGGACGCATTATGGCATTGGATAAGGATTCCTCGCTGCATTAGTATGATATGGTGAGCAAAATGAAACTCATCTCCCTTGATCTCAGCATCAAAGTGCCACTTAGAGAAGCATCTGTACTCGATGCTGCATTTGATTCAAACAGTGGAAGGTAAGGAATGTTTTGAATACTAATTTCTAATAAAAAGAAATCCAATAGAGTCTAATAATATTGGCAAAACAATACAAAACAAATTCATAATTTTTTGTCTCTTTCAAAAGGTTATATGTTCTCACAGATCGCTGGAATATCGAAGTCTGGGAACTAGGATAAGATAATAGTAGCCCCATATGTAGTATCGTGTTATTTTCCGAGAATATCGATACAGTTAAAGCAGTTAAAACTTGCTACTAAAGGCGATTTGAAAGCGCGTTCCCTTCATTTATCTCTCTTAGCGAGCATTCTCACTAAGTCATCGTTGTTAACAGCACATGCGTCAACAACTCCCTGGTTTTCGTTGATCCTATCTCTCTATGCGTTTTCAACGTCATGTATGTTTCCCCCGCTGATTTCCACATGTCACACAAGCTCAGTGGCATTATTAACGCCATATCTTCAAGACTGTTCGATTTTGTAAGACAAGGACACACTTTTGA